>Ga0209917_1000801_pt1 | contig 13131 bp, 10 predicted proteins | sample SalPon2_C_H2O_MG_FD_185710 | JGI IMG/M metagenome (GOLD analysis project Ga0209917, IMG submission 185710) | Salt pond water microbial communities from South San Francisco under conditions of wetland restoration - Salt Pond MetaG R2_C_H2O_MG... | ecosystem: Environmental > Aquatic > Non-marine... | reverse complement strand
CGATTCTGGTGACGCGGGTAACGACGGCGACGGCGACGACGGTCCTGGCAACAGTGGGAGGAACCGATGACGTCGACCCCTCGCGTGCTGATCGTCGACGACGAACCGGCGTTGCTCGACCTCTACGAGTTGTGGCTCGCGGAGTTGGACGTGACGGTCGTTCGCGCCGCCTGTGGCGTCGAGGCGCTCGATCGGTGCGACGAGGGAATCGACGTGGTGATGCTCGACAGACAAATGCCCCAGGTTTCGGGCGACGAGGTGCTCGCCGAACTCCGTGACAGCGCTCTCTCCCCCCGCGTCGCGTTCGTGTCGGCCGCGATTCCCGACGTTCGGATCGTCGACCTCGACATCGACGCCTACCTGACCAAGCCGGTCGAACGGGACGCGTACCTCGACCTCGTACAGTCGTTGCTCCGGCGGGAGACGGTCTCCGAGACGGTCGACCGATACCTCTCGAACCTCTCGAAGCGGGCGGCGTTGCTGAAAACCGAGTCCCGATCCGTGCTCCGGAACGACCAGTCGTACGCCGACCTCGAAGCCGAACTCTCGGAGTTGACGACCCGAATCGACCCCCACCACCTTGACGACCCGCTCCTTCGGCGGGCGTCGACGGATGGCGGCCGTGCCGACGACCTGTCTCCCTTCGGTCCGGACGCGTAACGGCCCGGTCGGAGTATTGCATCTTTTTGTATGCGTCCGCCGAGTCGGCGGTCATGTCGTACGATATCGCGCTCATCCCCGGCGACGGGATCGGACCGGAAGTCGTCGACGCGACGCTGCCGATTCTCGACGCCGCCGCCGCGGCTCACGGCTTCGATGTCGAGACCACGCGTTACGACTGGGGCACCGACCGCTACCTGTCCACGGGCGCGATGATGCCCGACGACGGCCTCGATCAGTTGGCGGCCCACGACGCCATCCTCCTCGGCGCCGTCGGCCATCCCGAGGTGCCGGATCACGTCACGCTCAACGGCCTCCTGCTCCCCATCCGCAAGGGATTCGACCAGACTATCTGCAAGCGCCCGGCGGTCCTCTTCGAGGGCGTCGACAGCCCGCTGAAAGGCTACGCTGGCGGCGACATCGACATCCTCGTCTTCCGCGAGAATACGGAAGGCGAGTACGCGGACGTCGGCGGCCGTGAACACGCCGGTTACGCGAACGAGGTAGCGGTCCAGAGCGCCGTCTACACCCGCCGCAGCACCCAGCGCATCGTCCACGCGGCGTTCGAGGCTGCGACCGAGCGCTCGGGCCACCTGACGAACGTCACCAAGTCGAACGCCCAGGCTCACGGCATGGTCTTCTGGGACGACATCGTCGCGGAAGTGAGCGAGGACTACCCCGGCGTCGAGGTGGAACGCCTCCTCGTCGACGCCGCGAGCATGGATATGGTCCGCCGTCCCGAGGAGTTCGACGTGGTCGTCTGCTCGAACCTCTTCGGCGACATCCTCACCGACGTGGGCGCCATCGTCACGGGGAGTATGGGCCTCGCGCCGTCGGCGAACGTCGACCCCGGCCGCGACAACCCGTCGATGTTCGAACCCGTCCACGGCAGCGCCTTCGACATCATGGGCGAGGGCGTCGCCAACCCGCTCGCGACTGTCCTCTCGGTGTCGCTCATGTTCGAGCACCTCGGCGAGGACGCCGCGGCTGAGGCGCTGTGGGACGGCGTCGCCGCGCAGTTGGCCGACGCCGACGCGCCCCGGACGGCCGACCTCGGCGGGAGCGCGGGGACCGAGGCCGTCGCGACCGATCTGCGGGACCGGCTCTAAACGAGCCCGTACGCTCGCCGGCGCGGGACCGAACGCGGCGCCCGAGACGGTCGAGGAGAGCGACACCACCACGCCTATTGCTCACTGTACGCAACCCACCGGGTACCCGAGGGGATCGGCCGCGTGTCCGGAAACGTCGTCCTCCGCGAGCAGGTCCGTGCGGGCGTCGTCGAGTGCCCGCTTTGCGGTCGGCAGATCGCGAGACCGACGGAGCACTTACTCGTGCACTCGTCGAGTACGACGGCCACCGTCGACAACGCCGATGCGATCGAATGTCCCGCTTGCGCCGGCGTGACGTTCATCGTCGATCGGTCGGCGTCGTCGGCGTGACCGCGCCACGGCGCCGTCTACGCTCGACTCCTCCCTACTCGTCGCCCGGAATCGCGCCCTCCTCGCGGAGGCGGTCTGCGACCGACCTCCGCGCTCGACTCCTCCCTACTCGTCGCCCGGAATCGCGCCCTCCTCGCGGAGGCGGTCGATCTCACCCTCGTCGTACCCCAACCCATCGAGGATCGCTTCGGTGTCCTCACCCAGCAACGGCGGCGCCTCCTCGAACCCGGCCGTCGCGTGCTCGTAGTTGAGTGGGTGTTCGACGACGGGGACGGTGCCGAGTGCCGGATGCTCTAGCTCCCGGATCACGCCGCGGGCCTCCGTCTGCTCGTTGTCGAGGGCGGTCGCCACGTCGTAGACGGGGCCGACGGGGAGGCCGTGGTCCTCGGCCAGCAGGTCGACCCACTCCTCGGTCGGCCGTTCGCGAAACACCGCGGACAGTTCTTCTTCCAACTCGTCCATGTTCGCGACGCGGTCGGGGTTGGAGGCGAAGCGGTCGTCGTCGATCAGATCGGGCCGGTCGATGGCCTCACAGAGTTCGCTCCAGAGCTTCTGGTTCGCGCAGCCGACGTTGAGGTAGCCGTCGGCGGTCGGATACGCCTGATACGGCGCGAGGACGGGGTCTTTCGTCCCCATCCGTTTCGTCTCCTCGCCGACGAACGCCTTCCCCGCCTGCTTGGTCAGCCACGGGAGCGCGGCGTCGTGCATCCCGATTTCGATCCGGTCGCCCTCGCCCGTGAGTTCGCGGCGGAACAGGGAGCCGACGATGCCGAACGCCGCCCACATCGCGGTGATGAGGTCGGTCTGGGGGAGGCCCACTTTCACGGGGTCGCCGTCCTCCGGTCCCGTCACCGACATGATGCCGCTCGTCCCTTGGACGAGCAGGTCGTACCCGGGTCGTCGGCTCCACGGTCCCGTCGCGCCGAACGCCGAGATGGAGCAGTAGACGACGTTGTCGTTCACCTCGCGCAGGTCGTCGTAGCCGATTCCGAGGCGCTCGGCCGTCCCCGGCCGGAAGTTCTCGACGACTACGTCCGCTTCCTCGACGAGGTCGTAGAGCGCCTGGAGCCCCGAGTCGGTCTTCAGGTTGAACTCGACGCTCAGCTTGTCGTAGTTGATCGTCCAGAAGTACGGCGACTCGCCGTTCGCGTCGGCGGTGCGGCCGGGGCCGTCGTAGTCGGGGTTCGGCTCGACGAACGGTGGGCCGGAGTGACGGTTGTCGTCGCCGAGTTCGGGCCGTTCGACTTTGATGACCTCCGCACCCTGGTTGGCGAGCATCAACGTCGCGAAGCCGCCGGTGACGAACGTCGTCAGGTCCACAACCGTGATCCCGTCGAGGATCTTGTCGGCAGCGTCGTCGTTTGCGTCCATATCGACCCCTCGGTCGAATCGGGTAAAATCCTTCCGAGACGGGGGACGAACCCGGCCCTTTCGGCGGCCGGTCAGTTCCCGTCGAGGTCGTTCACGGGGTTCATCGGGTCCGCACCGCCCAGAATCCCGAGAACGTCCTCGGTCACCGTCCGGCGCATCGTCTTCTCGGACTCCTCGGAGTAGAAGGCGACGTGAGGAGTGTAGACGATGGCGTCGTGATCGAGCGGCGGCGTCGACGGCGGCTCCTCGGGGAGCACGTCGAGCCCCGCGCCGGCGATGTCGCCCGCCTCGATGGCCGCGGCGAGCGCCTCGTAGTCGACCAGCGGGCCGCGAGCCGTGTTGATCAGGATGGCGTCGTCGCGCATCCGATCGAGCGCGTCGGCGTCGATCAGCCCTCGCGTCTCGTCGGTGAGGGGCGCGTGGACGGAGACGTATCGCGACCGGTCGAGCAGTTCGCCGAGGTCGACCTTTTCGGCGCCCGCCGCGTCGACCGCCGCGGCGTCGACGTAGGGATCGTAGACGAGTACGTCGAGGTCGAACCCTTCGACGAGTTCGATCAGGCGCCGCGGCAGTTTGCCGAAGCCGACGAGGCCGAGCGTCGCTCCCGTGAGCCGGCGGATCGGCTTACCGGCCGTCCAGTCCCACTCCCCGCCCTTGATCGCCCGGTCGTAGCTCGGCACCTTGCGGACGCAGGCGAGCAGGAGCGCGAGGGTGTGGGTCGGCACCTCTTCGATGCAGTAGTCGGGGACGTTCACGACCGGGACGCCGTGGGCCGTCGCGGCGCCGAGGTCGATGGAGTCGACGCCGATGCCGTACCGACCGACGGCCCGTAGGTCCGGCAGTGCCTCGAACACCGCGTCGGTGATCTCGGCGTACTGGACGAGGAGGGCGTCGGCGCCCTCGGCAGCGTCGATAACTTCCGCCGGCGTCCGGGCGTACTCGCCGCGGAGTTCCACGTCGGCCGCGTCCTCGACGAGTCCCGACTCGATCGACAGGTCGGGGAAGTCGTAGTCGGTGACTACGATTCGGTCGGTCATTCCTCGTTGAACTCGTCGACGAGTCGCTCCCGTTCCTCGGTGGCGAACTGCTCCCACCAGACCGCCGATTCGTACTCGTGTGCCGTCTCGAGGTCCGGGGCGTTCACGCTGTAGTTGATCGCCCGCTTCGAGTTCTTGACCGCCTTCCGGCCGGTGTTCTGAATTGCGTCGACGATGTCGTCGACCGTCTCGTCGAGGTCCTCGCGCGGAACGACGTGGTTGACGAAGCCGATGTCCTTGGCCTCGTCGGCTTCCGCCATGCCGGCGGTGTAGACGAGTTCTTTGACCTTTGCCTCGCCGATCAACTGGGAGACGCGGTGGGTCGAGCCGCCGCCCGGAATCTGGCCGATGTCGGTGACCGGGACGCCGAACTTGGCGTCGTCGACCGCGATGCGCAGGTCACAGAAGGCCGCGAGGATGAGGCCCCCGCCGACGCAGTAGCCGTTGATCTTCGCGATCACCGGGCAGTGCAGGTCGTAGACGCGCTTGTAGACGTCCTCGTAGAAGAACTCCTGCCGGTCTTTCTGTCGCGGGTCGTGTTCCTCCGCCGGCCCGGCGTACTGCTGGATGTCCGCGCCCGCACAGAACGCCTTCTCGCCCTCGCCCGTGATGACCGTCACGTCGATGGAGCGGTCGAGCTGAATCTCGGCGAACGCCCGCGCCAGGTCGAAGTACACCTCGGTGCTCAGGGCGTTGTACTTCTCCGGCCGGTGAAACGTGATCGTCGCGACGCCGTCGGATACGTCTACGGAGATGCTCTCGTACGCTTCGTATGCCATGTCGACCCTGACTCCGAAGGCTCTAATAAAGGGGTGCGAAGGGGAAACGATTGCCCTAGACTTTCCGAAACTATCGTGTTCCCGGGACGTACGCGCCTGTTTCCGACCCGTGGTACACCAGGTTCGGCCGTCGCATACGGATTATTGTAACTGTTTTCGGATGGATCGCCGAGACGGCCCGGCGAACCACCGGTACTGACGTACAATACCCCGTCTCACTCCTCCATGACGGTCACTACGGGACAGTCGGCGTTCAGCAGGATGGACTGCGTGACGCTCCCGAACAGGACCTTGCCGACCGAGGAGCGCTTTCGCCCCCCGACGACGAGGTAGTCCGCGTCCACGTCCGCGGCGTACTCGATGACGCGCTGGGACGGCTTGCCGACGAGACCGACCACCTCGTCCGCCTCGATGCCAGCGTTCGAGGTGGCCTCCCTGGCGATCGTGGTCGCCACCGACTCGATCTGCTCCATGTCGAGGGCCGTCCCGCTCGTCTCGTACGATGCCCGTTCCAGATCGCGGAAGTCGGCCTCCGACAGCGTATGCACGACGTGCAGCGATAGGCCGTGCGCGTCGGCCGTCTTTCGCCCTTCCGCGACGATCCGTTCCCCACCCGATCGGTCGACTGCGGCGACGACTACCATCTCTACTCCCCGCGCGTCGGGTGGGAGATTAAGTGTTGCGCCGCTCGCGCCGCTCAGGCGAGCGCCTCGGCCAGCGCCTCGACGGGCGTCGGGGGCTTCTCGTCGTAGTGGTCGCCGAGTTGGGTACGACAGGAGGCGCCGGGGGCGACGACCCGGTCGCCGTCGCTGGCGTCCACCTGATCGAACAGGATCGAACCGATGGCCGTACTCATGGAGAAATGCTCGGCCTCGTAGCCGAACGACCCCGACATGCCACAGCAGCCGGAATCGAGGGGGTCGACGCCGTAGCCCGCCCGCCGCAACACGCCGACCGCGTGGTGATCCTTCTTCGTCGCTTTCTGGTGGCAGTGGCCGTGGTAGGTCAGCGTCCCCGCGGGCGCGTCGAACGTCATCTCTTCGTCGAGGCGGTGGGCGTCGAGATACTCCATGATCCCGTAGCTGTTGGCGGCCACCGTCTCCACGTCTTCGCCCGAGAGCAGGTCCAGATAATCGGACTGGAACATCACGGCGTCGGAGGGTTCGACGACGGCCACGTCCCAGCCGTCCCGAATCCGAGGGGCGAGGGCGGCGACGTTCGTCGCCGCCTGTGCCCGGGCCTTCTCCAGGAAGCCCTTCGAGTGGGGCGGGCGACCGCTCCCGGTCACGTCGTCCGGAATCTCGACGTGGACGCTGGCGGCTTCGAGGACGCGAACCGCGGCTTTCCCCGCCCCCGGCGCGTTGTACGTCGTGTACGTGTCGGGGAAGAGGAGGACGCGGTGGTCGGCCTCGCCTTCGCTCACCCGTGCGCCGCCGCGGGCGTCGAACCAGTCGACCAGCGACTCGCGGTGGAAGGTGGGGAGCGAGCGGTCCCGCGCGATGCCGACCGTCTTCTCCATGATCGCCCGCGACCCCGGCACCTTCGCCGCCCAGTTCGAGAGGGGGGCGAGCGCCGATCCCAGCGCGTTCAGCGCGTCGATGTTCGCGAACAGTTTGTCCCTGAGGCTGGAACCGTGTCGCTCGTGGTACTCGTTGGCGACTTCGACTTTCAGCTTCGCGAGGTCGACTTCGCTGGGGCAGTCCTTCGAACAGCCCTTACAGCCGATACAGAGGTCGAGCACCTCGTGCATGAACTCCACGTCGAACTGCTCGTCGTCGTTCAGGTCACCGCTCATGGCCTGCCTGAGCAGGTTCGCCCGGCCGCGGGTGCTGGTGATCTCCTCCTGGCTGGCGCGGTAGGTGGGGCACATGACGCCGCCGGTGGTCTCCTGAGTCCCGCGACAGCCGCCACAGCCGTGACAGAGTTCCGCCATGCCCTGGAACCCGTTGTCGATGTCCCAGTTGAGCGCGGGGTCGAAGCCGGCGTCGAAGTCGTAGTCGGCGTCGAACCGGAGGTTCTCGGTCATATCCACGTCGCCACAGACGGTCCCCGGGTTGAGCAGCCAGTCGGGGTCGACCGCCGTCTTCAGGTCGCGGAAGGTCTGCCAGAGGTGGTCGCCGTACAGCTTCCGGTTCCACTGGGTGCGCGCCCGGCCGTCGCCGTGTTCGCCAGAGACGGACCCGTCGTACCGAACCGCGAGGTCCGTCGCGGCGTCGGCGATGGACTCCATCTGCGCGATGCCCTCCTCGGTCTTGGTGTTGACCAGCGGGCGGACGTGGATGCAGCCGGGACCGGCGTGGGCGTAGAAACTGCCGATGGTGTCGTGATCCTCGAACACCTGCTGGAAGTCCGCGATGAACTCCGGGAGGTGTTTCGGCGGCACCGCCACGTCCTCGATGAACGCGATGTGTTTCGCGTCCGTCGTTCGCGAGAGCAGGATCGGTGTCGATGCCTTGCGCATCTTCCAGAAATCCTTCTGATCGCCCTCCTCGTAGGCTTCGAGGCCGTCGAACGCGATGTCGCCGATGCGGTCCTCCAGCAGCGCCTCGACCTTCTCGCGGCGCTCCGCGTCGGTGTCGGCGTAGAACTCGACGAGCAGGAACGTGTCCGTCCGCTCCGGGAGCAGGGAGAGCACGTCCCTGAACTCCTCCAACTCGCGGGCGAGGTCGACGAGGACGCCGTCGAGCACCTCCAGCGCCGCCGGTTCGTGGTCGAGGATGGCGTCCACGTCCGCCATCGCGTCGAGGAGGCCGTCGTAGGTCAGGAGGCCGAGCGCTTTCGTCTCCGGCAGGGGTTCGAGCGAGACGGCCACCTCCGTCACGACGGCGAGTGTCCCTTCGCTGCCGACGATCAGGCGGGCGAGGTTGACCGATCCCGACTCGGCCTCCTCGACAACCACGTCGAGGGCGTAGCCGGAGACGTTGCGCTTCAGGTCCGGGAACCGCTCGTTCACGTGGTCGCTCTCCTCCTCGACGATCCGGTGGACCTCGGCGTAGAGGCGTTCCTCGAGGGTCCCTTCGGGGTCGGCGCCGGCTTCGAGTTCCGCCAGGGTCACCTCGCCGAGGGTCGTCACCGTCCCGTCCGCGAGGACGACTTCCAGTTCCTCGACGTAGGCGTCGGTCTTGCCGTACAGCAGGGAGTGGGCGCCGGTCGTGTTGTTGCCGACGGCGCCCCCCATCGCGCTCCGGTTCGCGGTGGAGGGGTCGGGTGCGAACTTCAGACCGTGGGGTTCGAGCGCCCGGTTGAGCTCCGCGAGGATGGTGCCGGACTGCGTGCGCGCCAGCCGATTGTCGGGGTCGACTTCCAGCACCGAGTCCATATACCGCGTGAAATCGAGGACGACCGCCTCGTTGACCGTCTGGCCGGCGAGGCTGGTGCCGCCGCCCCGCGGGAGGACGGGTATCTCGCGGTCGGCGCAGTACTCCACCACCGCGGCCACGTCGGCCGTCGCCGTGGGGTAGACCACGCCCACCGGCGTCACTTCGTAGATGCTCGCGTCCGTCGCGTAGAGCTCCCGGGAGTAGTCGTCGAAGCGCACGTCGCCGTCGATCAGGTCGTCGAGGTCGCTCGCCAGCCCCGGCCGCTCGACCGAATCGTTACGATGGTCGTAGTTCGCACGCGGATCGGCCATCGGCCCGCCGCCGCCGAACGAGTTGTCGCGTTTCGCCATGAAATATTATTAGTGACTCGTCCCGAGTTCGCCTAAAGCTATTGGTTGGTGTCGTCACGCCGCACGGCGATTCGTGCGGATCGTCGTCCTCGTGTGTCGGTGGGTCGCCAAGACGGTGCGGCGCACCACCGGCGCGGACGCACGACCGTCCGTATCAGGCGCTCGTGAGTCCCGAATACCGCTCCAGCAAGTACTCCCGCCCCTCGAGCATGTCCTCCAGCGTGCCGAACGCGAGTACGTAATGTCCGTCGTAGCCGCTGCCCTCGATCAGTCGGAACATCGCGTCGAAATCGAGGGTGCCCTCGCCGGGGGCGAGATGTTCCTCCACCTCCCCGTCGTTGTCGTTGAGGCGGACTTCGCCGCAGATGTCCGGCCCCAGGGCTTCGAAGTAACCCTCGATGTCCTCCGGGAACTGGCGGGCGTGGGGCGGGTTGAACGCCCAGCCCAGATTCGGGGCCGCGATGGCGTCGAAGTAGTCGGTCACCTCGTCGAGGGTGACGGGGACGTAATGCATCTCGGAGGTGTCGGGTTCGACGTTGTGGTTCTCCAGGAGGAGGTCGGGGCGGGCGTCCGCGGCGTACTCGATGGTCCGGCGGAGTCGGGCCTTGCTCGCCGCGACGCGGTCGTCACGGTCGTCGGTGAAGTGGTAGCCGCCGTGGACGATGATCCGGTCCGCGCCGACGAGGTCGCCGATGTCGACGTACGCGCGCAGGTAGTCGTCGACTGCGTCGGCGACGTGTGCCGACGTTTCGGCGACGTTCACCGCCGACAGCGTGTGGAGGCCGAGGCTCACGTCGTTCTCCGTGCAGGTCGCCCGGATCGACGCCACCGCGTCGTCGTCGTAGCCGTCGGGGTCGATGGGCGTCCCGTCGAGACAGACGTCGACGTAGTGAACGTCGTTGTCGGCCGCCCACTCCACGGCCGCCGAGATGCTCAGTCGCTGTCCCGTGTCGACGCCGATCCGCTCTCTGAGGCTCATATGCGCACCTTCCGGGCGGTTGGACGCTCGAAGCTATAAATCCATACGGCCCGCCACTGTCGGTCGGTTGGAAACTTCACCGACGGACTGCAAGCGTTTATGACCGCAGTCATGGAACGGGGGGTATGACAGGCACTGGTCCACTGTCCGACCTGACCGTCGTCGAACTCACCGTCCACCGGGCGGCGCCGTTCTGTGGCGCCCTCCTCGCCGACATGGGTGCCGACGTGATCAAAGTGGAGCGACCGGGCGTCGGCGACCCGGCACGCAGTCAGGGCGTCGGCCCCGACGGGAAGTCCGCGTACTTCATGGTCAACAACCGTAACAAGAAGTCGGTCACGCTCGACCTGAAATCCGAGGCGGGTCAGGAGGCGATGCTCGAACTCCTCGCCGACGCCGACGTGTTCGTCGAGAACTTCTCGCTGGGCGTCCCGGAGCGCCTCGGCGTCGGCTACGAGGACGTGCGCGCGGTCAACGACGACATCATCTACGCGAGCATCAAGGGCTATGGGAAGACCGGCCCGCAGAAGGAAAAGAAGGGGCTCGACCTGATCCTCCAGGCGGAGGGCGGCATCATGAGCGTCACGGGTCCCGAGGGCGGCGACCCGGTGAAGGTGGGACAGGCGCTCGGCGACCTCAACACCGGCCTGCTCACCACCATCGGCATCCTCGCGCGCCTCTACGAGCGCGAGCGAACCGGTGAGGGCGGCGAGTTCGACGTTGGGCTGTACGACGCCGTGGTGTCGTTTCTCAACGAGTATATCACCAACTACTCGATGACCGGCGAGGTGCCGGGTCCGCAGGGCACGAGCCACCAGACCTCCGTGCCGTACCAGTTGTTCGAGACGAAGGACAGCCACATCGTGACCGGCGTCGGGAGCGACGAGCGCTGGGACGACTTCGTCGAGGCGATTGGCCGTGAAGAACTCGCCGAGTATCCGACCAACGCCGACCGCGTCGAACACAAAGACACCGTCGTCTCCATCATTCAAGAGGAGTTCCGCACGGAGACGACCGACTACTGGCTCGACCGTCTCACCGAGTACGGCTTCCCCAACGGCCCGATGAACAACGTCGAGGAGGTCGTCGAGAACGAACAGAGCGCGGCCCGTGGCCTCGTCGAGGAACACGACGACCCCGACTGGGGCGAGTGTCTCATGCCCGGGCATCCGATCCACTTCCCCGATCACGACACGTCGATCCGGTCGCCGGCGCCGCGACTCGGCGACGACATCGACGAAGTCTTCGACGCCATCGCCGACGAGGAGCAGGTCGAGGCGTGGCGCGAGGGCGGCGCCTTCGGCGACGACTGATCCCGGCGCCGAGGCTCGATTTTCGCCGGTCGCCGTGGGGAGACCGAAACCGCGGCCGCGAATCAGAACAGGTTCGCGGCCCAGATGCTGATCTCGCGGAACGGTCCCGTGCCGTACGGGAGCGCGATGTTCACCACGTTTCGGAAGAGGAAGAAGACGATGAGTCCGGTCACGATGCTGAACACCGTCAGCTTCACCAGGTTTCGGTAGCCGATGGCGTAGGAGAAGACGAACAGGAAGATGGGCGCGGAGACGAAGAAGCCGACGTAGTCCTGTGAGAGGAAGAATACCACGGAGATGGTAATCGCGAGCACGTACTGCCGCTGTTTCCCCGTGAGAGTCATCACTTCGCTGGAGAACGCGGGCAGCACCGACTCGTCGTTCGTCTTCGCGCGCTGGTAGAGCAGGACGAGATTCAACAGACCGGCGGCGACGATGACGAGTAGCGCCGCGCGCGGCCAGAGGGACGAGCCGGGATCGTACTGCGAGATGCGATTGCCCGCGAACTGCTCCGAGAGGACGAGAAACGTCGCGGCGAACAGGAGGAACACGACCGTGATGCCAATGTCGCGGGCGACACTCGGCGGTGTCTGCTCGCGGAGCGTCTCCACGGTGCGCTCTTCGTCGCTCATCGTTCCAGCTCCGTTAGTCCGAGCTGTTTACGGATGCGGTCGCCGAACTGCGTGCTGTCCATGATCAGTGGGATGAAGAACGTGAACACCGCGAGGGTGATCATCAACGCCGAGACCGGCCGCTGGAAAAACACCATCCAGTCGCCGCCGGCCTTGGTGAGGCTGCGGCGGAGGCTGGGCTCCGCCAGCGGACCGAGCACGAGACCGATGACCATGGGTGCGACCGAGTAGTTGTACTTCTCGAGGTAGTAGGCGGCGACGCCGAAGAGGAACATCGTCCACAGGTCGGCCATGATGTTCCGGGTGGCGAACGCGCCCACCACGGTGAAGATGACGATGAGCGAGAGCAACAGCTCCCGCGGGATGTGTCGCACCTGCAGGAACAGCCTGACGACCGGCTTGTTCATCAGGAGGATCGCCACGTTCGCCAGCAGGAGCGCGGCGAAGATGGTGTACACCAGCGGCCCCTGCTGCGAGATGAGCGAGGGGCCCGGGCGGATGCCGTGCAGGATGAACGCCGCGAGGATGACCGCCGTGGTCGCGCTCCCGGGGATGCCGAGCGTCAGGAGCGGGACGAACGCCCCGCTCGCGGCGGCGTTGTTGGCCACCTCGGGCGCGGCGACGCCTTCGGGGACGCCGGTGCCGAACTTCTCGCGGACGCTTTTCGGCACCAATCGTTGGCCGAACGTGTAGCCGAAGAGCGCGCCGGTCGTCGCACCCGCGCCGGGCAGGACGCCGATGACGGTCCCCATCACCGAGTTGACGCCGAGGATGCGACCGAAGCGCTTGAAGTAGTTGAGTGGGGGGAACATCGACCCGGACGTGGCCTTGCTGAGATCGGAGCCGCCGCCCTCGCCGCCGCCGCCGCCACCGATCAGATTCCCGCCGCTCTGGATCTGTTTCAACACCTCGGAGAACGCGAACACGCCGAGGATGACGGGAATGAAGTCGATGCCGCTGGCGAGGTAGTTGCTGCCGAACGTGAACCGGGGGACGCCCGTGAGGGGGTCGAATCCGAACACGCCGAGGAAGAGCCCGAAACACATCATCATCGTCGCCTTCGTGATGTTGCCGGCGCCGATGGTCGAGACGAGCGCGAGACCCAACAGGATGACCGCGAAGAATTCGGGGTCGGAGAGCTGGATCGCGAATTCGGCGAGCACCGGCGAGAAGAAAATCAGGATGAGCGTGCCGACGATGCCGCCGAACGCCGAGGCGAACACCGCCGTACTGATCGCTTCCCGCAACTGC
>Ga0209917_1000795_pt1 | contig 13178 bp, 14 predicted proteins | sample SalPon2_C_H2O_MG_FD_185710 | JGI IMG/M metagenome (GOLD analysis project Ga0209917, IMG submission 185710) | Salt pond water microbial communities from South San Francisco under conditions of wetland restoration - Salt Pond MetaG R2_C_H2O_MG... | ecosystem: Environmental > Aquatic > Non-marine... | reverse complement strand
GTAGGCCGTATAGACGAGGTTGCGGGCGAGGTCGGCCCGATGCCCGCGGACGGCCGCGACCACCTCCGTCGGCGCGGGCAGGAGGATGGTCGGCACGCCGAAGACGACCGCCGCCACCTCCCACGCGACGACCGCAACCCCGAGCGAGAGGATGGCGACGGCTGGACGGGCGAGGCCGTCGAGCAACCGCCGGGTGCGGAACGGGACACGGGCCGTGGACATTCAGACTGGGAGATCGTAGTCGGTGGAAACCTGTGCGGCGTAGTCGCCGACGTAGTCCGTGTCCGTATCCAGATACTCGTTGGTCCACACGTCGTCGACGGCGACGCCGGCGTCGATCACGTCGTTCTCGGTGAGGCTCGTGACGACCCGATCCCAGGCGTCGGCGCGCTGGTGGCCCCAGCCGTGTTCGCGGACCGTCTCGCTCAACACGAGGTGCTTCGCCGTGTACTGCATCTTGAGGAGGCCAATTTCGCGTGATTTCGACAGGCTCGGCCGCGCCTCGACCATGCGATCCATCGCTCCCTCCGGGTTGTTGGACGCCCACGCCCACCCGCGGGCGGTCGCGCGAAGGAAGCCACGCATCGCCTCGGGATTCTCCGCGACGGACCCGGGCTGGGCGAAGACGGTCCGGCCGATTGCCGGCGTGTAGTTAGCTAGCCAGAGCATCGAGGCGTTGTACCCTTTATTTTCGAGGCCGAGCGAGTCGGAGAAGATGCCGACCGCGGCGTCGACGTTCCCCGAGAGGAGGTTCGACGTCTGCTGTTCGACGCCGACGTTGACGAGTTCCACGTCCTCACTGATGCCTTCCTGTTCGAGGAGCATCTGCAGGTAGGTCATCGTCTTGGCCGACTCGGCGACGACGGCGACCCGTTTGCCGGCGAGCTGTGCCGGCTCGGTGAGCGCCCCGCCGAACTGTTCCTCGACGGTGTAGATGGCCGCGTTCGAGTCCTGTGCGCCGGCGAACGAGCGGATGTCGAGGTCACGGTTCCGCGCCTGCAACAGCGCAACGCCCGTCCCCAGCCCGATGTCCTGATTCCCGAGGCCAACCTGTTTCGCCGCGAACGCGCCCCCCTGTCCGGAGACCAAGTCGACGTTCAGTCCCTCCTCCTCGTAGAAGCCGTTCCGGTCGGCGACGAAGTAGCCCGCCTGCGTCGCGTTCGGCTTCCAGTTCAGGATGACGGAGAGATCGGTCGACGCGGCCGGCGTGTTCGTCGCACTCGCGTCGGCGCTACCGCCGCCACCCGTGCCGCCGACACAGCCCGCGAGTCCGAACGCCGCTGCTGTACCTGCCGCCCCCAACGCTTCGCGCCGCGTCATGCGTTCCCGAGACATGCCTTGCAATGGCGATAGGATGCGGGTTACTTAAACATTTCATCGCTATTTTTATTAGGTAGAGATAGCCCGTACGACGAGCCGGTGGCTCGGCGGGGAAGTCGACGAGAGAACGGAGCGCCGTCGCCAGGGCTCGAACCTGGGACCACCTCGTTAACAGCGAGGTGCTCTACCATCTGAGCTACGACGGCTCGGGTGGTGATAGTCGAACTCGGATGAAAGGGCTTTCGTTTTCACCCGCTCCCCGTCGTACGGATTGGGGTCCGGTGAATCGTCGACAGCCGGAACTGACTTACAACAGTCCGTCGGACGATTGCCGCATGAGCGATTTCGAGGCCGTCACCGCGCGAGTGGCCGACCGCGTGACGCCGGACGCCGCCGAACGCGAACGCCTCCGGGCGGCCGTCGACGACCTGACGCGACGGGTCCGCGACGCCGTCGACGACCTGCCCGTCGAGGCGAGCGTCGTCCAGGTCGGATCGACGGCCCGTGGGACGTGGCTCGCCGACGACCGCGACATCGACCTCTTCGTCCAGTTTCCCGCCGATCTCGACCGCGCCGATTTGGAGCGGTACGGCCTCGACGTGGGACGGGCCGCCCTCCCCGACGGCCACGAGGAGTACGCCGAACATCCCTACGTCACGGGCGAAATCGGGGGGTTCGACGTCGACCTCGTCCCCTGTTACGACGTGGCCGACGCGACGGCGATCCAGTCGGCAGTCGACCGCACGCCCTTCCACGACGCGTACCTGCAGGAACGGCTCGATTCGACCCTCGCCCGCGACGTGCGCCTGTTCAAGGCCTTTCTCACCGGCATCGGCGCCTACGGGAGCGACCTCCGCACCCGCGGGTTCTCCGGCTACCTCTCGGAACTGCTCGTCCTCGAGTACGGCGGGTTCGAACCCCTGCTCCGCGCCGCCGCGGACTGGCAGCCACCCGTCCGTCTCGACCCCGAAAACCACGGAACGGTGACGTTCGACGACCCGCTCGTGGTGATCGATCCGACCGATCCGGAGCGCAACGTCGCCGCCGTCTGTGCCGCCGAGAACGTCGCCCGCCTCCAGCATTACGCCCGTTTCCTGCTGGCCGACCCTCAGGAGTCGCTGTTTACCCCCAGCGAGCCCGACCCCCTCGACGCCGCCGCGGTCCGAACCCACCTCGACCGCCGGGGGACGACGCCCGTCGCCGTCGTCTTCGAGACGCCGGCCCTCGTGGACGATCAGCTCTACCCACAGCTACGCAAGTCCCTCGACGGAATCACGGGCGAACTCGACCGTCGCGGCTTCGCCCCTCTCCGGAGCGTCACCTTCGCCGACGGCCGGGCCGTCCTCCTCGTCGAACTCGCCGTCGCAGAACTGTCCGCCGTCGAGCGCCACGACGGGCCACCCGTCCACGTTCGCGACCACGCGACCGGCTTCTACGACGCGTACGCCGACCGCGACGTGTACGGTCCCTTCCTCGACGGCGACCGCTACGTCGTCGAGCGCGAACGGAAGTTCACGTCCCCCGACGACCTGCTGGGGAGCGACGCCATCTTCGACGTGGCGCTCGGCGCACGCGTCGAGACGGCGCTCGACGACGAGTACGACCTGCTCGTCGGCGACGAAGTGGCGACGCTCGCCGACGACTTCGGCGTCGAATTCGCGCGCTACTTCGAGCCGCGACCCTAGAGGTCGTGGACCGACCGCACTTCGTCGAGCAGGTCGGTCGTGTCGTCGGTCGGGTCGGCGTCGTCCTCGACGGGCGACCGACCGTCGAACGTCTCGTGGACCGTCGCGATGCTCTCGGAGAGCGTATCGAGGCTGTAGCCGCCTTCGAGGACGAATCCGAGGCCGGCGTCGGCGTCCTCGGCGGTCGCTCGGACCCGCTCGGTGAGGCTTGCGTACCCCTCGGTCGAGACGCGCATCCGCGAGATGGGGTCGTGGCGGTGGGCGTCGAAACCCGCGCTCACGAGGAGGAGGTCGGGATCGAACCGGTCGAGGAGGGGGCCGACCGCCTGCTCGTACGTCAGTAAGTAGTCGGCGTCACCCGCGCCGGCGCGAAGCGGGACGTTGAGCGTCGTGCCCTCGCCCGCGCCGGTTCCGGTCTCTTCGATATCGCCGGTCCCCGGGAACAGCCCCTGTTCGTGGACCGAGACGTAGCACACGTCGCCGCAGTCGTAGAAGATGTCCTGCGTGCCGTTGCCGTGGTGGACGTCCCAGTCGAAGATGGCGACGCGGTCGGCGGCGCCGTCGTCGATGACCGACTGGGCCGCAACGGCCGCGTTGTTGAAAAAACAGAAGCCCATCGCGTCGGCTTCGACGGCGTGGTGTCCGGGTGGGCGGCCGATGGCGAAGGGCGTCTCGCGCCCGTCGTCGCCGGCGAGGGCGCGTTCGGCCGCCCACTGGGCCAGGCCGGCGCTCGTGAGGGCGGCGTCCCACGTCCCGCTGGAGGCGACGGTGTCGGCGTCCCAGTCGCCGCCGCCGTCGGCACAGAACGCACGAAGGTCCTCGACGTAGTCGGCGTCGTGAACGGCGCTGACGGTATCGACCGACGCCGGGTCGGCGTCGACGTACTCGACGCCGTGACGGCGAGCGAGCTGTTGGCGGATCGCCCGGAGACGGTCCGGCGTCTCCGGGTGCCGGGCGCCCGTATCGTGATCGAGACAGGTCTCGCTGTAGCCGAACTGCATCTATTCGAAGAGTGTGAAGTACGTCTCGATGTCCTCCGCCTGGATGGTTCGCCGGTCGGCGTGGTTGGCGAGCGTCGCCGCCGCCGCAGCGACGTTGTCCGCGTAATCCTCCAGGATGTCGGCGAGCGCGATCCGCGCGTCCATCGAGACGCGGTAATGCCCGTCGATTTCGAGGCGAGCGATGCGATCGACCGGCGCCACCGGGAGTTCGAGGTCGTCCCGGGCGACCACCTGCTCGACGCCGAAGTCGGCGGCCATCAGCGTCTTCCGCCCGTCCGCCGTCGCGTGCCCGGCGGCGTCAACGGCGAGGTCCGCCCCGTGGCGCTGGATGCGGCGGGCGAGTTCCTCCGCCGCACCCGCACTCACCCGCAGGTCACCCGCGTTCCGACGGATGATCGTGTCTACGGGGGCGAACGGTAACTCGACACTCATACACCGATAGCCGTCCGTGTCGCGTATAATCCTTTCCGTCGGTCGAGCGATGCCTCGAGGTCGAGTCCACGCGTCCAGCCCGCCACGGTCGTTCGCGTCTCGGTTCCCTTTGGCAATAATATCAATAGTTTGTTGTTTGGGCGTCGTTCCAGCGGATATCGGTTCAGTCCCGTGATTTCGGCCGTTCCGCGTTCGGTGGGTGGAGCGGATAATCGAGTATTATCCCTGAAAATCAGCCATTAACGGCCTCGAAGCGGCGATTAGCTATACATGTAGGTGTAAATGACAAGACCGTCCCACTCCGGTAACCGTGGACTGGCGGTGGTTCGACTCCACCGGTGGGCGTTCCCCGAAAGGGGGTGGCACGCATGCAAGACGAATTCAACATCTCGCGGCGAAAGACACTGGCCGCGCTCGGCACCATCGGCGTCGCCTCGGCTGGCGCCGGCCTCGGCACGAGCGCGTACTTCAGCGATCAAGAAACGTTCGAGAACAACTCGCTTGTCGCGGGTGAACTCGATCTCCTAGTCGATTGGGAGGAACATTACTCCGACTGGTCGGCCGACGAGGTGGCGGCCGGCGACGGCGAAATCGACTGGACGATGTCCCAGCCGGAGAGCCCGGGCGACTACTACGGCTTCCCGGTCTGTGCCGACGAGAAGAGCGTCTGGGTCAACCGGTCGGACACGATCGGTCCGAACGGCGAGTCGTCACAAGACCTCTTCATGAACAACACGTCGGTCGACGCGTTCCCCGACGCGGACGACGACGGCGTTCAGGACATGTTCGCGGAGAGCGAGGCGTGTAGCGTGCTCGCGGACGTGGGGAACGACGACGACGGACTCGACCCCAGCGGGGCGCGGACCGACGGACCGGACACGCGCCTCGAGAACGGCGACCCGGCGCCGCTGATCAACCTCGGCGACGTCAAGCCCGGCGACTTCGGCGAGGTGACGTTCAGCTTCCACCTCTGTGACAACCCGGGCTACGTCTGGCTGAACGGACAGAACGTCTCCGCGGCCGAGAACGGGCAGACTGAGCCGGAAGCGGACGACCCCGACGAGGAGGGACCGGCCGACGAAGTCGCGACCGGACGCGACGAAATCGCGACCGCGGAGGTCGAACTCTTGGACGAGGTACAGACGTGCTTCTGGTACGACGAGGACTGCGACAACCTCCTCGACGGCGGCGAGGCGGAGGGTGCGGCGCCCTGCGTCCAGATCGTCCTCGACGCCTCCGGTTCGATGGACAACACCGACGACGACAGTACGACGCGCAACGAGGAGGCCATCAGCGGCGCGCAGACGCTCGCGAAAGAGATCATCGACGCCGGCGGCCGGGTCGGCGTGACGTTTTTCAGCGCGTCCGGCTACTCCAACGGCGCCTCCCTCGAGCAGTCGGTCGACGACGCGGCCGCGACCGACGTTACGGCAACCCAAAACGCCATCGCCCAGCTCCCGGACGACGGGAGCGCCACCGCGATCGGCGAGGGCATCCTCACCGCCGACGACGACCTCTCGAACTGCAGCAACGAGGAGGAGGCCGTCCAGATCGTCGTGACCGACGGCAGCAACAACGCGGGTACGAACCCGTCGACCGCCGCCAACGACGTCACCGGAGGCGACGCCGACGATCACACCGACGAGATTTTCGCCGTCGGGACCGGCGGAGCGAGCGAGAGCCAGCTCTTGTCGTTCGCCCGCCCGATGAACGACGACCACACGTTCCTGACCGACTCGGGCGAGACGCTCGACGACCTGCTCAGCCAACTCGGCGAGACGGTTCTCTCGGGCGAGAAGGTGTTCTTCGAGGGAAGCCTGCGGGACGCACTCCTCGCGATCACCGACGGAAACGGGGTCGCGCTCTCACCACCGAACAGCGACTTCGCCGAGGGGACGGACCCGGACGGCGCCGAATCCCGCGAGTGTTTCGCCGGGCTATCCACCAACTGCGTCGGCTTCTCGTGGTGGCTTCCGGTCAACCACGCCAACGAGATTCAGGGCGACTCCACGTCGTTCGACATCGGCTTCTACACCGAGCAGTGCCGCCACAACGACGGCAGCGGCATGAACAACGAGGCGGTCGACAACCCCGACGAAGTCGACGCCTGATCGTCGCCTAGTACACCTCGTCCGCGTCGATCCGCCCGTCGTGGATCGGGCCGCGGACGGTCACTTCTTCGCCGAGTCGCAGATCAGCGTCCGTCTCGACGCTCCGCGTCTCCGTCCCGTCGTCGAGGACGACCGGATTCCCGGCCTGCACGACCGTCCCCGTGAACTGGACGGTCTCGCCGTCGGCGGGATCGGCGTCCGTGGTCGTCGCCTCGGCGCCCGTCGACGCGGCCGCTCCGTCGTCGGCGAAGGCGCCGAGACCGGGACTGTCGCCGCCCGAGTTCGTCGTCTCGGCGGCCGACGCGCCCGCGTCGGTCCCCGCCGCGCCCTCGGGCGGGTCGGTCACCGTCACCGTGGCCCGCCACCCCGCGGAGGCTTCGAGGTCGTCCTGCCACCCCTCCTGAATCTCGGCGTCGGTGACGACCACGTAGTCCGCGAGGTCGACGTCGAGGTCGGCTTTCTCCCCCCACAACGCGACCCGGATGTCGCCCGTCCCGTCCTTGATCCGGACGTTCCGCACCTGCCCCTCGCTCCCGTCGTCGCGGTCGAAGGTCCGCTTCGGGTCCGTCTCGATGACGCCGCCCGCGATGTCGGCCGTCTCGCCGAGTTCGAGAGCGTCGATGTCGGTCGTTTCGGGATCGTACGCCACGTCGGCGTCTATCTCCTCGACCGCGCCGCGCGATCCGACGTGGAGTTCGAGGTCACCGTCGCGTTCCCGGACGTAGCCGTCGACGACTTCGACCGACGTGTCGGCGTCCAGTTCCTCGGCACGGTCGGCCTTCTCGTCCCAGAGCGTCACCCGCACGCGCCCCGTCCCGTCGCCGAGAGTCAGGTTCGACACCCGCCCTTCGGAGCCGTCGTCGCGCTCGAACGTCCGCACCGTGTCCGTCGACAGCACCAGTCCCTGAAGGTTCACGTCCGAGAGGCCGAGCGAGAGGTCGTCGACGCGGTAGGTGTCCTGTATCTGTACGTCGACCTCGGCGTCCTCGTCGATTTCGGCTTGATCGACGCTGACCTCGACGCCGCTGTACCCCTCCTGCGGTCGGCCCTTGATCCGAAGCACGTCGCCGACCTCGACCTCGCCGTCGGCGACCGACTGCGCCATGCGATCCCAGAACGAGATGCGCACCTGTCCGGTGCCGTCCGCCACGTCCAGATTGATGACGCGACCCTCGTCGGCCTCGTCGTCCTCGTCGCCGTCGCGCTCGAACGTCCGCAGGTCGCCGACGCCGACGACCTTCGCGAGGAACTTCACCTCGTCCATCCCCGGCGCGATGTCCGCGATACCGCTCACTTCCTCGTCCTCGAGTTCGTGGGCGATGAGCATCGCCGCCGTCTCCTCGTCGGCCAGCCCCCCCATCTGCTCGACCTTGTCGTGGACGGCGGCCTCGAACTCCTCGAAATCGACGTCCGTGTCGAGGTCCTCGTACACGTCCTCGATTACGCCCATAGTACCCTGCATCAGGAGAACCCTCGGGTTAAGCGTTGTCCTTGCCGGAACGACACGCCGCTGTCCGTCGATTTCGTCCGTCGTCGCTGGCGGTGCACGGGCCGGGATGGCTCGGCTTCCTACATGTACCTACGTCTCGGCGACCGTCCGCCGCCCGCCCGGCGTGTCGTGGATCACGCGGACCGACGCTACCTCGCCGTCGAGCGTGATCGTCGCTGTGTACGCTCGGTAGACGAGCGCCTCGGTACACGCCACGTCCGGCGGCGCGTCGCGTTCGGTGGTGACGACCACCTCCAGGTCGCCGTCAGTGACGGTCGCGGAATCGAGGGCCGCGACCGCACAGCCGTTCGGCCCGGTGATACAGCCCTCGACCGACACGGTCGGTCCCTCGGCGTCGACCGTCGCAGTTTCCGCGTTCGAGCACTCCCCCCTGTCCTCGAACGACCGATCGGTCACGCGGGGCGAGTCGCCACCGCCGCCACCGCCACCGCCGCCGAGACACCCACTCAGCGCGAGAAGCGGTGTCGCCCTGAGCAGAGTTCGTCGGTTCATAGCTGTCACGAGGGCTGGCGTGGTCATACCCCTTCGGTACTCTCAAATAGCCCTTTGACGTTCCGGCCGTCGTCGCCGGCGTATCGTAACCGTCTTAAGCGACTCGGCGGTATTGGTGAATGAGTCCTGATAGGGTAGTGGACTATCCTCTTGGCTTGCGGAGCCAGGGACCGGAGTTCAAATCTCCGTCAGGACGTTTCCTTTCGACACAACACGACGAGCGTAGCGAGGAGCGTCCGCCGAAAACGGGGGCACGGCGACTCGAACAGCGAACGGGCGGAGCGAAGTGAGTGAGTTCAAATCTCCGGACGAACGCTCGTTTCACTCGGGGGCCGTCCCCCGTCAGGTCGTTCTCTTCAGTCGTGACCTGACGTGCCCCCCGCTCGCTTTGCTCGCGTGGGACTCCGTCAGGACGCGTCTGTCGACACCATCAGCCCACCAGTTTCGACTGTGGCAGACAGCCGGGACAGCCGTGGACGCGTCCACTGTCGTCGCCGAAGACGCGCACGAAATCGTTGCTCACCGCACCGTCGCAGTTGTGACAGGTGTGCATACGCCAGCGGACGCGGGCACGGATAGTGAGTATAGGGAGTGTACGGCACGGATAACGGCGGCTTAGGACGCGACAGGCGCGGCCATCCGTCACTCCGTTCGCGCGCGTTCCTTCCACGCCGCCTCCTGCTGTCGTTCGGCGACGTGACGGCGCCCGTCGGCTACCTCGTCGTGCACGTGGTCGCCGAAGGCCACCACGTCCTCGAGAAACGACGCCTGAAACTTCTCCAGAATGTCGTACGACCAGCGCCCGGCGGTCGCTCCCTCGTCGTCACAGGGCGGCACGACGCCCCGCGGCAGGTGTTCGTCGCGCAGGCGGTTCGCGAGTTCGTCGTGTCCGGCCTCGCGGAGCAGTTCCTCCGCCGCGGCCAGGTGGTCCATCGCCCGACCCGTACTGTGATGAAAGGAGACGAGGTGGCCGTGCGCCCGGTGGAGGTTCTCGACGCCGAGTTCCACCTCGTGAAGCGCCTCGCGTTCGCTGTCGGTCAGGCCGTCGCTCTCGGTGTGTCCGTTCATGGTATGAGGTAACAAGCGACAGGGTTTGTAGCTTGCGACGGCGCGATTTTTGAAGTTCGGGCGGCAACGCATCGTATGGACGCGTCGATTCGGGCCGGTGTCGCCATCTACAACGCCGGCGAGTATCACGCCGCCCACGACGCCTGGGAGGAGCCTTGGCTCAGCCTCGACGACGGCACCGACGACGAACGGTTTCTGCACGGCCTCATCCAGTTCACGGCCGCGGTCCATCACGCTCGAACCCGGAACTGGAGCGGGGCGACGGGCCTCGCCGAGAGCGCGGGCGACTACCTCGCGGGGCTCCGTTCACCGTACCGCGGCGTCGATATCGGCGCCGTGCGGCGCGCGCTGTCGACCCTCGCCGCCGATCCGGAAGTGATCGAGCGCCGCCGGCCCCCGCCGCTGCGCTACGAGGGCACGGCGCTTGCCCTCGCCGACCTGCGGTTCGAGGCGGCCGCGGTGGCGGCGCTGGTTCTCGCCGAGGAAGGCGGCTACGACACCGCACCGATCGAACGGGCGATCACGCTCGCCCGCGAGGAAATCGCGGACGGCGAGCGGACGCTCTTTACCACCGCCGTGATGGAGTTCGTGACCGCCGACGCGACGCGCTCGCTCGTCTACCGACGCCTCGCCGACCACGTCGAGCGCCGGGACCGGGAGTACGCCGACGTCGAGGGGCTGTTCGAGGACTAGGAGACCCGTGGGTCGTCGCGCGGCGCCTCCTGACACTCTTCGAGATGTTCGGGCAGCAGTTCGACGCGGTCCCCACAGAACGGACACGTTCGTCGCATGATAACTTTCGTCCCGTGCTGATCGACGGGTCAACTTAATCGCTCGGCCCCGATTTTCGATTCTGGTAACGGTAGGGGGCAGTTCCCGCGGGTCGTTCGCGACCCCGTCGTCCGGCGGCGCGTCCGTCGCCGTCGCAGTGATCGCGTTCAGAACAGCGAGACGGCGTACGCGAGCGACGAGAACAGCATGAGAACCACGAAGACGAGGGCGATCACTTGCTGTCGATCCATACGCGTCCGTCGTCCTTCGGAGACGAGTAGCTTTCGGCTACGACTCCTCTTTCGGCTCGCCGCCGAGCGTGTACGCCGCGGAGTCGTCCCGTGGCTCGTAGCCCAGTACCTCCTTCGCGCGGTCGATGGAGTAGTACTTCCGCTCGTTGTCGGAGATGCCGTAGACGATTTCGTAGTCGTAGTCGGCGCGGATGCAGCGGTCGAAGAGGTGCGCGCAGTCGCGGTAGGAGAGCCACATCGCCTGCCCGCGTTCGTAGTTGCGGGGTGGGTGGCCCTCGGTGAGGTTGCCGATGCGGACACAGACGACGGCGAGGCCTTCGGCGTCGTGGTAGTACCGCCCGAGCGTCTCGCCCGCGGCCTTGCTCACGCCGTAGAGGTTGCCGGGACGGGGAAGTTCGGTCCCGTCGAGCAGGTAGTCCTCGTCGGTGCGGTACATCTCGGGCGTGCGCTCGTCGGTCTCGTAGGCCGAGACGGCGTGGTTCGAGGAGGCGAACGCGACTTTCTCGACGCCCGCCTCGACGGCCGCCTCGAACACGGTCTGGGTCCCGTCGATGTTGTTTTCGAGCACCGAGTTCCACGGCGCTTCGGGCCGGGGGTCGCCCGCGAGGTGGATCACCGCGCCGACGCCCGCCATCGCGTCGGCCATCGCCTCGCGGTCGGTCACGTCCGCGACGATAACGTCGTCCTCGTCGACACCCATCGGGAGGCGGTCGCTCGGCAGCGGTTCCCGGTCGAGCAGTCGCCACTCGTGGGCGTCACCGATCCCGTTCAGGATGGCTTGCCCGACGCGCCCACCCGCGCCCGTCAGTAACACCGGGTCGTCCATTCGGGCGTCAAGAGGACGAGCGAACTCAAGTAAGGACCGATTCGGGGTGAGCGAGCGACAGGCCTTACCCACCGCCGGCCCACGGAGTCGTATGGCTACCGACGCACAACGGGCCTGCTTCGAGGCGGGCATCAAGTTCGGGTCGCTCTACCACCAGTTCGCGGGGACACCCGTCTCACCCGACAGCGCCGCCAGCCTCGGACGCGCCATGGCCGACGCTATCGAGAATCAGCCGTTCTGCGAATCGGTGACCGTGGACATCGACGAGGCGGCCCTCGCCGACGCCGCCGACGACCACGGCTACGTCGAACTCACCGGCCGCTTCATCGAGGTGGAGATGCGCATCGAGTACGAAGGCGTCGTCGTCCGTACGGCCATGGAGATGGAGGGGGAGTACCCCCTGATGCGGCTCGTCGACGTGGAATAGGCGCGCTCGCCGGCCGAGTCGCCCCGTTTCACTTTCACTTTCGGGCGTGCGTTTAACTCACACGGCGGCGAAACCCGAGTATGAGTCAGACGACGCTCGGCGACGACGAACTCTTCGGCGAGGCGGCGGAGGAGATGCGTGCGGACGTGGAAGCACACCTGACGAAGGCGCGCGCCGAACTCCCCGCCGCCGCCGACGTCTGGGAGACGGAGGCGGACAACGTCCTCGGCGTCCTGAACGGCCTCCGCTCGGCGCTCGACGCGGGCGACGCCGAGGACCATCTCCGGCAGGCCAAAAAGTGGTATACGATGGGCGAACGCGCCGACGCCTTCGAGGACGCCGACGACCTCGCGGCGGCCATCGAGGACCTCGAGTCCCTGATCACCGCCATCGACGAGGCCCACGACGACGTGAGCGACCTCACGAACGCGGTTCCCGAACTTCGGGGGGCGCTCGAGGAGTTCGAAGGAGCGGCCGAAGACGAGGAGTGAGTTACCGATCCGCCGGCCGCGACACGTCGCGCTCGGCGACCGCCGTCAGCAGTCGGTCGAGCGCGTCGGCCGCCCGGTCCAGCAGTTCCTCGCCCAGTTCGGCGTCGCCTCCCCCCGGGTCGCCGACGACCCCGTTTTCGGTGAACTCCGCGGAGTCGTGGGCGAGGTTCGTCTTCGACACCCAGTCACCCCACCCCTGACTCGCCCCCTCCCGTGCCTCGTCGACCCGCTCTTCGTGCACGAGTCCGGGGTGCGTGGCCCGTAACAGCGCCGTCTCCAGCGGCCCGCCGTGGCCCATCTCTTCACTGTGTTCGCCGACCGCCTCGAACCAGGTGAACGGGACGGCGTACGCGTCGTCGTGGCGGGAGATGGTCGCCGTTACCTCGCCGAGCGCGGGGACGTTCCCCCCGTGGCCGTTGACGACGACGACCCGGTCCATGCCGTGATGCGCGAGACTCCCGACCACGTCGCGGACGTAGCTCCGGAAGGTGTCGGGCGACACCCACAGCGTGCCCGAAAAGTGGCGGTGTTCCTCCGCGACTCCGACGGGAATCGTCGGCGCGACGGCTACGTCGCCGTCGAACCGCTCCGCGCCCGCCTCGGCGACCGTCTCGGCGTGGTAGGCGTCGGTACCCAGTGGCGCGTGGGGGCCGTGCTGTTCGGTGCTCCCGACCGGCAGGAGGGCCAGATCGGCGTCGGCGTCGCGAACGTCCGTCCAGGCAACGTCGCTGAGGTGCATGTGCGTTCCTCGGCTGCAAGGGCCTTCAACTCCCTCGTCGCGGACAGGGAGGTA
>Ga0209917_1000793_pt1 | contig 13180 bp, 7 predicted proteins | sample SalPon2_C_H2O_MG_FD_185710 | JGI IMG/M metagenome (GOLD analysis project Ga0209917, IMG submission 185710) | Salt pond water microbial communities from South San Francisco under conditions of wetland restoration - Salt Pond MetaG R2_C_H2O_MG... | ecosystem: Environmental > Aquatic > Non-marine... | reverse complement strand
CAGCGCCCCACATCTCGACGCGTTTTGGCCGGTCGGAGACGGCCATCACGTCGAGGTCGTCACTGGCGTGATCGAGCGCCTCGAGTGCCGCCATCGCGCTGGCGTGTGTCGAGAAGTAGGTGATCTCCTCTTCGACGGCCACCTCGAGCAACTCACGCTGCCGCGAGACGATGAGGTCGATCTCGCCCGCTCGTGCGGCCGCAATGAGGTCGGTCGCCGTCGAGAGCTCGAAGTGCGTCGAAAAGCCCTCGACCAGCGTCTCACCCGCCGTCGTCCCCGGGTCCGGAAACTCATCTGCAGAGAGGTCGACGACGGCCGTCCCCGACTCGGGGATGGCCTTCCCGGTCGCGTCCTGTGCCTTCTCGTACGCTTTACCGAACGTCTGTGCCGTCCCCATCACCTCGCCCGTCGACTTCATCTCTGGCCCGAGACGCGGGTCCGACCCCGGAAGCCGGTCGAACGGCAACACGACCTCTTTCACGCTCAGGTGTTCAGGAATTTGTTCGTCGACGTCGAGGGCAGCCAGCGACTGGTCCGCCATCACGGTCGCCGCAATCTTGGCGATCGGCACGCCGGTCGCCTTCGAGACGAACGGGACCGTCCGTGAGGAACGTGGGTTCGCCTCAAGAACGTACACCTCCGCGTCGACATCGGGGTCATGCACGCCAGTCACGGCGAGTTGGACGTTGAGAAGCCCGACCGTCTCGAGTGCCCCCGCGATGTCTTCGGTCACCGACCTGACCCGCGAGAGGGTCTCGTTGTCGAGCGAGCGTGGCGGGATCATACACGCGGAGTCACCAGAGTGGACACCGGCGCTCTCGACGTGCTCCATGACGCCCCCGATCAGCACATCTTCGCCGTCGGCGACCGCATCGACGTCGAGTTCGACCGCGTCCGCTAAGAACTGGTCGACCAAGATCGGCTTGTCGGGTGAGACCCGTACCGCTTCTTCGATGTAGCGCTCAAGCGCCTCGTCGTCTTCGACGACGCGCATCGCCCGCCCACCCAGTACGTACGAGGGGCGGACTAACACCGGGTACCCGACCTCGTGTGCCAGTTCGAGCGCCTCCTCGCGGCTCGTTGCCGTGCCACCGTCCGGCTGGGCAATCTCTAGTTCGTCCATCAGGACGTTGAAGCGGTCGCGGTCCTCGGCAAGATCCATCGCCTCGACGCTCGTCCCGAGTATCGTACAGTCCAAGCCACGGCGCTCGAGTTCCGCCTCGAGTGGTGCCCCGACGTTCACCGACGTCTGCCCGCCGAACTGGACCATGACGCCGTCCGCGCCAGTCGTCTCGATCACATCTGCGACTTCTTCAGCAGAGATCGGCTCGAAAAAGAGCCCGTCAGAGGTGTCGTAGTCGGTAGACACCGTCTCTGGGTTGTTGTTTACGACGTGGGCGTCGATTCCACGTTCGCGGAGCGCCCGTACCGCGTGGACCGCACAGTAGTCGAATTCGACACCCTGGCCGATGCGGATCGGACCGCCACCGACGACGACGACGCTCTCGACGTCTGGGTCGACGCGAACCTCATCTGACGCCCCCGCCGTGTCGGCGCCCGCGAGGTACTCCGGCAGCCGTGCAGAGTAGTAGTACGGCGTCGACGCCTCGAACTCACCCGCACATGTGTCTACTTGCTTGAACGTCCGCGCGGGGACGGTCGACTCGACAGTATCAATGGCTGCGTCGGCGCTGCCGCCAGCATCTGTGCCGCCGGCGACTGACGCAATCGCCGCGTTTGTCCGTCCAACCATCGCGGCGTCGGTGAAGTCCCCCTCGGCGGCCGCAGCGGTCGCCTCCGCGACGTTCGCGAACCGCTCGACATACCAGCGGTGGATGTCAGTGTGTTCGACGACCTCCTCGACCGTGTAGCCGCGGTCGAACGCCTCGAAGATCGCGTACGGCCGGTCCGGGCTGGGGCGCACCAAGTACTCGCGTTCAAGCGTCTCGTCGTCGACGGCCCCGAGGTCGACTGCGGGGTCGTACTCCGAGGAGCGGAGCGCCTTCGTGAGGCTTTCTTCGAACGTTCGACCGATCGCCATTGCCTCGCCGGTCGACTTCATCGCCGTCCCGAGCTCAAAGTCCACGTCGTCGAACTTATCGATCGGCCACCGCGGGACCTTCGTTACGACGTAGTCGATTGCGGGTTCGAACGCGGCGGTCGTCTCGCCGGTGATCTCGTTTTCGATCTCGTGAAGCCGCTTGCCGAGTGCGACTTTCGCCGTCACACGGGCGATCGGGTAGCCGGTCGCCTTCGAGGCGAGTGCGGACGAACGCGAGACCCGCGGGTTCACCTCGACGACGCGATACTCGCCACCTGGCGTGCCGTCGTCGTGCCACGCGAACTGGATGTTACAGCCGCCTTGGATACCGAGTTCGCGAATCACGCCGAGTGCGGCGTCGCGCATTTCTTGATGGCCTGCGTCGGGGATCACCTGTGAGGGGGTGACGACGGTTGACTCGCCGGTATGAATCCCCATTGGGTCGATGTTCTCCATGTTACAGATGATGATACAGGAGTCATCGGCGTCCCGCATCACCTCGTACTCGAGTTCGACCCAGCCGGCTATCGACTCAGTGATGAGCACCTCGCTGTTACGCGAGAGCCGGAGTCCTTTGCGGACGCGCTCGACGAGTTCTTCGAAGTCATCGACGACACCAGATCCGGAGCCACCGAGCGTGTACGTCGTCCGCGCGATGACCGGGAGTCCCCCGACGGCGTCGACGGCCGACTCGACGCGGTCGCGGAACGTCGACTCGTCGAAGTCGGTCACCGACTCGTCGTCGTCGAGTGAGATGGTCGTCGACTGCGGGACCGGCTGCCCGATGGCTTCCATCCGTTGTCTGAAGAGGTCGCGATCTTCGGTCGCGTAGATCGTCTCAAGCGGCGTCCCCATGACGTCGACGTCGTGTTCTTCGAGAATCCCCTGCTCGGCAAGCTCGGCGGTGACGTTCAGGCCAGTCTGTCCGCCGAGCCCGGCAATAACGCCGTCAGGCGCTTCGATCCGGATCACTTCCGCGATAGCCTCCGGAGTGATTGGTTCGATGTAGACTCGGTCTGCGGTCTCCGGGTCAGTCATAATCGTCGCCGGGTTCGAGTTCACGAGCACGACGCGTGCTCCTTCCTCTTGGAGCGCCCGACACGCCTGCGCTCCGGAGTAGTCGAACTCAGCCGCCTGTCCGATCTGGATCGGCCCGCTGCCGATGAGCAGTATGGTCCGGTCCTCGCTCATTACCGCGACCGAGTGCGCTCATCGTAATAAGGCCGACGATAGAGTACGAATCTCGCAAGTGATCTGCGATTTTCGCAAGTGGGAAGCGAACACGCCACACTGTCGTGTCTATTGACACCACAGTGACGTCGCATCGATACAGTGCGTGCGCGTCAGCGTTCGAGGGCGTACCGATACGGGCGTCCGGCGATCACATCGACCTCGCCCCGCTGCGCCTGCCGGCCTAGCACAGTCGCTACCCGGTGTGCGCTGTCTATCGTGTCGTCCGCCTCGAGCAGTGTGAGTATCTCGCTTGCGGTCAACGGCTCGTCGGCGTCGGTGAGCACACCGCGGATTTGTTTGTACTCGTGGGTGCGCATGTGTCTTACACACGCACGCGACGCGTATAGGGTTCAGTGAGACGCCGGTCTGACAGACGTCAGACAACTGGAGAGGTGGGCTCGTCGAGAGAAGTCACACGTAGGGATCTTCGGCCTCGAGATCGCGCTCGGCGCGGTACTGGTCGACAAATTCGTCGACGTCGAACTCGGTCATCGATCGTTCGAACGTCGTGAGCGCCTCGTTGTCGTCGGCGTGGCTCACGGCGTGTTCCATGAGTTCGACGACCAACTCGACGATGACCGCGTGGAGCCGTCGCGAGTCAAAATCGGTCACCCACACCATCGCGTAGCCGACGTCACCGTTGTCGCTGGCGTCACGCGTCACGACTGCTTCGGGGAACTCCTCGAGTACCACACCAAGGAGGTGTGGTGTGTCGAACTCGGGCATCTCCTCGCTCGTCGTTTCGATTGCCTCGCGCAAGACGTCGACGAGAAAGTCGGGAAGAAACCGCTCTGGAGGGTGGACGTCCATCACGACCGCGTGCGCCTCCCCGCAGTCACACGCGAGCTCCCGCATCCCGAGGTCCAGCTCACCGAGCCCGACGCGCTCGCCACACGGGAGCTCCACCGTTTGGCCGCCGTCGCCGGGGACGTGCGGTTGTGCCATACCCGTCGTTGGCCCGTATCGGGGTTAAAATGCGCGGAACGACCCACTCGAACAACCGCGATCACGCAAAACCGCAGCAGTGGCGCGCGCCTCGTGAGCCGCAAAGCGTGCTCACGAGCGCGTGCGAGGGATGAGTGAGTCGCCGCAGGCGACGAGCGAATCGGTTGGGGAGGGTGTGGCGGAAGTGGTGTCCGGCTGTCGTGCGGTGATGTTGGTCACGCCATCTACACCATGGTATACGTATGGAATCGGTTGGGGAGGGTGTGGCGGGAAGTGGCGCCCGGCTGTCGTGCGGTGGTGTTGGTCACGCCATCTACACCATCCTATACGTACAGAATCGGCCGCGAGGGAGGTGACGAGGGGTATCCCAGCGTCTCAAACGGCACCCCACGAGCCAGTGTGTCCATCGACTCCGTCCTGTCACCTCCTCAAACACCGTGTTTTTCGAGGCTGCGCTCCTACCACGGAGTATGCTGGACGCGCTGTGGCGGCAATATTATGCGGCCCGCCGGCGGTTACGTCGGCTTAGTCGCCGAGAGGCACACGAGCTCCGACGCTGGCTCGAAGACACGGAAAACTTTCTGCACCTCTCGACGCTGCTCGTCGTCCCGCTCGTCATCGGCGTCATCACGTGGGTCTCGAACGTCTCTCCAGTGGTCTCGTTTTTGATTTATCCGCCGTTAGCCTCTGGAACGTACGTGCTTTTTACCGACCCCGGCGGCCCGTACGCTGACCCGATTACCTTCGTCGGGGGGATCACCGCCGGCGCGGTGAGCGGGCTGGTTGCATTCCGTGTCACCGTCCCGTTCGTGTACCCCACACAGCCGGGGGTATTCGAGGTGTACGCGGGAACGGCCGCGCTCGGCATCTTCCTCACGAGCGTCCTCACGTGGACGCTCGGTCTCGAGGTGCCGACCGCCTTTTCCACCGCGCTACTGGTACTCGTAACCGGCTCGAGCGATTTCACGTATGTGGTCGGGATCGTCGTTTCGAGTGCGATCGTTGCGGGCGTGTTCGTCGGGTGGCGGCGCTACTTCTATCAGGAACGGTCGCGGTACCTCTTCCGGTCGACGAGTGGTGACGACCACGTGCTCGTCCCGACACGTGAGGAGACGCCCGACTCGATCGGGTTGTTTGCGGCGCGGCTGGCCGTTGCACACACGTCTGGGAAGGTCATCTTGATGGAGGCTATAAGCGAATCAACGATCGAGGAGGCGGCTGCCCCGAACGACGACGTCCGGTCCCGAGAGGAGTCTCCGAATACCGGGTCGAACGTGGCGGACGCAGAGCCGGTGGCGGCCGTGGACGCCGCGGGATCCACCGACGCCGCGGGATCCACCGACGCCGATGCTACAGCGAGTGCCGACGCCGAATCGGCGGTGACCGCAGCAGCCCTCGAACGGCTCGAACGACGCCGCAATCAGATCACGGGTGCGGTGTCGGTTCCGTGTGAGTACGTTGTCGCGGTAGCCGCAGATGACCCGGGCGAGACGGTAGTGGACACCGCACACGCCGAGAACTGTGATCTCATCTGTGCGCCGTATGAGGCCGACGACGACGCGCTGGCCGCACACACAAAGACGTTATTGACCGGCGACGTCGACACCATCGTTTTTCGCCCTGCCCGTGAGCGAACTGAGTGGCACCGCGTCTTAGTCATGGTTCGAACCTCAGGAGAGATCGCAAACGCGATGATGGAGTTCGCAAAACGACTGGCCTCGCCTGGCGGCGTCATCAGCGCGTGCTCGGTCATCTCGGACGAGCGCGAGCGGCGACACGCAGAGATCGTCTTAGAGGACGTCGTCGACTCACTCTCGGTTCCAGTCGAGACTCGGATTGGGTACGGCACCGTCCCGGAGTTTCTCGAGCAAAACGCGGCCGCGTACGACGTCGTCTTCGTCGGTGCGAGCACTGACCGACCTGCCGCCTCGCGTCTCGTTTCGACACCGACCTACGAGCGCATCCGCGAGCTGGACTGTGATCTGGCCATCGTCCACCGTGGGTGAGCGGGTGCGGTTGCCCAGAAGGCGTGTGGGCCTGTCGTCGATACGCCGGTCCCGCTACTGGAAGCCGACGCGGCCGCCAGTGTCCCGGAACGCCTCGCGACTGCCACCTTTGAACTCCTGTTCGACCTCCTCGTAGTAACTCATGATATCGTCGGTGATCGTCGGGCGCACCGATTCCATCGCCCGCCGGAAGTGTTTCATCTCGACCTCTTGGGCGTCGTCGTCGTCCCTGAGCGCTTCGATAGCGGCTTCGCGGGCGATTCCTTCGAGATCCGAGCCGACGTAGCCGTCAGTGATCTCGGCCACTTCGCGCAGACTCACGTCTGGTGCAAGTGGTGTGTCACCGGTGTGGATCTCGAGGATTCGCTCGCGACCTTCCTGTCCCGGCTGGCCGATCATCACGAGCCGGTCGAACCGGCCCGAGCGGATCAACGCGGGATCGATCATGTCCGGACGGTTTGTCGCACCGATAACCATCACGTCGCCCATCTCTTCGAGCCCGTCGAGTTCGGTCAACAGCTGGTTGACGACGCGTTCAGAGACGTTGTTACCCATCTCTTGGCCGCGCGAGGGTGCCAGGCTGTCCAGCTCGTCGAAGAAGATGATGGTCGGGCTCACCTGCCGCGCCTTCCGGAAGGTCTGCCGGATCGCCTTCTCGGACTCGCCCACCCACTTTGAGAGCAGCTGTGGTCCGCGGACCGAGATGAAGTTGGCGTTCGTCTCGTTGGCGACAGCCTTCGCCATCAAGGTCTTGCCGGTGCCTGGCGGACCGTACAAGAGCACGCCTTTCGGCGCCTCCACGCCCATCCGGTCGAACTTCTCAGGACTCGTGAGCGGCCACTCGACCGACTCCTGTACCTCTTGTTTCGCGCTCGCGAGCCCTCCGACGTCTTCCCAAGACACCTTCGGCAGCTCGACGAGCACCTCGCGCATCGCGGAGGGCTCAACCTCTGTTAACGCTCCGGCGAAGTCGTCGCGTTTGACGATCATCCGGTCGATCAGACTCGGGGGCACCTCCTCTTCGTCGAGGTCGATCTCCGGGAGGTACCGACGAAGCGCCTTCATCGCGGCCTCCTTCGTCAGACTCTCGACGTCAGCGCCGACGAAGCCGTGTGTCTCGTCGGCGAGGTGGTCGAGTGAGACGTCGTCAGAAAGCGGCATCCCACGGGTGTGAATCTGGAGGATCTCTTTGCGACCCACCTCGTCGGGAACGCCGATCTCGATCTCGCGGTCGAACCGCCCAGGACGCCGGAGTGCGGGGTCGACGCTGTCAACACGGTTGGTCGCGCCGATGACGACGACCTGCCCGCGGGTCTCTAAGCCGTCCATCATCGTCAACAGCTGTGCAACGACTCGGCGTTCGACCTCGCCGGTAACGTCCTCGCGTTTCGGCGCGATAGAATCTAGCTCGTCGATGAAGACGATCGCAGGCGACTCTTCTTTCGCGTCCTCGAATATCTCTCGCAGCTGTTGTTCGGACTCGCCGTAGTACTTCGAGATGATCTCCGGGCCGGCGATCGAGAAGAACGACGCCGACGTCTCGTTGGCGACGGCCTTCGCGAGGAGGGTCTTCCCGGTGCCCGGCGGCCCGTGCAACAGCACGCCCTGTGGGGGCTCGATCCCGAGCTTCGAGAAGATCTGCGGGTGCTTCATCGGCAATTCGACCATCTCGCGGACGCGCTGGATCTCGTTTTTCAGCCCGCCGATGTCCTCGTAGGTGATCCCACCACCGGTCTTTTCGAATCCCGTGATGGGCTCTTCGCGCAGTTCGACGTCGGTGTCTTCGGTGATCAAACAGACGCCGTCAGGGTCTGTCTCGACAGCGATGAGCGGGATCGCCTGCCCGGGCGAGCGCATGAACGGGTGGTTCGTCGAGGACATCACCGGGACGATGTCGCGCTCGACGACCGGCCGCTTCAGAATCTGTCGTTTTACCATGCCGGCGGCGTCTGACCCGAACTGGACAGACGCCTCCTCTGGCGGGGCCAACACCAGCGTGTCGGCGGTATCGGCTTCGGCTTTGCGGATCGTGACCCGCTCGCCGATGCCGACGTCGGCGTTCTGTCTGGTGAAGCCGTCGACGCGAACCGTGTCGGTGTTCCAATCTTGTCTGTCGGCGCGCCACACCTTCGCGGCCGTCGTCTCTGCGCCCTCGATCTCGATGATATCGCCGGGGGAGAGCTTGAGGTGCAACAGCGTATCGGGGTCGAGTCGGGCGATGCCGCGCCCGGAGTCGTTCGGGTACGCCTTCGCCACTTCGAGTTGAACTTCGTTCATTGTGCCTCGCGGGGGATACCCGTATCTGCAGCCGGTTCGCGAATAAGCCTGTTGCTCCGTGCGATGGTCGCGGCGTGGTGCGGCCGCGAGCGCACGCCCGAGCCGTGGCGTGTCATAGTATCACACGGTATGGCGCCTGTGGTTAAAACGCCGTCGTCGGCGCGGGGTTTCGCCGCCGCCGAATGGGTCTCCCCAGGGTGTTCCTGACCGGGTCAGCCCGTCGCTTCGAAGACGGCCACGTCATCGACCGTGAGTCCGTTGGCAACTGCTCGCGACTCACCACTGACGAGGTCGGTGGCGTCGACCGACTCGTCGATGCCGACAGTCGCCTGTTCTGCTCCGAAGTTGAGCAGCACTACGTAGCGCCCTGTGTCGGTCTCTCTGGCGAACGCGACGACGTCATCTTCCGCGTGCGTCTCGTAGGTGAGCCGCTCGAGTTCGCCATCACCCTGGAGCCCTGGGTGGGCCTCTTGAAGCGCGAGCAGGTCGTCGTAGTGTGCGCGGACCTCCTCGCGGGCATGGTCCCACGCCAAGGGGTCTCGATTTCCCCGCTGGCCCAGCTCTTGGCCGCCGTAGAGCATCGGCAACCCGGGAAGCGTAAAGAGCGCTCCTGCGGCGGCCTTCGCCGCTGCATCGCCGCACTCGACGATGTACCGCGTTTCGTCGTGATTCTCTAAGTAGAGCATGAACGCAGCGTGGTCCGGAAAGCCGGAGCGCGTCCGTCCCTCGACCGCGTCGAGGATCGCCTCTGCCGGCTCGTGACCGTTGCCGACCTGTCGGAGCGCGAAATACAGCGTCGTGTCGAAGTGGACGTCGAACATCCCCTCGTGGAAGTCAGCGATGTACGGAATCGTCTCGTCAAGCAGCAGGAACTCCGGATCCCGGGATTTTAGCCGATCTCTGAGTTCACGCCAGAACGACTCAGGAACCGCCCACGCCATATCACACCGGAAGCCGTCGACCAGGTCGGCCCATGTGTCGGCCGCATCGAGGAGGTGTCGGCGGACGTCGAGAGTCGAGAAGTCGAAGTTGGCGATGAGCTCCCAGTCGAAATACGTCCCTGGCTCTCCGCTCGCCTGCCACTCGTACCGGTCACGGTACGGTGAGCTGGGGTCTTCGTAGGCGTCTTGGAACCACGGGTGGTCGCGCGCAGAGTGGTTCGCGACGAAATCAAAGAGCACGCGCATCCCGCGGTCGTGTGCCGCCTCGACGAACCGCTCGTAGTCCTCGCGGTCACCAAGGTCCTCGGCGATCGAGAAGAAATCCGTGATGTTGTACCCGTGCGGGGCGCCGTCGTGTTGAAGCACCGGGGTGAGCCAGAGCGTGTCGACACCGAGTTCATCGATGTACTCGAGGCGGTCCTCAAGCGCTTCAAATGTCGTCTCTGCGGTCTCGTCGTCCGCGGCAAATCCGCGGACATAGATCTCATACAGGGTGGATTCGGCCGCCCACTCCGGCGGGTCGTTGAGCCGCTCGATGGCAACGTTCTCGCCGTCACCGAGACGCTCCACGCGTACCGCGTCGGCGACGCTGTAGCTCGCGCCGACGGCGACGCCGTGGACTCGAAGGCGATTGTCGACCGCGGCAAGCGGGACGCGAAGCTCGCGGTCTGTAATCGTCACACTCCCCCGATCGACGTCGTCGCGGTCGTCAAGCAGGAACTCGACGCCGAGGTCGTCGGCTGATCGACCGGAGTCCGGGTGTGGTGTCGGCGTCGCGCGGACGACGACCTCGTCGCCTTCGACCTCGGCGTCGAGGCGGACTCGAGGACGACCGTGTGCACCCCCAGTCGCCTGATCGCGGGCGCCAGAGCCGGACCCGGACGCGAACCCGCTTCGCCCGCTTTCGAACGGGCGCGCTGACCCGCTCGCCCCGCTGTAGCCGCTGTACCCGCTCATCCCACTGTACCCGCTTGCCCCGCGAATGCCGGCCGCGGCGGCCCGGCCGGTCGGGCGCTGTTCGCCCGGGAAGACGCGGATAGAACGGTTGTACTTCTGGTTCGGCGTCTCAAGCGTCACCACGTACCGTCCGGGCACATCGGGGATGAACTCCGGTACGGGGTCGTCTCCGAGCCGGGCATCGCTCGCGATTGGCGCTTCCGTGATCGACCACTGGTAGGCGGCACGTGGGTCCGGATCACGTGGTGAGAGTTCGACGACGTCCCCTACCGCGACGAATCGCGGCGGGCCAGGATGTTCCATGATTACGTCATCAGTCGGCTAGGTGAGATTTATGTGTTCGGAAACCACAGTAATCCGACATACTCCTGGTAACGACTGAGTGCACCGATCTCACCCGGCGTGCGGGTCGATCCGAGTGAGTCTTTACTTTGAGAGCGTCTTCGGTCGCCCATGCGCACGCTCGCTTTCGACGGTCGGACCGGTGCGGCCGGTGACATGCTCTGTGCCGCGCTCATCGACGCTGGGGCAGACCCAACCGTCCTCGACGCGGTCGAGACGCACCTCCCCGTCCACTACGTAGTCGACGAGACGGTGAAAAACGGCATTCGCGCGACGACCGTCGACGTGCTCGTCGACGCAGACGATACCAATACACGCGACCCTGCCGAGCACGGTTCCGAGCACGATCACCACGAACACGATCATAGTCACACTCACGACCACAGCCACGACGACCACAGCCACGACGACCACAGCCACGACGACCACGACGGCCACGACCACAGCCACGACCACAGCCACGACGACCACAACGCTCACCACGCCGAAGGAAGCGGTGTCCACCGGAGCTATCCGGCGGTCGTCGATCTCGTCGAATCGATGGGACTCGACCCCGACGTGGAGTCGACCGCCCTCGACGCATTTCGGCTCCTCGGACGCGCGGAGGCGGCAGTCCACGGCACTGACCTCGCCGAGACAGCCTTTCACGAGGTGGGCGCGGACGACGCCATCGCTGACGTCGTCGGTGCGGCCCTGTTACTCGCCGACCTCGACGTCGACCGAGTAGTCACCACTCCCGTCGCGGTCGGCGGCGGCACGGTCGAGATGAGTCACGGAGTGTACCCCATCCCGGCTCCAGCCGTCGTCGAGATCGGCACTCGGACCCCGCTCGCGTTTGTCGGCGGCCCAGTCGACCAGGAGCTGCTGACACCAACCGGGGCGGCGATCCTCGGGGCGGCAGCCGATGCCGTTGAGGCCGTGCCGCCGATGGACGTCGACGACGTCGGCTACGGTGCCGGCGACGCGACACTCGATCACCACCCGAACGTGGTACGCGCGCTCGTCGGTGAGTCGGTCGACCCGCGTGGCGACGTGGAGGATACGGCCGACGCAGACGCTGCGAGTGAGACGTCGAGTGGAACCCAAACAGCGGGGTCCACAATAGACCGCAGACTCGTCCGTGACGACATCGCAGTCCTCGAGACGACACTGGACGACGCGGCGCCTGAGGTGCTCGGTGGGCTCCAGGAGTCGCTCGCAGCGGTCGGCGCCCGCGACGTGACGATTGTCCCGGCGACGATGAAGAAGTCACGACCGGGACACGTAGTGACGGTCATCTGTAAGCCACCGGATGCGGCCGCAGTTGCCGAGCGCCTCGCCCGTGAGACCGGCACGCTCGGTGTCCGCCAGACTGGGGCGACTCACCGCTGGATCGCTGAGCGCCGGTTCGAGACCGCGACCGTCGTCGTTGACGGCGAGTCTCACGAGGTGTCGGTGAAGGTGGCGTCAACGACCGACGGCGACCCGTACGACGTGAGCGCGGAGTACGACGATGCGGCCGCGGTCGCGGCGGCGACTGACCTCCCAGTTCGTGAGGTCTGTCGACGCGCGGAGGGGGCGGTTCATGACCGTCTCGCTGACGACAACAGCGAGTGAACCGCCTCGAACCCTGTAGACCGACGCGTCCACCGACTACGACGACATCGGGTGAGCCCGCTCGTGGGTGGGTCGTAGCGGGCCGCACCCGCAGTGAAGCCGACAGGCCTATGCCACACGCCCGGCCACTCTGAGCCACCTACACACATGATCGACCGAATACACACGTCGGCGGTCGACCCGGAGATGGACGAGGTCGCCGTCGCCGGTCACGTCCACGAGATCCGCGACCTCGGCGGGCTGGTGTTCTTGATCGTCCGCGACCGCGAAGGGCTTGTCCAGGTCGTCTTCAAAGAGGAGCGCGAACCGGACCTGTTCGAGGCGGTCGAGTCTGCCGGCTCCGAGGACGTTGTCCACGTCGTCGGTGAGCCGGTCGCAAGCGACCAGGCCCCCGGCGGCGTCGAGATCGCTCCAACTGACTACGAAGTGCTCGATACGGCCGACTCGCCGCTTCCGCTCGAAATTTCGAAGGACGTCAACGTCGACCTCTCGACGCGGCTCGACAATCGAGCGCTCGACTTACGGAAGCCGGAGACGCTCGCGGTGTTCTCGTTGCGCTCGAAGCTCATGACCGCAATGGAAGCGTGGTTCGACGAGGAGGGCTTCGTCGACATCAAGACCCCGCTCATCTCGAAAGGCGGTGCTGAAGGCGGTGCCGAGCTTTTCCCGATCCTCTATTACGACCGCGACGCGTTCCTCTCACAGAGTCCACAGCTGTACAAACAGATCCTGATGGCAGCCGGCTACGAGGCGGTGTACGAGACGGGGACCGCGTTCCGTGCAGAGGACTTTGCCACCTCACGACACGTCTCTGAGATCGCGATGTTCGACGTCGAGCTGGC
>Ga0209917_1000792_pt1 | contig 13183 bp, 13 predicted proteins | sample SalPon2_C_H2O_MG_FD_185710 | JGI IMG/M metagenome (GOLD analysis project Ga0209917, IMG submission 185710) | Salt pond water microbial communities from South San Francisco under conditions of wetland restoration - Salt Pond MetaG R2_C_H2O_MG... | ecosystem: Environmental > Aquatic > Non-marine... | reverse complement strand
CCGGAGCCGGGTCAGGCGATGGTGACGCGACTGGAGACGCCGGCGACGGCGTCGGAGTCACCGAGATCGAGGTCCACCACGGCTCGCTCTCCAAGGACGTGCGGATCGACGTGGAAGACCGGTTCAAGGCGGGCGCGATCGACGGGCTGGTCTGCACCTCCTCGATGGAGCTCGGGATCGACGTGGGGCGCGTCGACCACGTGGTCCAGTACGGGAGCCCGCGCGAGGTCGCCCGCCTGCTCCAGCGCGTCGGGCGGGCGGGACACCGCCGCGATCTGGTCTCGAAGGGGACCGTCGTGACCCAGGGCGGCGACGACACCCTCGAAGCGCTCGCGATCGCCCGGCGAGCCGACGCCGAACTCGTCGAGCCGGCCGGGATCCACCACGGAAGCCTAGACACGGTCGCCAACCAGATCGTCGGGCTCGTGATGGACGACGGCGAGATCCACGCCCGCGAGGCGTATGAGACCGTCACGAACGCCTACCCCTTCCGTGACCTCTCGGAGCCGCAGTTTCAAGAAGTAGTCCGCGAACTCGACGGCAACCGGCTGCTGTGGCTCGACGAGGAGTCGGACACCCTGGAGAAGTCCGGCGGCACGTGGCAGTACTTCTACGCGAACCTCTCTATGATCCCCGACGAGTCCACCTACGAGGTGTACGACATGTCCTCGCGGCGGCAGATCGGCACCCTAGACGAGCGGTTCGTCGTCAACTTCGCCGGGCCGGGCGAGACGTTTGTCCAGCGCGGCGAGATGTGGCGGATCACCGAGGTCGACGAGGACGAAGAGCGCGTGAACGTGACGCCGATTCCCGACCCCGCGGGCGAGGTACCGTCGTGGGTCGGTCGGGAGATCCCGGTCCCGGAGCCCGTCGCGGCGGAGGTCGGAGAGATTCGGGGATCGGCCGCGGCGGCGCTTTCGGCGGGGGCGACGCTCGCGGCCGTCGCGGGCGACCTCGCAGAGCGGTATCCGGCGGATCCGGAGACGATCGCGGCCGCTCTCGAACCGGTCGCAGACCACGTCGAGGCCGGGCATCCGGTACCGACGGACGAGCGGATCGTGATCGAGGGGTACGGCCGGACGGTCGCGGTCAACGCCGCGTTCGGCCACGAGGTGAATGAGACGCTCGCGCGACTGCTCGCGGCGCTCGTGGGTCAGCGCGCGGGGTCATCGGTCGGGATGGACGTGGACCCGTACCGGATCGAGTTCGAGGTGCCGGGCGGCGTCGACGCCGGCGACTTCCGCGAGGTGCTGGAGACGACGGACCCCGAGAAGCTTCGGGCGTACCTCGAACTCGCCTTGAAGAACTCCGACGCGCTGAAATTCACGCTCGCGCAGGTCGCAGCGAAGTTCGGTTCGGTGAAACGCTACAGGGAAGGGCGAGGCGCGTTCGGCGGTGACCGGCTGCTCGCTGCCCTGGAGGGGACGCCCGTCTACGAGGAGGCACTGCGGGAAGTGTTTCACGTCGACCTCGCGGTCGATGAGACCGCCGAGCTGCTCGCGGCGGTGCAGTCAGACGGGACGACCCGCGAGAGCGGGGTCGAACTCGCAACCGCCCGGGAGCGGACGCCGCTCGGCACCGCCGGACGGTCCTCGGGAACCGAGTTCCTCGTGCCCGAGAACGCCGACGCCGACGTGATCGAGACGGTGCGTGAGCGCATTCGCAACGACCGAGTGATCCAGTTTTGTCTCCACTGTACCGACTGGAAACAGACGACGAAGGTGCGGCGCGTCCGCGACCAACCGGAGTGTCCCGAGTGCGGGTCGACCCGGGTCGCGGCGCTGAACCCGTGGGACGAAGAAACGGTCGCCGCGGTGCAGCGTTCGGAGAAAGACGAGGAGGAAGAGCGCCGGACCGAGCGCGCCCACCGCGCCGCGAGTCTCGTGCAGACCCACGGCAAGCGCGCGGTGATCGCGCTCGCGGCGCGGGGTGTTGGACCGCACAACGCGGCGCGGATCATCAACAAACTGCGCGAGGACGAAGACGAGTTCTACCGCGACGTGCTCCGGCAGGAGCGCGAGTACGCGCGGACGCAGTCGTTCTGGGACTGATCGACATCCCACTACCGCTCCGCGGTCGAACTCGTTTCGACGCTATCCCACCGCCGCGACCGCGAGGAGCATCCCGCCGGCCGCGGCGGGCGGGATGGTGAGGTTGTCGTCGACGGGGGTTCCTCGGATGACCGGTGGAATGCCGTCTGCGATCGCGGCCGGGACCGCGCCCGCCATCGCGATCGTGACGCCGGCGTTCGACCCGAACGCGGGGACGGTGAACGGGACCGCGAGCCCGAAGCAGACGAGTCCCATCGCGATCCACGCGGCCGGCCGCTTCGCCTCCGTCGCGTCGTTGTCCGCGAGCGCGCCGCTGACGGGGTCACCCACGGAAAGCATCCACATCGCGGGAATCGCGAGCGTGGGTGATAAAAAGAGAACCGCGCCGGTCATGCTCACCTGATACAGCGCGTAGCCGGCCAGCGCGTCCTCCTCGTACTCGCGGGTCAACGTTCGGTAGACGGCGTGGTCGAGCCCGACGACGAGCCGGAGAAACTCCAGTGCGAAGACGACCGCGAGCGCGACGCCGAGGAAGACGCGCGTCTCGCTCCACGAGAGCCAGCCGAGCAGGTACGGGACCGGGTACAGCGTCCCGCCGGCGTGGACCAGCCGCCGCTCGAACTCCACGCGCTCGCGCCACGCCGCCGCCGGGAGAGACACGGGCTTAGTTCTCTGCTGTCGTCTCGACGTCCGTCTCGACGACTTCGTACCGGTCCACCAGCGCGTCGAACTCGCCGCCCGCCCGAAGCGCGGCCAGCTCCGCGGCCAACTCGTCTGCGGGAACGCGGACCTGGGCCGCGGAGTCGCGCTCGCGGACGGTGACGGTGTCGGGGCCGTCGCCTTCGACGCCGTCGCGGTCGACGGTGACGCAGAACGGGGTTCCGACCTCGTCCTGCCGGCGGTAGCGCCGGCCGATCGAGCCGGAGTCGTCGTACGCCACCGCGAGCCCGGCCGCGCGGAGGTCGGCCGCGATCTCGTCGGCGAGGGCCGTCAGTCGGTCGTCGTTGGTGACGAGCGGGAAGACCGCGGCGTCTTGGGGCGCGACCTCCGGTTCCAGCGAGAGGTACGTCCGCTCCTCGCCGTCGACCTCGTCCGTCTCGTAGGCGTGTGCGAGAAGCGTCTGGACCGTCCGTCCGACGCCGAACGACGGTTCGACGACGTGCGGCGTGATGTGCTCGCCGCTTTCGGTCACCTCCTCGACGGCGAAGTTCGCCACCTCGGCGTCGACCTCGTGGGTCTCGGCGGCGTCGCCCTCGCCGAGGGTCACCGCGACCGTCTCGCCGTCGAACGCGTCGGGCTCGCGCTCGGCGAGCGTTTCGAGCGCCTCCGCGACCGCGGCGGCGTCGCCGCCGAACTCGGGGCCGAGGACGGACATGTCGGGGTCGACGGTCGCGCGCTCGACCGTCTTGGGCTCGTCGTACCGCTTGAACACGGTGAACGAGTCGTCGCCGTGTGCGTCGTGTTTCGAGAGGTCGTAGTCGCCGCGGTACGCGAAGCCGGCGATCTCGATCCAGTCGCCGTCGACCTCGCTTTCGGCGTCCCAGCAGTCGGCGGCGTAGTGAGCGCGTTCGCCCGCGAGGTGCTGGCGGAACCGGAACCGGTCCGCATCCACGCCGACGCGCTCGTACCACTCCTGGGCGACGCCGAGGTAGTAGCCGACCCACGGGGAGCCGATCACGCCCTCGTCGACCGCCTCGCCGATCGTGGTGTCGAGATAGTCGCCGTCGTCGGCCTCCTGTTCCGTGGCGGGATACAGCCGAACCTCGACGTCGCGGACGCGGTCGAGCGGCGGTTCGTCCGCCTCGGGGTCGATGAACTGCTCCAGTTCGGCCTGCGTGAACTCCCGGAGGCGGAGGAGGCCGCCGCGCGGCGATATCTCGTTGCGGTAGGCGGGGCCGATCTGGGTGATCCCGAAGGGGAGGTTGCCGCGGGCGTACTCTTTCAGCCGCGGGAACTCAACAAAGATCCCCTGTGCGGTCTCGGGCCGGAGGTAGCCGGGCTGGGCGTCACCCGGACCGATGTCGGTCGCGAACATGAGGTTGAACGCCTCGACGGGCTCGCCGGCCAGCGGGGTGCCACAGGAGGGACACGCGATCTCGTTGTCGGCGATGAGCGCTTCGACCTCCTCGCCCGGGAGCGCCTCTGCGTCCTCGATGTCGGTGACGGCCTCGACGAGGTGGTCGGCCCGGTGGGATTCGCCGCACTCGGGACACGCCACGAGCATGTCGTCGAACCCCTCCAAGTGGCCGGACGCCTCGAAGACGGCTTCGGGCATGATCGTCGGCGCTTCGATCTCGCGGTTCCCCTCGCGGATGGTGAAGCGGTCGCGCCACGCGTCCTCGACGTTTCTCTTGAGGGCCGCACCCTGCGGGCCGAAGGTGTAGAAGCCGGCCGTCCCGCCGTACGCACCGTTGGAGCCGAAAAAGAACCCGCGCCGCTTCGCCAGTTCGGTGAGCCCGTCTGCCATCTACAGCCCCTCCAGCAGGTCGACGTCTCGGACGATCCCGTCGAGGTCGGTCCCGTTGACGAGGGGCACCTGCTCGATGTCGTTGCTGATGAGTTCCTGTGCGACCTCCTTCGCCGTTCGCGTTCCGGACACGGTGATGAGATCCGCAGTCATGAAGTGGCGCGTCGCGCCGACGGGTAGTTCCACGTTCCGGGTCGGCAGGTAGCGTGCGCCGGTCGCTTTGATCCCCTCCCACGACCACTCGGAGTCCTGCTCGGCGATAGAGTCGCCCGTGCTCGCCTCGCCCTCGACGACGCGGGCGACCTCCAAGATGTCGACCTCGGTGAGCATCCCCGCGATCGCGGCGTCGTCGTCGAGCACGACCGCGTAGGGGACGTTCGCAAGCCCGATCTCGCGTTCCGCGACCGGCAGCGGCGTCTCCGTGTGGGTGGCGTTGACCGCGCGCGTCGCGAGGTCGCCGACCGGCGTGTCGCCGTCGATCTCCCCGCGGGCGATCGCCCGCACCACGTCGGTGACGGTGCAGATGCCGACGAGCACGTCCCCGTCGACGACCGGAAGCCGCCGAGAGGACTCCGCAACCATCGTCTCTGCGGCGTCGACGATGTCGGCGTTGGCACCGATCGTCGGCACGTCACGCATCAACAGCGCGAGCTGGTCTTCGTCGGGCTGCTCAATGAGGTCGTCGCGGGAGACGAGCCCGCGGTACACCTCGTCGCCGTCGACATCTTTCACGACGGGGACCGACGAGAAGCCGTGCTCTTGGATGTACTCCAACACGTCGTTCCGGCTTCCAGGAATCTCGACGACGACGAGATCCGCTCGCGGCGTCATGGCGTCAGATACGTTCATGCACCGTTGTTCAGCGTCACACCTCTTGTATACTGCGAAGGTGGCCCGCCCGTACAGACTGCGAAGGTGACCCGCCCGTACCGGGAGCCAGTCCGCGGAGCCGGCACGCACGATCCGTGGGATCGACGGCGTGGCCGGTCGATCGGCGGCTCATCGCCGTCAGTCAGCGGGTGCAACCGAGGATCCGCGGCAAGTCGGGTCGATCCGCCGACGACGCCGGGTCTCGGTTCGGAACGCTTATACGTACTGTGAACTATTCACAACCATGTCACGGAGTTCCACTCCCTGGGACGACCCGGACCCCGATCACCGACGGACGGCGCTGCCGACGGATCCGGCTCTCGACGCCGGAGACTCGACGGACATCATGGCCTCCGTCGACGATTCGTCGGCGTCGCGGCCCGAGTTCGTGATCGCGGACGTTTCACGAGAGAACGCGTGGGTCTCCGTCGACGAGACGGACGCGACGATCCTCGAAGAATGGTGCTGAGACGCAGCGCCTGAGACGGCGCGAGTGCGTTCGACACCGAGCCCGCTATTTCTCGCCGCGGAGTCCCCGCCCGCGTTCCCACGCCCGGAGCAGCGCCGAGAGCGTCCGGCAGGTCGGCGCGGCCACCTCGTGTCGCGCGGCCCGCTCGGTCACCGCCCCGTAGATGGCGTCGACCTCAGTCCGCCGACCGGCGACGACGTCTTGGTGCATCGAGGAGCGGTTCGCGGCGGTGTCCGTCGCGACTCGGTCGAGGGCGGCGACCGCCGCCTCGTCGGCGAGGTCGACGCCGTCGGCGCGAGCCACGCGCGCCGTCTCGCGGGCTGCCGCGCGGGAGACCTCGGCCGCCGGGCCGTCGAGCGTCGCGCCGTTCTGGAGCCGGGAGAGCGCGGACGGGCCGTTGATACCCGCGTTGACCGCGAGCTTCTCGTACCGGCGGCGCGGCATGTCCGTGGCGACGGTCGCGTCGATCCCCGCAGCGTCGAACGCCGCACCGATCCGGTCCGCGAACGGATCGGGCCCCCCGGAGAGCGACCCGACGACGACCTCGCCGACGCCGGTGCAGGTCACGCGGCCGGGCTCGGCGATGCACGCGCCGTAGCTCGCAGTGCCCGCCAGGACGGTCGCGTCGAGCGCGGCGACGAGTCGCTCCTCCGTGAGCCCGTTCTGGAGCGAGCACACCGCGTCGTACTCGCCCGTCGCGAGCGCCCGCGCGGCCGCGTCCGTGTCGTACGCCTTCGTCGTGACCAGCGCGAGGTCCGCCGAGCGGTGGGTGCCGTCGGTGAGCGCACGCGGACGGACGCGGGCGTCGACCGCGCCGTCGATCCGGAGGCCGTCCTCGCGAATCCGACGCATGTGGGGGTCCCGCCCGACGAGGGTCACGTCGTGCGTCCGCGCCAGCAGCCCCCCGACGAGGCTGCCGAGCGCGCCCGCGCCGTAGACGAGGATCTCCATGCGCGACCCCACGATCCGCGATGAGAAATGGGTGGCGGTGCCCCCCGAGCGCCGGGCAGCGCCGGCTCGGAGCTACCCCTTCAGGCCGCTACCCGTGAGCGGGACGACCGCGTCGTCGTCCGCCGCGATCTCGCCGCGCTCACGGAGCGCGCGGAGCGCCGCGGGGGCGACCGCACAGGTCGGCTCCGCGTAGAAGCCGGCGGCGTGGAGCCGGTCGAGCTCGCGGGCCGTGTCGGCCTCGGTGACCGCGACCGCGTCGCCGCCCGTCTCGTCGAGCGCGGCGTGGACCTCCGCTCCCCGCACCGGCTCCGCGATCTGGATCCCGTCTGCCGCCGTGTTGACGCGACCGTTGGGGTCGGCGGCGGCCGGCCCGTGACGCTCGCGGACGACCGGCGCGACGCCGGCCGCCTGCGCGCCGTAGAGCCGCGGCATCTCCGTTATCCACCCCGCGCGTTCGAGCCGACGGAAGCCGCGATACGCGCCGAGGAACAGGGTGCCGTGGCCGAGTGGAGTCACGACCGCGTCCGGCGCGTCCCACCCGCGCTGTGCGGCGATCTCGTAGGCGACCGTCGCGGTTCCCTCGAAGAAGGCCGGGTTCCACGCGTGGCTGGCGTACCAAGCGCTCCGCTCGCCGTCGGCGTCGTCGCTCTCGAGCGCGGCGAGACACGCGTCGGTCACGTCCGTCCGGCTCCCCTCGACGCGGACCGGCTCGGCCCCCGCTCGCCGGATCGCGCGGAGTTTGGCCTCTTTGACATCGGCTGGCACGTAGATGTCGGCCGCGATTCCGGCCCGCGCGGCGTACGTCGCGATCGCCGCCCCGGCGTTCCCGGAGGAGTCCTCGACGACGCGGTCGACCCCGAGTTCCCTCGCGCGGGTGAGCGTCGTGGTCGCGCCCCGGTCTTTGAACGACCCCGTCGGGAAGACGTACTCCAGTTTGAACGCGGCGTTCCACGGTCCCGCGTCGGCGTCGGACGCGTCGGCGCGGGCATCGCCGGCGACACCGTCGGCGTCGACGAGCGGCGTCATCCCCTCGCCGAGCGTCACACGGTCGGCGGGGTCGTCACCGACCGCGAGGAAGTCCTCGAACCGCCACAGTCCGTCGCTGGCGTCGACTGCGGTCGGAGTCGGCGCACCTCCGGTCGGCACCGGCGGGTCCGAAAACGACAGCGGCGCTCCGCACCGACAGCGCCACCGGTCGCGGTACGTCGCGCCGCAGTCGGGACACGAGAGCCGTCGAACCGACATCAGTACCGGTCGACGCTGGTGCCGACCGAGCAAACGTACTCGCCCGCGGCGACCTGCGGAAGCCGGCGCGTGCGCCAGAACACCCCGTCGTCGTCGGCGGTCACGCGGGCTTCCAGCCCGCCGAACACGTCTGTCACCTCGAAGAGGACGTCACCGGACGAGACGCGCTCGCCGAGGTCGCGCTCGAACCGGACGAGCCCCCCCGCCGGCGAGCCGTACTGGTCGAATCCGCGCGCTCGAACCTGGCGTTCGAGGTCGACGTCGCCGTCGAGAAACCCGTAGTGGCGGAGCACGTTGAACACGCCCTCGACGCCGTACTGGATCGACTCCTCGTCCCAGCCGACGCAGCCGCCGAGTTCGGGGTCGATCGTCGGGATCCCGTGTTCGGGCCCCGCGCGAGCGAGCTGGCCGTCCGGACCCTTGATGTCGAGGACGTGCCCGCAGCCGAACACCTTCGCGAGTTCCAGACAGTCACCGTGGAGGTGGTGGCGGACCCCGCAGCGGACCCGCGTCTCGTTTATCATCCGGCTCGTCGACCCCTGATGGAGGTCTAAGATAAGGTCGGCGCGCGTCGCGGCCTGAAACGTCGCGTGGGCGATCCGCTCGCTCGTCGTGCCGCTCTCGTCGCCCGGATACCCGCGATTCATCTTCCGGTCGTCGATCGGGTTCCGGTGTTCGGCCACCTGGAACGCGAAGTAGTTGACGACGCCGACGACGAGCACGCAGCCCGACAGCTCCGTCGGATCGATGCGGGGAACGACGCGGTTGACGACGCCGAGTCCGTTGAGTTCGTCGCCGTCGCTGACTGCTTGGAGGTACAGCGTCTGCCCGTCTTCGGCACCGTTTATCACCGCGACCGGCAGGCGGACCGGACTCCCGTCGCGCGTCTCGCCCACCTCGAGACGGCCCGTGTCCGTCTCGCCCGGCGACGCGCGGGCCGTTCCGAGTGAGATCATTACCAGACCGTGGGTCGGCGGCCTCTTTATCGGTTCGGTCCGCGGCGATCCGCCGCCGCTGACGCACCGTGAACAGCCTCGCTCGGCTCCCGGTCGAGCGGCGCGCGGCGGCGTCTCCCGGCCCTCAAAGCCGGCCGAGGAGTCGTGTGCGATGTCCGGCCGTTTTTTGACCTCACACGGCCTATGCGGTAACATGACCGACGTTCGTGATGCGATCCGCGACGCGTTCGAGCACACCCAGTACGATCTCGGTGACGTCGCCGTCAACCGACGGCAAGTGCGGGTGGCCGTCCGCCAGAAGGGGGCGGATCCCGACGCACTCCGGGCCGTGATCGAGGAGGCGCTCGGTGCCGACGCGATCGCCTCCGTGACGGTGACCACGGAGACGATCGACAACGCGGACACCATCGGAACCGTCGTGTCGTTCCGTCACCGCCCGTGATCGGCACCGAGGGTCCCGAGTCGGCCGATCAGTGCGACACGATAGCGTTAATCCCCGGGTGGTCGTACCCCCGAATCCCACGATGACGGGCGACGACGGACACGACGGCGCGGCGTATCTCTCCGGATCCCCGGTTCGAGTCGAGATCCTCCGGACGCTCCGCCGCGAGCCGCGACGACCCGCGGACTTGACGGCGGCGGTCGACGCGACGCGTACGACGGTCCAGCGGATCCTCGCCGGCTTCCGCGAGCGCGACTGGGTCGTCAAACGCGGGGCCGCGTATCACGTGACGCCGACCGGAACAAGAGTTCATGACGCGTACGAGGAACTGCTCGACGAGGTCGAGCGCGCCGATCGGTTCGGGCAGTTCGCGGCCGAACTCGAACGAGTCGGCGCAGACATCCCACCGGCGGCACTCGACGCCGGCGACCTGACGGTCGCACCGGATCGGAACCCGCTGGCGGCGGTCGACCGAATTACCGAACTGCTCCGCGAGGGAAGCGGTACCGAAATCCGCGCAGTCTCACCGGTCGTCATCCAGCAGTTCAACGACGCGGCGACGGAGGCCCTCGACGCCGGTGCCGAGATAACGCTCGTGATCGACCGGGACGTGCTCGAGACGTCGGTCGACTCGTTCGAATCGGCGACTGACCGTGCGCTCAACAACGACGACGCCACGGTGTACGTCTCCTCGGAGCAGATCGAGTACGGGCTGTTTCGGTACGATGACCTCGCCTGCGTGACCGCGTACGACCAGCGGAACAACCCTCGATGCGTGTTCGAATCACAGGATCGAGCGGTCACAGCGTGGGTCGACGAGCGGTTCGAGTCGTTCCTGAACGACGCACGAACGCTGTCCGACGTTCTCGAAGACGCCTAGCGTCGCTCGCGGCCGCCGGGCGTCACCGGTCGCAGTCGATGTCGGTCGCGGCCGTCATCGGTCGCGCCGGTCCGCGTCGCCGTCGTCCGACCGGTCCTCGGGGTCGAAGTTCGCGGGGACGACCGTGGGGTGGTCGATGCCGACGGACGGGGGTTTCGCGCTCATGGCTCTACGTGCATCTACGCCGCGGCCCATCTAAAAATTACCCATAGGCATAACGCATCGGAGCAGTGTGGCCGATGCGCAGTGGTTATCGATCCGGTTCCCGAGCGGCTAGGCCGTCACTGGAACTCGTCGGCGTACAGGTCCTGTGCGTGTTCGATCGCGTCTTTGGCGGCTGCCTTGTCCTCCCAGCCGAGCGTCTCGACTTCCTTTCCGGCTTCGAGGTTCTTGTACGTCGAGAAGAACTCGTCAATCTCGTCGCGGATCTGCTGTGGGATGTCTTCGAGGTCGTCGATGTGGTCGAATCGGGGGTCCTCGGTGGGGACGGCGATGACCTTGTCGTCCTGCTCGCCGTCGTCGTCCATCTTCATCAGCGCCACCGGGCGGGCCTCGACGACGCAGCCGGGGAACGTCTGATCCTCCACGAGCACCATCACGTCGAAGGGGTCCTCGTCGTCGTAGTACGACTGCGGGATGAATCCGTAGTCGTACGGGTAGTGGACGTTCGAGTGGAGCACGCGGTCTAAGACGACGCCGGGGATGTCCTTGTCGTACTCGTACTTGTTCCGCTCGCCTTTGAGACACTCGACGACGGCGTAGATCTCGTCCGGCGCGTTCGGTCCCGTCTCGAGATCTTCCCAGAGGTTGACCATGTGAGCGGTACTGCGTCCAAAGCCCGCAAAGACCTTTCGGGTTCCGACGACGCCAGCGGTGTCGCCGTTACAGGACCCCCCGATATCGGATACGTCGTCCGGAACTGTCGATTGGACATTCAGTCAGAATGACCCGATATGTTCGACGGATTATCGCAGTTTGTCCCGAACGACAGTCGATCAGTCACGTGCGCTGGGCCGCGTTACACATCGGTTTCCAGCCGCCAGACCGCCGTTTATCCGTGATACGCAGGCCCACCGCGGGTGATACATTCACGGACCGGTGAACCTTGAGAAAGATTATAAGTTCGGCTTCCCTTCTAAAACGTATGTCAGAGGCACAATCAGTCACTGATGGAGATGTACCGCTCTCGGCGTCAGACCTCACCGCGTTCCAACAGAACATCCTCACGATTCTCGCGGAAGAGCCCATGTACGGACTCGCGATCAAACGCGAGCTCGAATCGTACTACGGGTCGGAGGTCAATCACGGGCGACTCTATCCGAATCTGGACGACCTCGTCGACGACGGGCTCGTAGAGAAGAGCGAACTCGACAAGCGGACGAACCAGTACGAACTGACCGAGGCCGGACACGACGTCGTCCTCGGGCAGATCGAGTGGGTGCTCGACCGTTTCGTCACCGATGAGACGCGCGGCGACGAGGTCCGCGAACTCCTCGAGTGACCGCCAAACTCGACCCGCGCTGACGCGGAGTCGGGCTCTGACGACTCGACCCGGATACGACTGCTGTCGGCTCCCGTTTTGGCACACGAGCGCGGTGAAAACCGCGTCTTCACACCGGGAGCGGCGCGGCCGCCGAGCGCCGACGCGAGCGAGACCTACCGGAGCCGCTCACGCTTCGGGGTCGTCGACGTCGGCCGCGACCGTCTCGATTACCGACAGGGACTCGTCGATGGCGGACAGCTGCTCCTCGCTCGGCCAGCCGTTGCGGACGAGGTACTCCTCTCTGAACTCCGCGCGCATGTCCGGCGTGGCGTCGTCGACCGGGCGGACGTAGTGGTTGCTCATGAACGCCGCGAACGTCCGCGCGGTGGCGGCGTGCACGTCGGACTCGCGATCCGCGACCGCGGACGCGACGGCGTCGTTGTACGCCGCTACCTCCTGAAAACGGTCCGCGTCACCCGGCCCCGACAGCGACACCTCGACCGCGCGGTCCGTGGTCTCGATCCGGTCGATCTGGACGGTTCCGTCGGCCATCCACTCGTCGGGGTACAACACGAGCGTGTCGTCGTCCTCTCGGAGCCGAGGGACGTAGTCGTACTCGTCGACGAGCTCGTCGCGCCGGTCGCGATAGAAGTCGGCCGCGGCGTCGTCGTCCGTCTCCCGGGCGAGTCGGGTGAGCCGCTCCGCCTCGTCGACGACATCAACCGGGACGTCGGGAGCGCGGTCGTCGGCCGCACCGCGATCGGCGTCGCCGTCCTCGGCCGAGGTGGTGTCTTCCTCGGCGGTCTCCATCAGCTCTCGCGCGCGTTCTCGCGCCCACTCCGGGGGCTCCTCGTCAGTTCCGGTCATCGAGTGCCTCGTTAGCTAGGTCGTCGGCGCGCGCGTTTATTTCTCGCGGAACGTGTCCGAGAGACCACCGGTCGAACCGGTCTAACAACTCTCTGACCCGAACCCGTTTTTCGCGCAGTTCGGGGTCGTTGGCGTTCCACTCTCCCCGAACCTGCTTGACGATCAGTTCGGAGTCGCCCCGCACGTCGATCTCGTCGAATCCGTACTCGTCCGCGGCTTCGAGCGCACGGATCAACGCGGCGTACTCGGCTTGGTTGTTGGTGACCCTACCGATCCGCTCGCCGCCCTCGGCGGCGATCCCGTCCGACGTGACGAGACACCAGCCGACCGCTCCCGGTCCGGGGTTCCCGCGCGAGGCCCCGTCGAAGTAGACGTGTGCGCGGCCGCCGCCGTCCGCGAGCAGGCCCGTGAGCCGCGTCGGGTCGCTCCCCTGAACCACGACCTTGTCGTCGTACGCGACCGCGACCGCTCCGTCGCGCTCGGCGCGCCACCGCTCGTGAGC
>Ga0209917_1000790_pt1 | contig 13191 bp, 13 predicted proteins | sample SalPon2_C_H2O_MG_FD_185710 | JGI IMG/M metagenome (GOLD analysis project Ga0209917, IMG submission 185710) | Salt pond water microbial communities from South San Francisco under conditions of wetland restoration - Salt Pond MetaG R2_C_H2O_MG... | ecosystem: Environmental > Aquatic > Non-marine... | reverse complement strand
CGACAGAGCGCTGGGCGGCGACCTTCCGGTCGCACGCCCAGCTCATTCTCCACGAACTCGGTGAGTACCTCGGCTACTCACCACCGCCGCTGCTCGAACGGTTGATCGAAGACGCTCAAAAGATCCATAAGCAACGACCAATCTTACAAGAGACACTCGCTACCGCTACACAACCGAGGTGTGAGGCTTAACTAAAGACGGATGACGTGATGCCCCTATTAAACTGGATTCTCGCAAATCGGATTTCGATGAAGACGAGTCGCCACCTATTGATGCTCAGGTCCCCGTTGTCAATGACCGATTCGAACTCAGATTCGGTCACAACGGCTATATCTCCGGCTATGGTTCGTTCCAACGCCGCTGTCGAAGCTTACCACTCCAAGGATCTGATGATCGATCCGCTGTGAATGTATCGAGCGAGGAATCTCCATATAAACACATCTCCAGTCCCGTTCAGATCGATTGTTTCGGTCTCAAACGGAGGTTGTCGGCAGACTCCCGTAGCGGCGATCGTAGGGCCCGTCGGATCCTCGCGTTAACACGACTCCGTAGCCCGTTACCAATGGCCTCTGGCTCCCCGTCAACGTCTAGTAATGACCGTGTATCGCGTTCGGCGGCGATTAGGTGATGGATCATGAGGAGCAAACTCTCGTAAGCGGCTTTCGCTTCCGATGGTGACCAGAGTTTTGACCGATAGTTGAGATCGAACGCCGTTGTTGCGTTGAGACGCAGGAGTTCTTCGGTAGTCTGACACAGCGTCTCGGAAAGTGTGGGTGTGATCCCTGTCGTGAAAAATACTGCTGGCGACTCGACTTCGTTGATGGGTACGTCGCTGAGCTCGGCAGTTGCTATCGCTGTGCTCTCTCGATCGTTGCTTACACCTGTTCCGCGCGGACCCCCTCCTCGTTCAATATAGTAGGTACCCTGTCTCCCATCGTTATTCCACGAAATGGCCGGAGTAACGCCATGTCAGCAGAGGTCGCTTGCGGCCCGCCGGCCGAGTGATGTCTCTGGACCTTCGAGATCTATTTGTTGTCGGCACCAAGGCGACTCGCTACGGTTGCAACGTTGCTCTTAGCGCCCATAGTACGAAAATCAAGGGTTTCGACTGTTTCCAACTGTTTCCCTTGGTTCGGAGAAAATTAGCCCAACGTTTCACCGAAGGTTGTGATGTCACTCATTGTCTCGGTGAGTTTGCCTGTTGGTCATGTACAGTCACCTATTGATATGTAGGGTAGTATACCCCTGGGGATCGAAGCTAACACCGCCCGAAACAGCGGCGATTTTGGCCCGCCGGTGCTGCTGGGTACTTTGTGCGTCTGTACGACCCTCACAGTGAGGACCGGAACGAACCAAGCGTTGGTTACTTCATTTTTGCAATGACTTCGATCTCGACTTCGATATCGATCGGAAGCCGTGAGATCTCCATTGCTGCTCTTGCAGGATACGGTTCGGTCATGAACTCTGCATACACCTCATTCACCTCCTCGTAGTTATCCATATCCGTCACGTAGACGTTCGCCTTTAGTACGTTTTCAAACGAGGTGCCTGCCGCATCGAGAATCGCCTCAATATTGCGGAGCGTCTGTGCCGTCTGCTCGCTCACGTCCTCCGAAACGATTTCGCCCGTCTCGGGGTCGACAGGACCCTGTCCAGAGACGTATACGCGCCCATCATCGATGATACCCTGCGAGTACGGACCGATTGCATCTGGTGCGCGGTTAGTATTAACTTCCTTCATACTAAGAAGTACTGTCAACTCCCGTTTGTATTTACCGATCTCAACTACCTGTGTTAATTATCTGTCTCAACTGCCACTCTTGATACGACGGCATCAAAGACGACGCTTTGGCCGGTCCGCTATTCAAATCTGAGCTTCCCGAACGCTGACGGTTGATGAAAATTTGGCTCTGGTGTCTCAACTGGGTTCCACGCCGCAAACATAGGAGTAGGCTCACTCCGGATACGGTGAACGTTTCCGTACCATGTGGTTCCTTGTTCCGGATTGACGGGCATCCCTGTGACCGCGGTGAGCGTTTTAAACGGGATTGCAACGGCGATCCACCAGTGCTCGTCATCGTCAGCCGGCGTCTTTGTCGGCCCGCTGACCGATGTGCTAATCCGTATCGATTTCGTGAGCTCCGGAGTAATCAGGTCGCGATTGGTGCGCTCAGTTCCGACTCCGAGATGAACTGTGCCGATACAGTTGACTTCGAGATTGACGTAGTGGCCCCGCTGTGTCTGGTCAACTGCTGCAAACAGTTCGACACAACTATCCTCCCAGACGGGTCCATTGAGGGAGGTTGTCTCTGCATAGATGTGGTCACTCTCCACCTGATACTGAACGAATAGTTCTTCATCGCTGTAGAGCAACCGCGCGACCGCTCGGGGTTTTCGATCCGGATCACACCACAGAAACTGGCTGATCGGGACCGGGACCGCATCCTGCCACAATGTCCCATCGACATTTCCGGTAAATGATGGTTGTGTTTCAACGTACCGTATCTGGGCCGTCATCGACCCTGCGGCGGTTCGTCAGTCTGGTAGATCGCGTTTTGGAACGATACCGGGAGTCCGGCTGTGAGCCCACCGTCGACGACAATGTTTTGTCCGGTGATGAACCCTGCTTGATCCGTCGCCAGAAAAAGCGCCGTGTCGGCGACTTCCTGCGGGCGGCCGAAGCGACCAAGGGGATACTGGTCGAGCCATCGGTCGCGAGCGCTTGTATCCGTGGACTGCTCTTCCGTATTCTCCATTTCCTCTTTGCGGGCCTGAGTCTCAATAGTCCCTGCCGACAGCACGTTCGACCGGATACCATACTGTCCGTAGTGAGTTGCAACGTTCCGCGAAAGCGCAAGAATTCCACTTTTGGCCTCCGAGTAGCCCGCTAATCCGATACCGAAGAGCCCGTTTACCGATCCGATGTGGACCATTGAGCCGCCACCGGCAGCGATCATTGCAGGGAGGGCTTCTCGAGCGAGCAGATACGGACCTTTGAGGTTCAAATCGAGCATCCTCTCGAACTCCTCCTCGTCACACCGGTGGAGAAGATCGGCTGATTCGACCGATCCACCGGCATTGTTAACGAGAATCCGGAGGTCGCCGAATTCCTCGATTGCCGTGTCGACGAGGGTACGCACGTCCTCGGCATCCGTTACGTCACACTCGACGGGCACAACGTGTCCATTGTGGGTTTCGGTAATCTGCTCAGCGACCGACTCGACATCCTCGTACGAGCGCGAGCAGATGACGACGTCGCCACCGGCTTCGGCAAATGTTGCTGCGATCTCACGACCGATGCCTCGGGAGGCACCGGTTACGATTGCTGGGCGATTGTGTAGGGATAGTTCAACCATATCGAATCAATACTGTTTGCGAGCAAATAAGAAGGTTCCCCTAAGGCAGGCGTGACTTGGATTCGTTTCACCGTGGTCGACTCTACTGTGCAGTAGATAACATGGCTACCGACTCACCGAGATCATACCTGATACTTATCGACGGTATCCTGGTTGATGTTGATTCCGAGACCCGGCTTATGTGGTACCGTCATAGTGCCATCCGTGACGCTGAACGGGTTAGCAATGACGTCGTCTTCCCACGCATAATAGGTCGTGTCTGGGGGCAGCGAGAATCCGGGAAGACCGTGTACTGCATGGAGAATTGCGGCCGTTCGGATACCGAGGTCGAACGCACAGTGGTGCGTGTACGGAATGCCCGCATCTTCGACGATTGCCGCCTGCTGTCTCAGGCCGGAAATCCCCCCTGCCGGGGTGAGATCCAACACGGCAACGTCCATCGCGCCTGCCTCAATGAGCGATCGGAGATTGTTCGGAATGTAGGTGTCCTCATTCGGTGCGATGGGCTGGCGCAGGCGCTGGCGGAGCGCTGCGAGGGAATCGTGAGCGTTGACCCGGATCGGCTGTTCCATGTACTGCAGATAGATCCCCGCGTCCTCAAGTGCAGCACCAACTCGAACCGCTTGATCGAGTGACCAGCCTTGGTTCGGATCGAGTCGAAATTTGAGTTCCCCAGCCACTTCGTCATCCATTGCCTTGATCCGAGCGACGTCTTGCTTCCAGTTGCGTCCAGCTTTCGTCTTGAGGACCGAGAAGCCAGCATCGACGGCCTCTTGTGCTTTTACTCTCGACTCCGACGGTGAAAGAATACCGAGACAGAACGCGAAATCAACATCGCGGGCGGCCGCCGATTCCCGGCCTCCCGCATCTGCGTTCATTGCAGTCGTCTGGTAGGGTGCGGTTGCTCCACCGAGCAGCTCAAATACCGGTTTATCCAGCGCTTGGCCGACGATGTCCCAACAGGCCGTTTCGACGGCCGAGAAGAACAGCTCAATATTCGTGTACTCTATGAATACCTGGCGACGGAGTCTCTCGGTCTCGAACGGTGACTGGCCTTCGATGAGCGGACCAATACCGTCTTCAATAATTGATTCCGTTGCTGCCGGTGAGAGAAACGTCCGCATTTCTCCCCACCCTGAAATCCCTTCATCAGTCTCAACGCGCACGAGCACCCGCTCCATCGAATCAACCTGCCCGTGGTTCGTGACGTATGGACCGATGCCGAGAGTCTCATCAAGCTCCACGAGTGGCACATCAACAGTTGTAGCCGTCACATCTCTAATTTCCATGTTCGAGTGTGCACTCGGTGCCCAAAAGAAGCTACCGCCTTGTCACTGGATCGCCGCTTCGATCCAGTTGAGCGATTGCTCGGGGAGAAGCCCATAGTTGTAAAAGGATACGCGAGGGACGTCGGCGCGCTGTAATCCATCAAGAATATTACTAACGGTCGCCCCATCGTGGATCGCCGGATGGCCCGGAAGGAGCCCGACGTGGAGCGGTATGTCCGATATGAACGCGTCCACCGTGCGATAGGCATCGAGGACAGTGTCCCGCGACGATTCGTAGGCCGGTAGACAGTAGTAGTCGACGTGGTGTGCAATGCGGTCAAGATCGACGCCAGCCATCCACTCTCGGCCGGGCTCCGGCATGCCGACGTAGTATCCCAGTGGAGTCGTCCCCGACACAGTAGCAAGATCGGCGTAGAGCTCGACGAGGACGTCTTCGCGGACATCGACGTACGCACCAACCTGAGGGTGCTGGCGCAGCCATTGGTCCGGTGGCGTGTCAGCCGGGAGCCGTCCTGCGATGAGGTCCTTGATTGTGTTCACAGCCGTGTCGCGGGCCTGTGTAACGTCGACGTCAGCAGCCGCAGCGTGCCCGCGACAGTGCTCACAGAAGCACAGCCCGAAGAGGAACTCTCCGAGCGTCCCAAGCTCCGCGTGGATCTTCTGGTGATGCCAGCCAAAACCGGTGCCGTAAAAATAATCGAACGTCTCCAGTTCGATTCTGTCGAATTTCTCCCGATCCGCTAGATCCCCGACGAGCGCTCGGAGATACGCTTGAACAGCCGGGTGTGAGGGACACAGACCGAAGATGAGGTCATCACCAAACGGCGATTCGAGCGTCACGTCCGGATTTGCCATGCCGAGACGCGAGTTGTGACAGCCGATCGTCCACGAGGTAAGTCGAAGGTCGTCGATCTGTCGAGTAATATCCGCAACCCAGTCACCGTCCATTCCCTCGTACGGCGTTGGTGCAAGTGTTCCATATCGATCGTCCGGCTGGAAGTACGAACTTGCGTGCGCAAAGTGCGTCTTTCGGTCGGGGTTGCGTGGCGAAAACGTCTGGACGGCGTGATAGTTCGTCGCGAGATTGATCTCCCCGATGCCGAGATCACGGAGTTGTTCGACGGTCGTCCGCGGCCCTTCGTCGAGAATATCCCACGGGTACGCCCACGTTGCAAATTCCATACTATTAGACGGATTGGAACCCAATTAACTCTCGGGGTTGATGAACAGCCACCCTGGCGGATGGCTACTCTTTGACTGCCCCGGCAGTCATGCCGGCGACGATATACTCTTCGAGGAAGGCGAACAGAACCAACAGCGGAATGATCCCGATCACGGAGACTGTCAGCATCATCCGCCATTCGGTCTGGAGCGCTCCGACCATCGAGAAGACCCCGCGCGGAATGTTGTACTTCCCCGCATCGGTGAGGAAGGTGAGCACGAACAGAAGCCGATTCCACGCGTAGAGGAACGTGTACGTCACGCTGGCGACCAGCGCGGGCTTCGTCAGCGGGAGAACGATCTTCGTGAGGATCTGGAGCTGGCTCGCGCCGTCGATGCGAGCCGACTCCTCCAGCGACACGGGGATCGTCTGGAAGTACCCGTACAGCATCCAGATGTTGAACGGCAGCGTGAACGCGGCTGCGGGGATGATCACGGCGAGGTAACTGTTGTAAATCCCGAACTGGGTAATGACGTCGAACAGACCGACGATCAGCACGACCGGCGCAAACATTTGAACGACGAGCACCGCAAGCAGGAAGGATCGCTTGCCGACGAACTCGTTGCGTGCACAGGAGTACGCGGCCGGGATAGCGAGCAGCAGGGTCATTGCGACCGTTCCCAGCGAAATGATGAAGCTGTTACCTATCCACAGCAACACGTCGGTCTGGCTCCAGACGGTGAGATAGGCGTCAATGGACCCCTCTGTGGGGAACAGCGTCGCCGGACTGGAGAAGATCTCCGACTCCGATTTGAACGTACTTGAGAACATGGCGTAGAACGGGAACATCATGATCCCGAGCAGGCCGATCAGGATGCCGTAGATGCGGACCTTCCGGAGCCCGCTCCGTCCCTGGCCAGCCATCGTCATAACTCGTCACCTCCACGAGTGTAGATTCGCAGATATATCACGGCGAACACCATCAGGAATAAGAATCCGATGACGCTGTACGCTGCGCCCTCTCCGAGATTTCCGTTTTGGAGACCGACCTGATATATCCAGATCACGAGTGTCGCTGTCGTGTTGATCGGACCACCGCCGGTCATTGTCCAGATGACGTCGAAGCTGACGAACGTCCAGATCGTCGACAACAGGGTCGCGATCAGGAGAACGCTCTTGAGCTGCGGGATCGTGATGTAACGGAACTGATGCCACTTCTCGGCCCCGTCGATCGCGGCGGCCTCGTACAGTTCCTCGGGGATCGACTGCAGTCCCGCAAGGAAGATGATGGCCATGAACGGCGTCCCGATCCAGATGTCGGCCACCACGACGCCGACCCAGGCCACATCGGGATTTCCGAGGATGCCGATACCCTGATCTATCACGCCCAGTTTCAGCAAAATGGCGTTCAAGTAGCCGTACTGGGGGTGCTCGATCCACCGGAACACGACTGCGGAGATGGCGTAGGGGATCCCCCACGGGATGAGGAACGTAGTTCTGAAGAACTTCCTCCCCCAGATATCATCTTTGAGGTGGACGGCAATCAATAGCCCCAGAAGCGTCTTACCGGCGACGCCGAGCAGGACCCAGCGACCGGTCTGCCAGAGCAATTGGGGGAAGAAATCGTTGGTGAGAATATTGACGTAGTGCTGAAAGCCAACGTAGGTTTCGATCGCCGAATCAGCCGGTGAGCGATACAGCGACAGACGGAACGTCTCGAAGATCGGCCACCCCACGACGCCAAGGAGGAAGATCGCGGCTGGTGCGACCAGCAGGTACGCCTGCCTGTTTTGCCGTAGGTGGATAGCACTCTGCTGGAGCCGCGAATCAGTCGATGACTCGGTATACTCTTCTGCGGTACCCATCTGCTGAGATTACTGCATCTCCGCTTCTAGGTCGGCCTGGGCGTCGTCCAGAGCTTCCTGAGGGGACTTCTGGTCGCCTAGCGCCTCCTGGATCGCTTGGACCATGCGGTTGTTAAACTGATTAAAATTTGAGAGTTTCGGTCGAGCACGGGCGTACTGACCGGCCTCGATGAACGGCGACCAGTTCTTCGAGTCCTGGAAGTAGTCGCGGTTGCCGACCGCTTCCACAGTCGGCATGAACCCCTTATTGCTGGCGTACTCGAAGTGGCGATCTTCCTCGAAGTAGAACCGCAGCAGGTCCTTCGCTAGGTCCTCGACTTCGGTCTGGGCGAAGATCGATATCCCGTCAATCGTGTTGAGGCTATATCGACCGCTTGGGCCTTCTGGCACCTGCATGATACCGTAATCGAATCCGGCGTCGCTGTTGTCGATGTTGATACCCGCGTACACATGGGCTATAACCATCCCGAGCGAACCGGACTCAAACAGCTGGCGGATGTCCTGTCGCGTCGAGGACAGCGGTGAGGACTGCGTAACGCCGTGATCGAGATGCAGGTCCGAGTAGAACTTCAGGGCTTCGACGCCCTCGTCGGAGTTGACGACCGGTTGCCCGGCGTCGTCGATCAGGTCGGCACCGTAGGACCAGTGGTAGTGGTAGTACTGGGACCCGGTCTCGATCGCGTCGGCACCGGCAAGTCCGAGCGCTGGCGTGTCAGTTTCCTCCGTGATCGTCTGGGCTGCCGAGAGCATGTCGTCCCAGGTGTCGATCTGAGGATCCTCGGAATTGAGGCCGGCCGCCTCGAAGATATCCTTGTTGTAGTACAAGCACTTGTTAGAGGCCGCCCAGGGTGCCCCGTAGTATTCGCCCTGATACATACAGCCGTCGGCCATTCCCTGGTAGAACTGGTCGCCAAATTCACCCTCCATCATATCGGTGATCGGAACAAGCTCTTCTTTGCCGACGAGCTGGGGTATCCACCGGGCCGGCCAGCGGGCGACGTCCGGTGCTTCGCCACCATCTACTCGGTTATTCACGGTTTGCTGGGCGTTGTCCCAGGTGACGCTCGTAAACTCAAGATTGGCGTTGTACTCCTCCTCCAATTGGGCATTGTTCTCCTCGAAGAACTCCCTAATGTTGTCCCCGACGCCCATCGTCAGGAACTGAATGGTCTGTTGACCACCGTCGTCACCGTCACTACCGCCATCGTCACCATTACTACCGCCATCGCCGCTATCGCCCCCGAGACAGCCCGAGATAGCGATAATGCCGCCGCCTCCGATGGCTCCGAGCATTTGACGCCGGTCTATACCGTACTCTTCCGAAAGGTCTGATTGGTTGTTCGGCATCTATGATACCGATTGGCGTACATATATAAAAAACCGACGATCCTGTAGGAATGTTCATGATGGATAATGCGTATGAACGGTCGCATTCAGGCGTTGTGTTCGTGGATGGCAACGAACAGAGCGGCCAACTCACTCGTGATGGTGTCGTAGATCCGAGCCCCTTTCTCAGCACTGGCCAGCTCCGGGGAACCGATAGCGCCCGATTCCGAGTATTCGTCGAATGAGCGGTAGACTGAGAGCGGACCGCTCTCTAGAAGATCGCTGCCGACCCACTCGTAGTGTTCGTCCCAGGTCGTGCCGTCTCGCTGGTCCGAATCGGCGACCAGATCTGGTCGAAGGTGGAGCATGAGTGAGGTCTCGTACTCGCCGCCGTGGGCCATCCCGCCGGTATCGCTCTCGCGGAGGGACTCGATCTTCTCGGTCGCCAAATTAAAATACGTCGTCCCAAGGATCTCGGCGTCCGTCGATATCCCAACCGTACTGACGACTGCGTCGATGAGTGAGGCGTTTCCGCCGTGCCCGTTGACGAAGCAGACCGCGTCGAATCCATTCTCGATTCCGGTCCGGGCGACGTCCTCAAGGACTACTTGGAGATGATCGAGATCGAGCGACAGTGTTCCACCAAAGGGTAGGTGGTGCGGAGAGAATCCACTCCAGACTGGCGGCGTCACGAGCAACGGAACGTCAGTACCGGCCTGTTCTGACCCGCCGTGGACCATGGCATCGACGAGGATAGTGTCGGTCGCGACAGGGAGGTGGTGGCCGTGCTGTTCGATGCTGCCGACCGGGACAACAAGGACCGAGCCGTCGGTCTCTGCAATGTGCGCGATTTTGGCGTATGGTTTCCCCGCCCATTCGGTACTGGTGGATCCAATGGAATCGTAGATCATGAGTGTCTCAACGTGTTGTTACCGATTCAGATTCGTTGTCCAGCGGTACTCGTTTGCCCATCTCATCGAAAAAGTGGGTGTCGACCGACTCGAAGCCGAGAGGGATCATCTCTCCTGGTTCCGGATGGAAGCTGCTATCGACACGGACAACGATCTCGCTGTCGCCCTCAGGCGGATGCAGATAGAGAAAGTTGTCTGATCCCATCGGCTCTACGACGTCGACGGTGGTCTCGAGGTGTCCACTATCAGACGCGATGGTAAAGTCCTCCGGGCGAACTCCGAGGGTATACGTGCCGGCAGTTAGTGCAACCGGGAGATCCGACTCGAAACCGTCACCGGTTATCAGGATTCCATTGTCGGTCGGTGCTACATTGACATCGAAGAAGTTCATGCTCGGAGACCCAATGAATCCTGCAACGAACTTGTTATTCGGCCGATCGTAACACACTGAGGGCTTGTCCACCTGCTGGATCTTGCCATCGTTGAGGATAACAATGCGATCGCCCATTGTCATCGCCTCCGTCTGATCGTGGGTGACGTAGATCGTAGTCACACCAAGTTCTTCATGAATCCGCTGGAGTTCAGTTCGCATCTGCGTGCGTAGTTTTGCGTCTAGATTCGAGAGCGGTTCATCCATCAGGAACACATCCGGGTCGCGGACAATCGATCGACCCAGCGCAACACGCTGTTGCTGGCCACCCGAGAGTTGTTTCGGCAATTGATCGAGAAGCTCTATAATCTCCAAGAGCTCCGCCGCCTTCTCTACGCGCTCGTCAATCTCCTCGTCGGAATACTCCTCTGAGAGTCGTAACCCAAACGACATGTTCTCTTGAACCGTCATATGCGGGTACAGCGCGTAGTTCTGGAACACCATCGCGATGTTTCGGTCCTGTGGTCTGACGTCGTTGACGACCTGGTCGCCGATTACTACCTCGCCCGCAGTGGTCGTTTCGAGACCGGCGATCATCCGAAGGGTCGTCGACTTTCCACAGCCGGACGGGCCTACCATCACGAGAAATTCCCCGTCTCGAACTGACAGATCGATATCCTCGACTGCAAGTACGTCGTCGTACACTTTCCTTACGTCTGATAGCTGTACTTGACTCATTTTGGCCTGTTGATTTCTTCAGTCCAGGAGACAAAAAGTTACCGACAGAGCATTGCGGCCCCTCTGACGCTAATGATCTCCAAAACATGCCTTTTATAGTAGCGTTGCTTTGACGATACCAAATATTATGTTTGTGGGTACTGATAACTCAATATGACCAGTGATCGAGCCCCGCGGCGAATCCAGTCGGTCAAGATAGCCTTTGAAATACTCAAAATTCTCCGAGATAAACAAGGTGCATCAGTCACCGAGGTTGCAAACGTGATCGATAGGTCGGCTGGTACAGTCCACACGTACTTGGCAACGATGAGAGACGAAGGATACGTGAGAAGCGAAGATGGTGTGTACCGAGTGGGATTGTTTGCACTGCCACTTGGTGAGTACGTCCGCTCCCAGTCGCGTTTTTATAAAGCAGGCAAGCCAGTAATTGACAAACTAACACAAGAAACTGGTGAGGCAGGTCATCTCGTTGTTGAGAGTCACGGTCGAGAAATTCTCCTGTACGAACAGTTAGGACCCGATGCCGTCGGTGAAAATCTCTATATGCGTATTAAGGGATACCCACGGCGGAATCTCCACTGTTCGGCGGCTAGTAAAGCGATTTTAGCGCATTTAGACCAATCCCATCGGGATCAGATTCTCCGTGACTACGAGTTTGTTTCGCAGACTTCGAATACCATCACCGATGAAGCTGAGCTCCGCGATGAAATAAAGCAAATTCGGACCAAGGGGTTCGCCAGCAATGATGAAGAACAGATTATGGGTGTTAGGGCGGTTGGCGCTCCAGTCCTCTATGACGGCACAGTCTACGGCGCAATCAGTATTTCTGCACCGAAAAGTCGAATGCAGGGCGAACGATTCACGACGACTGTCCCCGAACGGGTTATCGATGCTGCAAATATTATCGAGGTTAATATTCAGGCGCTTTAACGCGTAGTGGTCTTATAGAAGAATACTCCTCTGTAGTCGATTCTTTTAGTATTTGTATAAAATATAAATTCACTCTACATTCTAATATTGAAAACACGAGAATAAATTTTCTTTAGTCTTCTCTCCTGATCGTCAAATATTTTGGCATTGTCAAATAATTTTTGACCTGTTCTTAGAGACCACCATAGGCATTGACATTACAACCGTACAATTGTAATTTACATCCAATAAGACTTGTCAGGCCTGCCTCACACCTGATGATTCCCCATGGATGCAAGGTTGCATTAACATAAAGCACGAGGCGGAGATCTGGCGGTGTTGAGATACGGTCGAAGGATGAGGCGGTGAAAAGATCGAGTGATTCATGCTCAGTTTCGACCGCATCAGCGGCGATAGCAGTTGTATCGAATTAGATTTTCTGGAGCGAGAGGCGACACCCAAGCCGGCGATGAAGCTCGGTATCCGACTCCATTTGGCTGGATTATCACTTTCGTATACAGTCTCGATTCTTGAGAGGATAGGTGTCGATCGGCATCGGACCACCGTTCATCGGTGGGTTCAGAAAGCCGATCTACAGCCGGCAGACGGTGTGAATCCGGATCACGTCGCGCTTGATGAGACTGTGATTCAGCTCAATTCTGAACGGTATTGACTGTACGCTGCCGTCGATCCCGATACGAACCGCCTGCTCCACGTTCGGCTGTATCCGACGAGAACGAATGCGATCTCCTCGATGTTTCTCTCTGAACTGCGTGAGAAACATCAGGTCGACGACGCTGTCTTCCTCGTCGATGGTGCCACGTGGGTACAGGCGGCCTATCATCGTCACGGGCTCCGATTCCAACACGTCACAGATGGGAATTGGAATGCTGTCGAACGTGTTTTTCGTGAGGTAAAACGCCGAACAAACCAGTTCTCAAATACGTTCAGCCATGTCGAACCGAAGACCGCTGAAAATTAGTTACAAGCTGTCGCCTTCGCATGGAATCAGCTTATCTAAACACTACCGTAGAACGCTACCGATACCTATTTGCTACCTCTGCTTGATCAACTGACCGCCATATTTACACTCGACAAAACTGAGCGATACATTGAGATGGACGACCGCGCTACAGGAGTACTGCTTGGCCTTGCGTGCGGTGATGCCCTTGGTCGGCCAGTTGAGTTCCAGCAGCCGTCGACCATCCGGAACCGCCATGGACGCGTCTCTGAGATGCTCGCTGACGGTACACATGGCCAGCCCG
>Ga0209917_1000787_pt1 | contig 13202 bp, 12 predicted proteins | sample SalPon2_C_H2O_MG_FD_185710 | JGI IMG/M metagenome (GOLD analysis project Ga0209917, IMG submission 185710) | Salt pond water microbial communities from South San Francisco under conditions of wetland restoration - Salt Pond MetaG R2_C_H2O_MG... | ecosystem: Environmental > Aquatic > Non-marine... | reverse complement strand
ACGAGAGAGGATTTTCTCGAAATCCTCTCTCGGATCGCCTTCGATCAGGAGTTCGCAAATACAGGTGGAAAGACGCTTCAACTGGATCGTGACGAGCACGTGGACATCTAATGACCGCGACGCGATCTGAAAGTTAGCTCAGAATTCGCGGCTTAAGAACCTTCCACGGGGATATTTCAAGCAAGGCTTCAACACAGAACGCGGTTTATATGAAGATGGACAAAACGCCACCTAGAGAGCTTTTACCGCTTATTTTCGACACCTAATTTTTGATCTGGGCGATATAACAGAAATCACGTTGCCTCACAGAAACAAACTTAGATCGCCGTGCACCCAGTGCACGGCTCTCTTAGACCGTCAAATTTTATGATCAAATAAGATTTCAAACCTTTTCTAACCCATTAAATCAACCAGAACGGATCACTGACCGACACGCCGCCGGTGTGCCTCAAGATTTGAAATGGCTTCTTGTGCGCCTTCAACTTCTGTTGAACGTGTGGCCGCAACTGTTGCGTCTTCAACCGCTCGTCGTATACTCCGACCTTCTCCCAGATGAGCCGCAATATAACCACAAAACACGTCGCCTGCGCCGGTCGTGTCCACGGGATTGGCTTTTGGAGGTGTAACTTGAAACTCTTTGTTACCCCTTACAAGAACGTCGTCTCCACCCTGTGTTTTGATTAGTGTACCACTGAACTGACGGCATTCCCTCGTCAGGGCCTCGTATTCAGATTCATTTACCACGAGAAAATCAACCGCACTCGCACGCATGAGTGGTGCTGCTCCATCGGTCGGAGCTGGATTGCAAATGATTGTTGGCCGGGAGGGTTCGCCTGCTAAACGATCTAATAATGAAGTTACTGGTCTAACCGGGATCTCATTTTGTATGAGCAGCACATCCGAATTGCGGATATCGTGGTAGTGTTGGTTGATATATTGGTTGTTGACGGTAGTGTTCGCTCCACCTACGATAGCAATCCATGATTCACCGGCTTCATCAACGAAAATGTATGCTTTTCCAGTTTCTTTTTGACTTTCATGAACTGTATCTACAGTGACACCACGGTCTGACAGCGTAGATATAACATCATACTCGCATTTGTCACTCCCAACGCTGCCAAGTAACGTAACTTCACTAGCTATGTTTGCCGCTGCAACTGCCTGATTCGCTCCTTTGCCTCCGATAAAATTTTCAGATTCACCAGCGGCAATCGATTCGGGGACTTCATCAACGCGTACTGTTTGCCCCCCAGAAGGAAACCAATCGTACTTATTTTCTAACGACCGTATCTCATCTGACGATATATATTGAACTCTATCTACATTTATACTCCCAAGACTGACTACAGTGGTCATCAGTTGTAAGCATACTGGGAGGCATCTGTAATAAAAAATGCGAGATTGGCATACGATGTGATCTGAATTTTCAGTTGGGGATGATGTATTCGAAAGTATCACTCAAGTCGTCTTAGTGAGCAAATTTTCATCTCAAAGTCGGAATTGTACATTTTCTCCTCATAAGAACCGATAAATACGGTCTCCTGTGATTCTGCCCATCGGAAAGTTACTATCGGAGTGTTTCTAATTGGATTGTCCCCGGCTCGGTGATATTAAGTCGATCCCCGATTTTGGCTGATTCAATGAATTTTGGATACTCATAGGATGCTGCGTGCTCATATAGAGCCGTTGGGTCCGCACCGACGCCACGCCACATGTCCCAATGGGTAGGCAGAAGACGCCTCAACTGGAGTGCACGGGCTGCCTCTATAACTTGGTTCTCGTCATTGTACCAGCGCGTTACTTCGGCTCTATTTTCACTCGGCTCATATATCATTCCAACTGACCCAAAAGCAATCGCTCCCAGATCAATATCAAATTCTTTTCCGAGATTAGCGAAGTTATCGGCCGGTCTACTATCACCGATATGAACAAATGTCCCGCTTTCATGTTCCACTACGAATGTCACTGGTTCAATTGCGTCTGGATCATTCGCTCCTCTGACATGGATCGTCAGATCACCAACATCAAATTTGTCTCCCTCTCCGATGGTGGACCGCTGATCTGGTGTGGCATGCAAACTCCCATCATAATCTGGATTATCATACGACGCCTCGGGCGCATAAATCGTTGCATCACCGTCCTGCAATAGCGGTCCGTAAGACGGCGGATGCATGTGATCTATATGCTCATGTGTTATCAGCACAGCATCACAGAGGCTTGCATCAGCTGGATCCATCGGTACAGGGATCATTCGGACGATATTAGGTGGATTGCCGTCAGCAAAATACGGATCTATATATACTGTTGTTTTAGGCGACCGGAGTATGAACCCATTGCAACCGAGATACCAAACAGTGAGTTGGTCTGGATCACTTTCTTCTACTTCTTGAGAGATAAACCAGTCGTCCCACGTTGAATGAATCATACCAGTGTTATCCTTCTGGGAAATCATATAAAATTCAGCCTCATACTGAGTAGGGGCCTGAAAATTAAACGCTAAGACATACCAAATCGATAGAACATCTGGGATCACTATACCGCGGCGTATGCGCGGCTCACCATCGTGAATCCTGTAACGATCTGAAACTAATTATATCTAAAGTTCTTACCGAACGCGGTGAAACAACAGCATCCATCTGGGAACTGACAAACGGGCCAGTGCAAGATACAGAGTGTACAGTCAGCACTGGCTCCTCGTTTGTTTCGTCTGGTGACCTCTGAATTCAGTCGTCCACTGTGAGTGCGTATTGCTCGGACAGAAATCGAATGTTTTGACAGCTATTATATTGAGGTTCAAACGAGATGAATCGCCGTCAGTTCCTTCAGCAGGTCTCATGTGGAAGCGTTCTCTTGACAGCGGGGTGCGCATCTCTCGGTCGGGAACCAGGGTCATTCAATTTCGCCATTGTCAACCGTCGTGAGCAGTCTTATCACGCAACGTTCACTGTCTGGAACGATGACGACGAGATCGTCATCGATGGTTCGGTCGATATTGCCGCTAAACCACCCACAGACGAAGAATATACTGTATTGAATTTCGATGATCTAACCGATGTAACGAATGGTGATACGATCGACGTACGAATACAGATCGACGGCGAAACGTTCGAAGGGACCTACGAAGTAACCTGCAACGAGAGCGAAAACGCAGATAACAACTTTTTCTTCCGAATTCGTCACCCTGAGTCTCCTTCCTCAAATGAGTCGGGGATGGAGTTTGCAGGAAGCGAATGCTAATAGCTTTTTCACAGTTGGTTATAAGTACTGCCTGATACGTGGGCCCCTGTACTGATCGAATCAGACTGCCCTGATTCTCCGTGTCCGACGTGCTGAATACGCGCCCTGTATCTTGCACACCAGTTGGTGGCAATATCACGCAGCCGATAGCTGTTCCACCAGATTAGGTAAGAGCGATATCTAAAAGATTTGCCAGCCACCATCCACGTGAACCATTTCTCCGGTAATATACTTGGCTTCGTCACTAGCCAAAAACAAATAGATGCCTGCAACATCTTCGGGGATGCCTGCACGACCAAGTGGTACTGGTTTGAGTAATTCATCGCTTTGTACAGCTTGCTTAGCTTCTTCGCTCCAGCCATCGGTGAACTCTGTGGCAATCTGTCCCGGCGCTACGGCGTTAACCCGGATACCATGTTCAGCCAACTCAAGCGCGGCACCCCTAGTTATCATTCGAACCGCACCCTTTGAAGCGTCGTACTGTACTTGATCAAACTGTGCCAAATTCGAACTTATAGAAGCGGTATTGAGTATCACGCCCGGATCTGAGCGTTTTATCATATCCTTCGCAGCGGTTTGCGTTCCAAAAAATACACCTCCAGCGTTGGTTGCCAGTACTGCCTGTAATTGGTCTGGCGTTGCTTCTAAAAACTCTTCAGGGATTTGTAGTCCTGCATTGTTGACCATTATATCGACACCACCAAATTCATCGGCGGCTTCGATTACAGAATTAATCTCTTCATAATTCGTAACGTCCGTCTCAACATATTCGGCGATTCCACCTTCTGATCTAATGGCTTCATGAGTTGGAACAGAGGCGTCTTTCGGATTCTCGGTTACATCCGCATTGATAACATTTGCACCAGCCTTGCCAAATCGCTGAGCGACTTCTCGACCAATGCCCGATGTTCCACCAGTAATGATTACGGTCTGATCGTTGTAATCGAAATTCAGTTTGCTCATACTACCCATGCGATGTCGAAGAAAATATAATACACTTGAAACTGGTGAGAGGGGCCGGATATAGCGCGGTTTCTATCTTTATTTTTGTACCTGGGATATAACTAGATGTTAATTTTGGGTAGCTCAATCCAGGTTAACTGACCTCGGGAGTATGGCAAATAAATATACGCTTGGGCTATAAAAATCTAAATATTGAGTTGAATGTTTAGATATATGCCGAAAATATCTATAAACCTCAAGCAGTGTGGAAACGCTGTGCACACCTTTATATACCTGTATACTCCTATGTACATCAAATGTCAGTAGGAACAGACCCGATCCGTGAAATACAGTTTTCTTGGAAACACGAGTGTCCGTTTAATGACCTTACTGAAGAAATCGCGGGACTGAATATTAGATGGGAAACTCCAGCAGTGGGAATCGACGATGAAAACGTTCTGGGCAGATTCACTGTTGACCGGTCTGAAGAAGATCTCATTGAGACAATCAAAACGAATCTAAAAGAATATCCATCGATCCGCCGCGTTGAACAAACCGGTAAGCGGACATTCACCTGTATTCTTAGCAGGGAAATGATTACCATGTCACCAGAGCTGCTTTCTGAATGTCTTTCAGTATCTATTCATGAACATGATGGGATTGAAGAATGGCAGGTGCGCACACCGTCTTCACGCGTTGAGCGATTCCTCTTCGATACGCTAAACAGCAGTTCGGATGCTCAATTTAAACTTGAACGAAAAGTCGCCTTGGAAGAATTTGAAGTAAATGAAGAGAGGCTGCGGAGCAATCTTACAGACAAACAGGAAGAAGCAATTCTTGAAGGCCTTCAGCAGGGCTATTTCGAATATCCTCGCGAGTCAACGGCTAAACAAGCTGCCGCGGAACTTGGAATAACAGCATCATCATTTACCAGCCGAGTTCGCCGTGGGCAGCGGAGACTTATTGAATCAATTTTTGCCTCCGAATTAGACAAAAACACAAGCCCCTGAACTAACGAGTTCCCGGTGATAACTGTATCCAGATAATGCACCAGATGATCGGGCATTATTGAATTCTAATGTACAGCAATTGTTTTTATTGTGACCCTTACCGAACAAAGTGAAGTAATGATGCCCATCTGGTAGCTGGTCAATGAGCCAGTGCAGAATATAAACCGTGTATACAGCACGTCCTGCTGACGGCATCTCTGCTTGGGCTGGTCGGGTTCGTCGTTTCCCTCGCTATGTGGTTGGAAGGACAGCAGCGTTCTCAATTCGACTCCCTACGGCCCAGCGTTTCGCGGGCACGTACTCATACCCAGAACGGAGTAGACTGGACAGGAGCGAGTCGCTGCCGTTCCAAGCATGATGAGCGCAACGACACCGAGCACCGGTGATGCGAGAGCTGGCGCGGCGAGCTGCCCGGAAAGGATCGCAAGGGAAAGCACTCCGGCGACTGCACCGACTATTGTCCGCACTGACTTATCTGTGGCTCCGACGTTAATGCCCATATTATACGATCGAAATACTGTATCTTAGTAATACCTCGGATGTGCGCGATTCTTACAAGACCAATCCGGGTGCGTAACCACCGTGATCCTACTTGACCCACTCTCGCTCTGTATCTTGCACACCAGCCAAAGACAATATTGTATAGCCAACGGGCGTTTTACCAAATTCAACCAAAACGATGTTACAATATTCTAAATACCCCGTCAGATGCGGGTAGGATTACGGAGATGAGCACCATTAAAAACTGTATCACCGGTTTCAGAATCAAAGAGATAGACCTCTTCACGCGGGAACTGGACATCCACAGCAGACCCTTGATTCGGTGCCTCCTGTCGGGGGACTTTTGCTGTGAGCTCAATTCCATCGATGTCTACGTATACAATTGCCTCGCTACCGGTTGGTTCTACGACTGTAACTGTTCCAGATCCTTCCTCTTCAACCGAGAGCGAAACGTCTTCTGGGCGGATGCCGAGATCGTACTGACCATTGGTAAGGTTGGTATCCTCAAGTCGAATTTCGACTCCAGGTCCATTAACTTGCGTTCCTGACAATTCGACTTCAATGAAATTCATGCTTGGATTCCCAACAAACTCGGCGACAAATTGATTTGTTGGACTATCATAAATTTCGCTAGGCGGACCAATCTGCTCAATCTGTCCGGATCGCATTACAGCGATCCGGTCACCCATGGTCATGGCTTCTTCTTGATCGTGGGTTACATATACGGTTGTTGTATCAATTTGTGACTGGATGCGCTGGATTTCCGTGCGCATGTGCAAACGGAGTTTGGCATCGAGATTCGAAAGAGGTTCATCCAATAAGAACACCGACGGATCTCGTACAAGCGCTCTACCTGTTGCAACCCGTTGCTTTTGCCCCCCGGAAAGCTGACCCGGTTTTTTATCTAACAAATCACCGATTCCCATCATTTCAGCAATTTGCTCAACTTCGGTGGCAATCTCCCCATCGTTTAGTGCTGTGGATTTTTGAAGCCCATAGCCAATATTTCCGCGAACCGTTTTATGTGGATACAGTGCATAGTTTTGGAAGACCATCGCGACGTTTCGTTCATGTGGCTCTTCATCATTGACGACTCGATCCGCGATGAGAATCTCTCCTTCGTCAGGTTGTTCAAGCCCTGCAATCATCCGTAGTGTTGTCGTCTTGCCACAACCGGAGGGACCGACCAGTACAAGAAACTCTCCCTCCTCAACAGCGAGGTCAATATTATCAACAGCTGTAATCGTTCCCTCAGGGCCGTCGAATTGTTTCGTTATGCTTGTGGCTGTTAAATATGACATAGCTATTCAACGTCCTCAATAGCTACTTTAGCCGCTTCAAGCGTCTTATTAACGTGTTCATCTGTGTGTGCGTGAGTCATATTGATTCGTCCGAATTTTGGGAGGAAATAAACTCCTTCACCGATCATACTACGGGCAAACTGTTTGTATTTGTCCGTCTCAACATGCCGGTCGATATCCCGCCAGTCAGTCCACGTTGCTGGATCGGATTCACCATCAGTAAAGTGCATAAAGAAGTATCCGGCGAAGTCCGGAATGAATACGTCGTGCCCGGCGTCAGTCGCGATCTCACGGAGCCCTTCAACAAGCCCTTGCCCACGGTCAAGAAACTCCTTGTACCCTTGCTGACCGATATCTTGAAGATTCTCTAGATTTGCTTTCATTCCAGCTAGTGTTAGCGGGTTCCCAGTATATGTCCCATAGAAAGGTGCCTTCCCCGGTTGCTCTTGGAAAAATCGCATGACTTCTTCACGGCCAGTAAGTGCGCCACCGGGGTAGCCGTTTGCAATCGCTTTTCCGAAGACTGCAAGATCTGGGTCAATATCGAATGTTCCCTGTGCCCCGTGCAGACCTGTTCGGAAGCCGGTTACGACTTCATCGAGAATTAGCAAGCAGTTGTGTTCTCGTGTTAGTTCCCGGACTTCATCCAAAAATCCGTCTTGTGGGCGGAGGAGTCCGCCATTGCTCATGACGGCTTCCGTCGCGACGGCTGCAATTTCGTCGCCCTGTCTCTCAAGCACCTCCGCTAGTAAGTCAGCGTCATTCCATGGAATTGCCTCGACCGTTTCCATAGTTTTTTTCGGGACTCCTGGGGCGAGCGGGATTTTCGTAGGATTACGGCGTGTTCCGAGATCACCGGCCCCGGCTTGGTGATTAACCATTACATAATCATTGTGTCCGTGATACATTCCCTCAAATTTTAGGATCTTTTCTTTACCGGTGTAGGCCCTTGCGAGACGCATCGCACTCATGATGCCTTCCGTACCGGTATTCGTGAACTTCGTGAGCTCTGCCCCCGGCACAAGGTCATTGACCATTTGGGCTGTTTCGTATTCAAGCTCGCTTGCTGTGCCGAAAAGCGTCCCTTTGTCCAGCTGCTGCTCTGTCGCTTCAATTTGAGACTCAACGCGATGTCCAGCGATGATAGCAGAAAATCCACACAGGTAATCAATGTAGTCGTTCCCATCCACGTCGGTGATCATCGCTCCATCACCTTCTTCGATATATACCACTGGGTACGGTGCGTATGCACTATTACCGCGTGCGTTGGTTGATGTAGCTTCGGGGAGTTCGTTGACCGCCTGCTGCTGGAGTTTTATAGATTCGTCGTATGCATCTGCAGGCTGTCTTCCGTATCCTTTGGGAGAGGGAGTCTCACTGGGATCCATTTCCATAGTATAAACTAACTTATCCCCTATATTCACTTTTGAGTCTCACACGTTGGACCATACCATTTATTACAGTTAATTATTCAGCTATATCGATTAGCGGCTGATCGGTAGTGATGAATTAGAGTATGTTTCTGTATATAAAAACAAGAGTCTCAACTATTGGAAGGTATTGTTTTATATACGTATGTAATTGGTCTCGGTATGGCACGTGAAAACAGTGCGACATCGAACGGAACAAAGCGTATTGGGCGTCGTGAATTCTTGGCGGGTAGCTCTACAGCCGGTGTTGCCCTAGCCGCTGGTTGTGCGGGAACGGGTGGCAACGGCAACGGCGGTGAAGGAGAGACCGGTAACGGTAACGGCAACGGCGGTGGAGGAGAGACTGGTAACGGTGACAGCAACGGCGGTGGAGAAGGCGTTGAAGAAATCACGGTCATGATGGAGAATGTATACGATACGACGATCATTCAAAACATGATCGATGACTTCGAGTCGGACGCCGATTTCTCCGTCACAATTGAAGCATTCCCTTATGGGACTATGAACGAGACGATCACAACCCAACTTCGGTCGTCAAGTTCAAATTACGATGTGATTATTGTAGACAACCCTTGGGTCGGTAACTTCGTTGAAGGGGAACTTATTCAGCCCCTCGACGAGAGGATCGAAAACTCGGATTCGATCTCAACCGATGTTTATGTTGATTCAATGTGGAACACAGTCGGCGCTGTCGATGGTACCGCGTATATGCTTCCGTTCTATAATTACGGGCTTTCGATGCTATATCGAGAAGATATTGCCGAAGAACATGGCGTTGAAGTACCCGATGATGGTATGGAGATGGCCGATTATCTTGAGGCCTGTGCCCAAATTACTGAAGATACTGGTGACGACTTTTACGGCGCGGCAATGCAGGCTCAGCGCGGGTACAAAATTACCGAAGAATGGACAAACTACCTGTATGCGGAGGATGGTGCCATCCTTGATGGGGGCAATGTTGTCTTGGGTGAAGACGATAGCGCCGTGTCAGCTTTGGATAATTACATTGAAAATCTCGATACAGGCGCCCCTGATGCTGCGGAAGGCTGGGGCTTCAACCAAGCACGCCAACTCATGCAGAACGGGAATGCTTTCAGTATGATAACCTACAACTGGATGCTCGGGCGACTCTCGGACACAGAGGTCGGAGATAATCTGGCCATCGCCGAAGTCCCCGGAAGCAAATCGGTCCTGGGTGCTTGGGGTTGGGCCATCCCCAGTAATCTCAGTGAAGCCCGGTCAAATGCTGCTTGGGAATTCCTTGAGTGGGTTGAATCCCCCGAGACTCGTAAAGCGCGGTGTATGGAGGGTGGCTCACCAACATCGACCGATACATTATCCGACGACGAGCTGCTAAATGAGTTCCCCGAATACTACCCAGTCGTTGAAGGCATTCTTTCAGATGCTGAGCCGCTCCCAAGCATTGTTGGTGGCAACGAAATGATTCAGACCGTAGGGACTCAATTGTCACAGGCCGTCGCTGGAAATAAGTCTTCTCAGCAAGCAATCACCGACGCAACCAGCCAGCTCCAAGATATCGCCGGGAACTGATCGGCTGCGACTGATTGGCTTTTCAAAATGAGTACTACATCGCCATATCGCCGTTTCCGTAGGTCATTGAATCGCGTATACGCCCCGATTGAGAACCGTCTCCCAACCGGGTGGGTACTACTGACACCTGCAAGTGCATTGCTCGGATTCGTTGTCGCGATTCCGCTTCTGACGGCATTAGCGTTGAGCTTCACTGAATACAATCTCACGCTTTCAACATTCCCGACGTTTGTCGGCATACAAAATTATGTTCAGGGTGTCGTAACAGACGGTCAGTTTCTCAATGCGTTAATAAATACAGCTGTATTTGTTGTCGCGGCCGTGTCCTTAGAGTTTTTATTGGGATTCGGCCTTGCGCTGTTACTGTGGGAGAAATTCCCCGGGAGAGGTATCTTCCGGGCGGTTCTATTGACCCCAATGTTCATCGCACCGGTAGCAGTTGGACTGATGTTTCGTTTTATTTTCAACTCTCAGATGGGCGTGATGCCGGAACTGTTGGGATTTGTTGGTCTCGGTGACCTAGGGTGGTTCACTGATCCCACGCTTGCGATGTTGGTAATTGTATTAGGAGATGTGTGGCAATGGACGCCGTATATGGTTATTCTTCTACTGGCTGGACTGCAGGCCCTTCCCTCTGAACCGTATGAAGCTGCCCGTATTGATGGGGCCTCTTCATTCGAACAGTTTTATGAGATCACACTCCCGCTGATGCGTCCGGTTATTGCAGCAACATTAATTATCAGGATCATTGATGCTTCAAAAGTATTCGCGAAGATCTACACAATGACCAGCGGAGGGCCAGGAGTCGCCACAGAGACATTAGCTTGGTATATCTACAAAACCGGATTCCAAAGCTATCACTTAGGGATTGCCGCATCACAATCGGTCACAGTCCTATTGATGATTATCGGGCTTGGATACGTCCAGACATACGTAATTGGACAAGGTGATGAATATGCGTAAGAATCTTATCCGGTACCCGCTTCTCGCGTTAGCGAGTATCCTTGCGCTTGCGCCAACATTGTGGATGTTTTTTACTTCGATTAAACCCCGTGAACTTGCGTATCAGCCAGATGCGATGAGTTTTACACCCACATTAGGGGCATACGTCGAAGTCTTCACCCAATCTGCATTCATGCTTTTTTTCTTCAATAGCCTTCTTGTCGGCATAATTACAACAGTCGTATCTTTGTTGGTTGGCGTGTTGGCGGCCTACTCATTCGCCCGATTCAACACAGGAGGTCTCAAAACGCAGTTTGGATTTCTTAGTGCAATGATTTTCCCACCAGTTGTTATCATTATCCCGATGTACTTCATCTTCTTCGAATTTGGGCTAATAAATACACGGGCTGCAATTATTCTTGGGCACTTAACATTCGGTATCCCGCTGGCGATCTGGTTCTTGATCGGCTTCTTTGAAGAGTTACCACGGGAACTAGAGGAAGCCGCAATGATAGATGGAGATACGCGACTCGAAGCAATCTTCTTTATTTTAGTACCGAGCATCAAGGAGGGAGTTATTGCTGCAGGTATTCTCGTATTTGTCTTATCATGGAATAATTTCATTTACCCGCTTATCCTCGCCGGAAATGAAGCAACCCGTACGCTCCCGATCGCGGTTGCCAATTTCAATACATTTCAAGGGCTGCTTATATCTCGTATGGCGGCTGGCATTATTGTCATCGTTCTTCCGATGTTTCTACTGGCATTCTATGTCCAGAACTACCTCGTTCAAGGTCTCGCAAAAAGCGGTGTAGACGGCTGATCGCTGGATATACTTCCCACATTTACGGGAGCTAACGGCAATAGTTTGTGTTTCTAATCAGTTAGCGCGTAAGTTTATAACCTGATGCAGGTATCTCGTAGTTATGACGCCACGTATCACCGAAATAGAATCTACTGAATTTGAGTATCCACTGGAAAACGTAGGCACCGACAAGAACGGATTCAATCTTATTTATTCTCCAGGGGAGACAACCTATCGCAAGCTGTTCGCGTTGCGGATCCGAACTGATGAGGGAATTACTGGTGAATATATAGGTAGTAACTCACCGGGAGCTGCACAAATCAATACCTTCGCAGACTATTTGATTGGAAAAGACCCTCTCAAACGAGAGAAGCACTGGTCTGAAATCAAGCGCGCGTTGCGCAAATACGATCGTATGGGTATGGGACCAGTAGATATCGCTCTCTGGGACTTTGCAGGCAAATACTATGATGCACCGATCCACGAACTGTTGGGCACGTATCGAGAGCGGCTACCTGCATACGCTTCAACTTACCACGGTGATGAAAACGGCGGTCTAGACTCCCCTGCGGCTTTCGCGGACTTTGCCGAAGAGTGTTTAGAACAGGGTTTCCAAGGGTACAAGATTCATGGTTGGGGTGGCAGCACTGACAACCGTGATCTCGATCGGGAGATTGAGACCGTCCATGCGGTCGGTGACCGAGTTGGCGACAAAATGGATTTGATGCACGATCCTGCCTGTGAACTGGAAACATGGGCGGACGCGTTAGAACTAGGAAAAGCCTGTGATAGGGAGGGATTCTTTTGGTATGAAGATCCTTATCGCGACGGTGGCATTTCCCAGCATGGTCATCGCCGACTGGGTGACCACCTTGACACGCCGCTTCTACAAACTGAACACGTACGGGGCTTAGAGCCACATACAGATTTCATTAGCAGCGAGGCAACCGACTTCGTCCGTGCTGATCCAGAATATGACGGTGGGATCACCGGGGCAATGAAGATCACTAATGTTGCCGAAGGGTTCGGTTTAGACGTGGAATTCCATGCTCCCGGTCCTGCCCAACGTCATTGTATCGCTGCTACGCGAAATACTAATTATTATGAGATGGCGTTAGTCCATCCGGACTGCCAGAATACCATGCCCCCGATTTACGAAGGTGATTATTCAGACCTGATGGGTGCTGTCGATGGCGGTTTCGTTTCAGTCCCTGATGATCCCGGGTTGGGTGTTGATTACGATTGGGGATACGTCAAGGACAATGCTACTGGCAGCGTCCACAGGTACCAATAATCTAATTCAATCAAAGTGTGTATAGTAGAACATGTTGTAGATCGAGGTGGACATAAGATATTGGCGTCAGTAGATCACATGATACGGCTGAAGATCCGTAACTGGAGATTCAATAGATCTTGGACCCCAGTAGTAGTTATAACCGTTATTTTCAGCCTTTTTGTTTTGCTAAGTTATTTTGTTTGGTTT
>Ga0209917_1000782_pt1 | contig 13235 bp, 16 predicted proteins | sample SalPon2_C_H2O_MG_FD_185710 | JGI IMG/M metagenome (GOLD analysis project Ga0209917, IMG submission 185710) | Salt pond water microbial communities from South San Francisco under conditions of wetland restoration - Salt Pond MetaG R2_C_H2O_MG... | ecosystem: Environmental > Aquatic > Non-marine... | reverse complement strand
GCGTCGTCGACCCCGACATGACGCTGTTCGTCGACGAGGCGGTCGCGGGCCAGGACGCGACCAACCGCGCCGAGGAGTTCGACGACGCCGCCGAGATCGACGGCGCGGTGCTGACGAAGGCCGACGCGGACTCCCAGGGCGGGGCCGCGATCTCGATCGCCCACGTCACCGGGAAGCCGATCCTCTTTCTCGGCACCGGCCAGGGCTACGAGGACATCGAGCGGTTCGACCCCGACGAGATCGTCGATCGCCTCCTCCGCGAGGAGTGAGGCGTGCGCGATCGGACCGCGATCGCTGTGGTGCTCGTCGGCCTCGCGGCCGCCGGGGCCGGAGGGTACGTGCTGACGAACGATCTCCCCGACAGCGAGGCTCCCGACGCGAGGTTCGAGGTTTCGGGCGATCCCGAGGCCGGCGAGCTCGCGGTCGAGCACGCCGGGGGAGCACCCGTCGCAGCCGGGTCGCTCCGGGTGCTCGTCTACGAGGACCGCCCGGTCGTGCCGGATCGGCCGGTCCACGGCACGGTCTGGGAGACCGAGGCGGGGGCCGTCCGACCGGGGGACCGGATCGAACTCGAGGACCGCCGCTTCGAGCCGGGCCAGCGCGTCGTCGTCCGGTGGTTCGGCGACGAGGGGCGGGCGACGCTCGAGACGGCCCGTTTCGAGTGAGCCCCGGACAAAATTTACGTGCCCCGGTGGCAAGGTTCGTGACGATGGACGAGCTACCGGCATCGCTGTCCGGATTCATCGACGCCGTCGAGGGCTCCGAACGCACGCTGTTGCTCCTGAACCGCACGGAGCCGAGACCGCTCGTCGAGATGCTCGCCGAGGCGTTCGAGAACCAGTCGGTCACCGTCGAGGAGCGGGCGGTCCCCGACGCCCCGGAGGACCTCGTCTGCCTCATCGCCGACGGCGCGGTCGTCGCGACGACGACGCTGTCGGCGCTCGAGGAGGCGTTCCTCCTGGTCAACGTCGACCGGTACCGGACGGGCACGCGGCAGTCCGAACGCGGGACGTTCCCCGAGGTGTTGACCGGCCTACACGACGTCGAGTTCGTCGTCTCGGGCTTCCCGGCCGAGGCCAAGGAGAAGCTGCTGTTGGTCGTGATCTCGCGGTTCATCGAGCACCGGGCGCTCACCGCCGGCAGCGGGGAGCTTCACAGCACCTTCCAGCGGCTCTCGCGGCTCGACGACGAGTACGGCACCCGGCGGATGTACGGGTGGCTCGGCGACAGCGACGTCGACACGCACGTCTACGGAGTCGACGACGACCCGGACGCCGTCGACGGCCTCGGCGTGACCGTCCACGCCGGGAGGACCGACGAGTACCGGCGCTCGTGGGTCGTCGTCTTCACGCCCGATGGGGACGCGGACCTCGACTCGATCCCGGCGGCCACCCGAGACGACACCGGGGGCGTGGCGCTCGTCGCCGTCGAAATCGGCCCGAACGTCTGGCGGAGCGTCTGGACGTACGACACGGAGCGCGTCGAGCGGATTCGGGCCTACATGCGCGAGCGGTTCTGACCCGCGTCGGGCGCCGGCCCGGGGTCCGACCTGCCGGCCGACCGGCCGATCGTCCGGCCCCCCGACGAACGGTTCGGCAATCAATACCGCCCCGCACGGTTATGTGTACGCCCGGAGAAGACGACGCCATGCCAGCCGAATCGTTCACGCTCGCCGCCGCACAGATCGAACCGGTGTACCACGACAAGGAGGCGACCCTCGACAAGACCTGTCGGTACATCGAGAAGGCCGGCGACGAGGGCGCGGACCTCGTCGTCTTCCCGGAGACGTACTTCCCGGGGTATCCCTACTGGCGCGGCAGCGTCTCGATCCCGCGGTGGACCGAGTTGATGGTCGACCTCCAGAAGAACAGCCTCTCGGTGGACGACGAGGCCATGGAGGTCCTCGGCGACGCCGTCGCGGAGGCCGACCTCCACCTCGCGTTGGGGACCAACGAACTGAGCGAGCGGCCGGGCAGCGAGACGCTGTACAACTCGATCTTCTACTTCGACCGCGGGGGCGAGTTGCTGGGTCGCCACCGGAAGCTGATGCCGACCCAGGAAGAACGGGCGATCTGGGGCCGGGGCGACCCCTCGAGTCTCGCCACCTACGACACCGACATCGGGACGCTCGGCGGGTTGATCTGCTACGAGAACCACATGACGCTCTCGAAGGCGGCGCTGACCGCGATGGGCGAGGAGATCCACGCCGCCGTCTGGCCGGGCTTTTGGGAACAGCACGGCCACCCCGGCGACAAGACCCGCGCCGAGGACGCCGGCGCCGTCGACACCTGCGACATCTATCCGGCGGTTCGCGAATACGCCTTCGAGACCCAGTCGTTCGTCGCCGCCTGCTCGGCGTACATGAGCGACGACGTTCCGGAGGCGTTCTCCGAGGACGAACTCGGCTTCAACGTCGCCTCGGGCGGGAGTATGCTGGTCAACCCCGCCGGCATCGTCAAGGCCGGCCCGCTCGTCGGCGAGGAGGGGATCCTGACCGCCGACTTCGAGCGCGACGAGCGGCGGGCGACGAAGGCGTACTTCGACGCGATGGGCCACTACACCCGGTGGGACGCGGTGTCGCTCGACGTCAGCGACGAGACGCTCGATCCGATCTCCGGCGGGTCGACCCCGCGGCGGGACCGGCGGGATCGGCTCTCGGCCGCGGAGAGCGAGGAGATCGCGGCCGAACACGACGTCCCGATCGCGGCCGTCGAGGACGTCGTCGAGGCGGTCGTCGAGCGCTCCGAGTGAGGCGTGGTGCCATTTTCCGTGCCGCTCGGTGGTGTGTCACACGACTCGGAAGGGGGTAGGCCCCGCCGGGACCGAACCCCGGATACCGGTTGCATTCGTACACCGGGTATGGAGTTCGACGAACTGCTGCGAACGCGGCGGTCGGTACACCAGTACAGCGACGAGGCGATCGACGCGGACACCCTCGAGTCGATCTTCGAGGCGGCGACGCTCGCGCCCTCCGGCTACAACCTCCAGCCCTGGGAGTTCCTCGTGTTGCGCGAGGACGACGGGAAGGCGGCGCTGCGGGAGGTCGCCTACGACCAGGCGCACGTCACCGAGGCCGACACCGCGGTCGTCGTGTTGGGCCACACCGACCCGATGAGACACGCCGAGTCGGTCTTCGACGACTGGCTGGCCAAGGAGTACATCCCGAGCGAGGAGGTCCGCGACACGCTCCTCGAGAACGTCGCGGGCATGGCCGAACTTCCGGAGTCCGAGCGCCGCGTCTGGACGACCCGCTCGACCGCGCTGGCGGCGATGACGCTGATGTACGCCGCCTGGGACCGCGGCGTCGCGAGCTGCCCGATGGAGGGGTTCGATCCCGAGGCGCTCGCCGAGGCGTTCGAGATCCCCGGCGAGTACGAGCCGGTCATGCTCGTCACGCTCGGCTACCCCGCCGAGGGCGCGAGCGACGTCGAGAACGAGCGCAAGGGGCGGCGCCCAATCGAGGAGGTCGTCCACTACGGGAGCTTCGAGCCCGGCGACGCGACGACGCTGTCGGTGCCCGCGCCCGACGACGACTGACCGCGGCGGTCGACCGCCGCGTCCCGACTACTCGGCGTGTGCCAGCACCGTCCCGAGCGACGCGAACCGCGCGAGCGCCGTCTCGCCGGCCGCGATCGGGATCGGATCGGTGATCGTCCCCGTCGTCACGACGTCGCCGGCCTCGAGGCGTCCGCCGCGCTCCTCGAGCGCCGCCGCGAGCCACGCGACCGCCTCGGCCGGGTGGCCGAGCACCGCCGCGCCCGTGCCGCTGGCACGGGGCTCCCCGTCGATCCGGACCTCGACGCCCTCCAGCGAGAGGTCCCTGTCGCCGACCGGGACCGGATCGCCGACGAGCAGGCGGGCGGCGAGCGCGTTGTCCGCGACCGCCCCGGCGGCGTCGAAGGCCCACCCCTCGACCCGGCTGTCGACGACCTCGATCACCGGGACGACGAACCGGGCCGCCGCCGCGACGTCGAGGCGCGTCGCCGGCGGCGACAGCGGCCGGTCGAGCACGAACGCGATCTCGGGCTCGATCATGGGCTCGATCAGCCCGCCGGTCCCGAAGCGACCCCCCTCGTCGATCGTCCCCGCGAGCACGCGGCCGTAGATGGGCGCCTCGAGCCCGAACTCGGACTGGACCGAGGCGTTCGTGAATCCGACCTTGTAGCCCGCGATCGGTCCCCACGCCTCCCGTCGGCGCTCGACGAGCGCGTCCTGGACCGCGTAGGCGTCCTCGATCGTCAGCTCCGGCGGGAACGCCGTCGGTTCGATCGCTTCGCCGTCGTCGTGTGCGGCCCCGACGGCCGCCGCGAGCGCCGCGTGGTCGATGGCCATGGCTACGGTCGGCGCGCTACGGGGTTAAAACCGGCCGTTGGGCGGCGACCGCGGTGCCCGGGGTTTATATATAGATCGAACCGTCGCTACGGGGCGTGAAAACGGGGTGGGGGGTGGGGATGCACCCAAACGGGTGCATTCGATGTTTATAACCGCACGTATATGAATCTTCTGGCCACTCCCGTCCCGTCGGTGTTTTTGCCGGTACCCGCGGGGCCGACAGGCCTATGTCGACATCCCGGCTACGCCCGGGGTGTGAGAGGCACCGAGCCACGCGCCGGGGGCAACGTCCGAGGTGCCGTCCGCGCGGACCTCCTGTCGGTGTTCCGGATCGAGACGCGCTCGTTCGAGCAGCCGTGGCCCTACACCGCCTTCGAGCGGTTCCTCGGCGCGTCGGGGTTCCTGGTGGCCGAGGCCGAGGGGGACGTCGTCGGCTACGTCGTCGGCGATACGATCGAGACGGGGGCGGTGCCCGTCGGCCACATCAAGGACCTCGCGGTCGCCCCCGGCCACCGACGGCGGGGGCTCGGGCGCCGGCTCCTCTCGCGGGCGCTCGGCGCGCTCGCCGCCGCGGGTGTCGGGCGGGTCAAACTCGAGGTCAGGCGGAGCAACGAAGCGGCGCGGGGGCTCTACTCGTCGTTCGGCTTCGAGCCCCACCACGTCGTGCCGGGCTACTACGACGACGGCGAGGACGCCCACGTGCTGGTCAAGCAGTTGTGACGGGACGCAGGCGTTTTGCCGTTGGCGGCCCGACGGCGCGTATGGGATACGCTTGCCCCGTCTGTTCGGACCCACAGGCCGACGCGGGACACCTCGCGAACCACCTCGCGTTCACGGCGATGCTCGGCGACGACGACCACGAGGCGTGGCTCGACGAGCACGTCCCGGCGTGGGCCGAGGCGGGCGAGGCCGAACTCGCCGACGCCGTCGCCGACCTCGTCGAGGAGACGGAGTTCCCGCAACTGTTCGAGGACACCGCGGGCGGCCTCGAGGGGGACTCGACCGACCCGCCGGAGGAGCGCTCGGGGGCGCTGTTCGACGACGCCGGACGCGAGCACGGTCGCGGTGCCGGACACGACCACGACCACGACCACGGGAGCGGGGGCCGCGACCCCTCCCGCGGCGGCGCCGTCGACACCTCGGGACCGATGGACGACGAGGCTGCCGCGGTGCTCGAGGAGGCCCGCGAGATGACCCGCCGGATGTTCGAAGGCGGGGAGGGTGCCGACGGCGACGGATCGGACGCCGGCGGGAGCGCGGAGGGCGACGGGGACGATGCCGGGCGATAGCCCCGCCGACGCGGGCGGGGACGACGGCGAAGGGGTCGCCGCGACTGCGACCGCGGCCGGGGTCGAGGTCCGGGGACGCTACGAACCCGACTCCTGGGAGGACGCCGCGGACAGATACGAGTCCCTGGGGCCGACGGCGCAATCGGTCGTCCGCGAGACGGCGCGCGCGATGGCGTTCGAGCGCTCGGAGTACGACGAGCGGGTCACCGCGGACGTGGTCGAGACCGCCAGACAGACGCTCTTCGCCGAGACGCTCGCCGTCCGGGTGGCCGACAGCGGGACCTTCGAGGCCTGGCGCGAGGGGTACCCGGGCGAGGTCCGGGTCGCCGGCAGCGACGCCGTCGACCGCGTGGCCTGGCACGTCTCGCCCGCCGCCGAAGCCGCGGTCGCGGCGACGTTCCAGAACGAGCCCGAGGCGGCGGTCGGCACCGCCCGCCGGATGGCGTTCAACCGGCTCTACCGGGACCGACTCGCCGGCGACGGGGAGAGCGGAAGCGATGACGGCCCGGACGGGGACGGGGGCGGGGCGGACGGATGACCGGCGACGCCGGGGACCCCAGCCCCGCCGACCACGGCTGGCCGGTCCTCGAGTCCCGAACCGAGTACGAGACGGGCTGGTACGACGGGGGCTACGACCTCGTCGAGTTGCCCGACGGCCGCACGAAGCGGTACTACTGGGCCGAACTGCCGCCCGCGGTCGTGATCGTCGCGGTCGTGGAGGAGCCCGAACGCCTCGGTCTCGAGGCGAAACCGCTCCGGGGGGACGGCGAGGACGCCGACGGTGCGCCCGCCGGCCCGTCGGTCGTGTTCGTCGAACAGTACCGGCCGGCCATCGGGCAGCTCTGTTACGAACTGCCCGCCGGCATCGTCGAGGACGGCGAGGACTACGCCGACGCCGGCGCGCGCGAACTCGAGGAGGAGGTCGGTCTCATCGCCGAGTCGGTCGAACTCCTCGAGGACTTCTGGTGTTCGACCGGCGTGTTGCGACACCCCCGCGGGATCGTGTGGGCCGAGGGGTTCTCCCCGGGGCAGCGGAAACTCGACGGGAGCGAGTTCCTCGACGTCGCGACCGTCCCCGTCGGGGAGGCGCTCGAACTCGCCCGGGCGGCCCCCGCCAACGACGCGACGATCGAGGGGTTGCTGTTGGCCCAGGCCGACGGGTATTTATAAACAGCCTCGTGTGGGCATCACGAGCGGAACCGTCCGAGACCTCACGCGAACGTCAGCGTCTCGTTCGTGATGTCGACGCCGCTCTCGGGGTTACCGTTGAAGATGCCGTAGGTCCCCGAGATGCCGATCGTCTCCTCGTAGAGGATCGTCCCGGACGGTCGGTGTATCATCCGGAGTTGAACCCGGTCCGCTTTGGGGTAGTTCCCCTCGTCGCCCGCCAACCGACACGCCACGTTTGTCACATCACAATCGTCGTACCCGTCCGGAAAATTGTTCTCGTCCTGGTTGTTGTGGATCATCGCCAACTCGACGGTCTCGCCGGCAGTCAAGGACTCGTTGAGCTCCCCGGTGACCCGCTGGTCGCCGTGATCGAGATGGACGACGATCTCCCCGCCGTCGACGACCTCGCCGCCCGTGTGTGTCAGTTCGATCAGCCAGAGGAACTCGTCGTACGAGGGCGCCGAGGCGCGTTCCTCCTCGAACTCCAACTCGAGGGCGGCGAAGTTCGGCGTCTCGGTCGCGTCCTCCGAGAATCCGAACGCGTACACCCCGACCACCGACGCGAGAATGATCGTCAGCGCGACGATCATCACCACGCCGACGACTGACGTGACCCCCCGATCGCTCCCACCGATACCGGTCGTCATCGTCTCGACCTTTCGACACCATCCGTCTTAAACGCGAGGGAGCGTGACGCGCCGCCAGAGTGCGGTGCCATCGGTACTTAAAACCCTCGCGACCCGGCCGTTTAAGCCCGCGCTGGCGTATGTCCGTTCATGGACGGCGAGATCACCGCCGAGGAGCTCAACGAACTGCTGGACGCCGAGACGCCGCCGCGGGTCGTCGACATCCGCTCGCCGGGGCAGTTCCGGCGGCGGCACATCCCCGGAAGCGAGAACATCCCCTTCGCGGAACTGACCGGCCGGATCGAGGAGTTCGACGGCGACGATCGGGTCGTGACGGTCTGTCCGCACGGGCAGGCGAGCGTGCAGGCGGCGCGGCTCATCGGCTCCTTCGAGGGCTTCGACGGACGGGTCGACTCCCTGGAACCCGGGCTGGAGGGGTGGTCCTACGGGTTCGAGTCCGAGGGGGAGCCGACGGCGGCGCGGGGCGAGGAGCCCGACGCGCCCTTTTGAATGCCCCCTTCGAATCGGGATCGGCTTTTATATACTCCCGACCTCCCGGACGGACGGCTCTCCGGCATCGGGTCAAGAGGGCCGCGACGGCGGTAACGGCCGCCGCCGGGCCGATCGAACGGAAAAACGAGTACTCGACGCGTGGTTACCGGGTGTCAGGCGACATTGAACCCCTTCTCCTGTAGGAAATCCTCGACGCGCCCGAGGTGGTTGCCCTGGAGTTCGATCGAGTCGTCCTCGACGGTGCCGCCGCAGGCGAACTTCGACTTCAGATCGCTCGACAGCGAATCCATGTCGACGTCCCGCGGATCGAACCCTTCGATGACCGTTACCTCCTTACCGTATCGGCGCTCGTCGATGCGGATGTTGATCTCCTGGGACTCTTTGGCGACGTCCTCGCAGACGCAGAGTTCCTCAGGGAGTCCACACGTCGAGCAGACTTCCGACATTACAGTTCGGGCTTACACGACGGCTGTATTAAACACTATCGGGACCCCTCCTCGGGCGTTTCGCGACGCCACGGGGCCGGAGAGCGCTCCGAGAGCAGGTCGGCCAGATCCGATCGCGCCCCGGCCGCCGCCGCCCCGTCGACGCCGCCGCCGTAGCGCACCCGCTCGTACCGCTCGGCGATCCGCTCGAGGCGTTCGTCCCCGTCGAGGAACCCCCTGGGCGTCTCGCCCGGGGGCATTTCGTCCCCGCGGCGCTCCTCGAGGTAGACCGCCCGCCGGTACGCGCCGACGACCACGTCGTCGGGGTCGCCCCGCGGGAGCCGCCGGAGCCAGATCGCCCGGTAGACGCGCCGCCCGAGGCCGCGGCGGCGAGCGGCGAGCGCGGCGACGAACGCGACGACGAACGCGGCACCCACCGCCTCCCCGCCCGGCAGCGGGACCGACGGGAGGAGCGACCGGTCGTCCTCGTTGGCGCTTCGATCCGCCGCCGCGACCGGGTCCACGTCGACGTCGGCGTCGTCCGCCCCGCCGGTCCCGGGCGTCGGGGTGCCCGCCGTCCCGCTGTCCGCCCCGTCCGTCGGGTCGGTCGTTTCGGTGCCCGTCGTCGCCCCGTCTGTCCCGTCGTCGAGGACCGCCCGCTCGGCCGCTTCCCGCGGCGTCGGGGGCGTCGGATCGAACTCGATCCAGCCGTGGCCCGGGAGATACACCTCGACCCACGCGTGGGAGTTGTACCCGCGGACGACCCACTCGTCGTCGTCGACCGCCTCGCCGGGCGTGTAGCCGACGGCGAACCGCGCCGGGATCCCCTGCGTCCGGAGCATCGTCACCATCGTCGTCGCGAAGTACACGCAGTAGCCCGACTCCATCCCGAACAGGAAGGCGTCGGCGACGTTTCCCCGCGGCCGGTCGACGTCGAGGCTGTACTCGTACTCCGTCCGGAGCCAGTGCTCGAGCACCCGGGCGGTGTCGTAGGGGTTCTCGGCGTTCGCGGTCAGCCGCGACGTCCGCTCGGCGACGCGATCCGGCGTGTCGCTCGGCAGTTGCGTGTACCGCGTCTCGATTTCGTCGGGATAGTCGGTGCCCGCCGCCCGGAACTCGTCGGGCCGCCCGGCGGGAACCTCGCTCTCGACGCGGTAGGACTCGCCGGCCTGCAGCGGGCTGGCCGGCTCGAAGCTCCCGCCGTCCGCGACCCGGACCGGCACCGGAACGTCCCCGATGCGCGTCGGCCGCCGGGCCGCCGGCAGCGTCGCGATCGACGACGCGGCGGTGTAGGTCTGCTCGAGGGGCCGGCTCTCGCCCGGCGGCCCCGCCAGCGGGCCGTCGTACCCCCGGGTCGACCCGCTCCGGACCCACCCCTCGCCGGTGTATCGGTCGTAGGTGCCGACGCGCCAGTAGGCCGCCTCCTCGGCCTCGACGACGTATCGACGCTCCGGGGAGAGGTCGATCGATCCGGCGACGGCGACGCTGTCGCCGGCGTACAGCAGGCTCGACTCGATCGTCGACCCGTCGTCGCCGCCGGCCGGCAGGACCGATCCGAGCGCGCCCGGGACGACGCCGACGAACAGCGTCGCGACGAGCATCGCCGCGAGCACCATGACGACCCCGTCGGCGTTTCGGAGGCGTTCGCCCCGGCGCTCGCAGTCCCCGACGGCGGCGGCGACCGTCGCACCGACGACCCCGGCGAGCGTCTCGCCGGTCGTCGCGTCGCCGGTCAGCGCCAGGAGGCCGAGCGCGGCCCCCGCCACCGCGCTCGCGGCGACGTAGCGCCGCCGGAGGGCGAGATACCACGACAGGAACACCGGCACCGGGGCCGCCGAGAGCGCCCAGAGGTCGGCGTTGACGATCCGGAGGATCGACAGCCCCGACAGCAGCGCCGCGGCGTCCCCGAGCATCGGCACGAGCAAGGCGAGGAACTCGACGCCGCCGGGCAGCGATCGGAGGTACAGATACCCCCCGAGGCCACCGGCGGCGAGCGCCAAAATCGTCGCCGTGCGCGGCCGAACTAGCCTCGCGGCGAGCGTCCCGGCGATGGCCGCCCCGGCGACGACGAGCGGGAACGCCGCGGGGTCGCCGGTGACGACGACGACCCCGTACAGCACGGACAGCGACGCGCCGAGCACCGCGGCGACGCCCGCGAGCGCGAGCAGGCGGGCCGCCCGACGCCCGACCGCGGCGGCGGCCCGCCCGATGGCGACCCGAAACGGGGCGAGGGGCCGCCCCACGCCGGCGCTCATCCGATCACCCCCGCCGCGTCCCGTCCCGCCGGGTCCGAGAGGGCCTCGAAGCCGACCGTCCGGTCCGACGCCGTGATGGTCGCTGTCCCGCCCTCGCCCCGGACACGGACGTCCGCCCGGGCCCGTTCTGCGGCGGAACACTCGCCGCCGTCGGTCAGCGCGAGCGCTCGGAGGGCGGCCCCCGTCTCGCCGGGGCGGGCGCGACGCTCGCCGTCGGGGACGACGACGGTAACGCTCTCCCCGGTCGCGACGAGGTGGACCGCGAGGCTCGCGACCGCCGACGCCATCGCGTCGGCCCCCCCTCTCCCGGATTCGCCGACGACCGTGACGGCGCCGTCACCCGAGCGACCGCCGTACTCCGCGACCACGAACCCCTCGTCCGGCCGCTTCGCGCTCGCCCGCCAGTGGATGTCGCGGACGGGGTCACCCGGGGTGTACTCCCGGAGCCGATCGAACGTCGATCGGTCGTCGCCGTACGGCTCCCGGCTCGCCGCCGGCAGCGCGGCCGGATCGATCGCCCGAACCTCGGGGTATACGAGCGCCGTCGCCCCGCCGTCCTCGGGATCGACCGTGGCTTCGAACAGCCCCAGCGAATCGACGAGCCGACAGCGCGCCGGGCCGAGTCGGTGTTCCCCCCGTCGGCCGAGTTCGACGGCGTACTCGAAGGTGCCACCGTGGCCGACGGGGACGGTCACCTCCGTCTCCCTCCCCGGACGATCCGACCCCCCGTCCCGAGCGGCCGGGGCGTCGACGGCGAGGCCCTCGCCGACCGACTCGACGACGGTGCAGGGGACGGCCGAATCGACCGAGACCGCCACGACGCGTCGCTCCCCGAGCGCGCCCGGTTCGGGGTCCGTCCGCCGGACCCGTGGAGGGTCGGCGCGTGCCAGTTGGGCCGCACCGACCACGAGCGCGCCGGCGGCGGGGGCGGCGACCGCATCGAGCGATCGAGTCCCCCCGACCGCGGCGAGGGCGACCCCGAACGCGACGACGGCGGCGACGGCGATCCCCCGGCGCGTCGGACGGATTCGACGGAGAGCGGTCACGGCTACACCTCCACCGGCACCGACTCGAGGGCGTCGGCGACGATTCCGTCGGCGTCGGCGTCGCCTCGGTCGGTCCGGAGCCGGTGCGGGAGGACGTGCGGGGCCATCGCCTGCACGTCGTCGGGGACGGCGTAGGATCGGGATCCGAGGATCGCCCGCCCCTGTGCGGCCCGGACCAGCGCGATCGACCCCCGGGGGCTCGCGCCCAACTCGGCGTGCTCGCGGGTGTAGCGGGCGATCCGGGCGACGTACGCCCGGAGCGGTTCGCTGACCGCGACGTCGTCGGTCGCCGCCCGGACAGCGCGCAGTTCGTCGGTCGACGCGACCGGCGTCACCGCCTCGATGGCGTGGCCGCCGATCGCCCGCTCGATGACCGTCGCCTCCTCGCCGGCGTCGGGATACCCCAACCGCAACCGCAACATGAACCGGTCGAGTTCCGCCGCGGGGAGTTCGTAGGTCCGCTCGCGCTCGATCGAGTTCTGTGTCGCGACGACGACGAAGGGGTCCGACATGGGGTGCGTCCGGCCGTCGACAGTCACCTGGGCCTCCGCCATCGCCTCGAGCATCGCCGCCTGCGTCTTCGGCGGGGCGCGGTTGATCTCGTCGGCCAACACGACGTTCGCGAAGATCGGCCCCGGCCGGAACTCGAAGGCCTGGGCCTCGCGGTTGTAGACGTTCGTCCCGGTGATGTCGGCGGGGAGCAGATCGGGCGTGAACTGGACGCGCTCGAAGGAGCACTCGACGGACGCCGCGAGCGCGCGTGCGAGCATCGTCTTTCCGACCCCCGGGACGTCCTCGACGAGCACGTGCCCGCCGCCGAGGAAGCCGGCGACGAGCAACTCGATCGCCTCGTCGTTGCCCACGATGACGCCCCGGACGTTGTCGACGACCGCGCGCGCGATCTCGCCGGCGCGCTCGGCGTCGATGGCCCCTCCGAGCGCCGTCCCGTCGGCCGCCTCGCTCGCGTCGGTCATCGGCGGCTAGCCGCCGTCGGCGGCCGAGCCCTCGCCGCCCGATGCGTCAGCACGTGTCATTACCGTCCGAACGGCCCCCAGCGACGTAAGCACTGCGGGGCCGGCAGGGACCGCCATGCAACCGACGAGGCCTCACCGGACGGTGAACGTCGGTTCGGCGACGCTCTCGGCTTTACACTCGGGGCACCTCGAGGGGCGGTTGATCAGGTCGTCGAAGTCGGCGAACCCACACTCCAGACACTCCGGCGGTGCCGCGAGCAGCTGCTCGTCGGTGCCCTCCAGGGACTTCGCGATGTGTTCGACGTGTGACAGCGCCGCGGCCGCCGTGATCCCGAACTCGTTCGCGATGCGGCCGGCCTCGGCGGGCTCCTCGCGGAGCAACGCCGCGATCCGCTGTCGGGTGGTCCGCTCTGTGCCCTCCATACACCCGGTTCGCCGGCGGGCGAAAAAACGGTATCGGCGCTCCCCGAGCGGACCGATCCTCACCCGTCGTCGCCGTTCCGCAACTGCGTGTGCGCGCCGATGAGCGCGCCCGCGAGGTCGACGTCCTCGATGCGGGTCTCCCGGTCGATGATCGTGTCGTGGATCTCGCACCCGTCGATGGT
>Ga0209917_1000781_pt1 | contig 13246 bp, 9 predicted proteins | sample SalPon2_C_H2O_MG_FD_185710 | JGI IMG/M metagenome (GOLD analysis project Ga0209917, IMG submission 185710) | Salt pond water microbial communities from South San Francisco under conditions of wetland restoration - Salt Pond MetaG R2_C_H2O_MG... | ecosystem: Environmental > Aquatic > Non-marine... | reverse complement strand
CTGTTCAGCATCGACGGCCTCTAACTCTCCGATTTCGTTGTTCGAAACGAGCCCGTGGCCGTCGACGGCAACTACCTCGAAGTCGTTCGCCGTTAGGTATTCGCGCTCCAATCGATCCAATTCCGCCGCGTACGGCGTTGCAACGGCGACTCGGTTCACCGAAAGTGCGTTCAGCGCTCCCCCGCCCTGAAGGGCGAGGCTTTCTCCTTGATTCTCCGTAATATCGGAGAGTCTGGACTCCAGATCTGCATCAAACCCAGGGCCGTGGATGAGGCTCCCGGTCGTGCAGGCGTACGCGATACCGTCGACTGACGCATGCGACAGCAGCGAGGCGGCGCGTTCGGCGCCGTCGGCCATGGCGTCAAGATCCTCCGCGGTCACGTCTTCGAGCGGCATCCGCGCAGCGTGGAGCGTGCAGTCGTCGGGAAGCGCCGCACAAAACTCTGGTTCGGCGGTCGTGTTCGAGGAGGGAACGACGATTCCCACACGACTCATCGGTCGTCCACCTTCTCATCCTCCCGATCGCGCTCGCGCGCTGCCGCGTCGCGTTTCTCAGGATCGCCGTGTCCACCGCCCCCAGGCGTGCGGATCGAGACAGTCGTTCCAGCCTCGACTTCGACAGAGGCCTTCGCGGGGACACGCTTGCCGTCGACGAGGTTCTGCCCCGTTGCGCCATCTTCACCGCCGTTGACCCCTGCCGGCGCGGTTCGTCGACGCTCTGTCAGGAGTGACACGGTCGCATCAGTCTCGACGGTGACGGTTCGTTCGAGCCCCAGTCCACCGCGGTACCGGCCGTCACCGCCACTCGACGAGCGCAGCGCATACCGATCGACCCAGAGTGGGTACTCGGTCTCCATCGATTCGACGGGTGTGTTGAGGGTGTTGGTCATCCCGACCTGTACGCCGTCCATCCCGTCTTTTCCGGGGCGAGCCCCGAACCCGCCGCCGATCGTCTCGTAGTAGGTGAACTCCCCGGTCCGATCGCCAATGATGAGGTTGTTCATGGTCCCTTGGCTGCCGGCAGGAACCGCGTCTGGAACCGCTTCGGCGAGCGTCGCCAGCGTGACATCCATGACGCGCTGGCTGGTCTCGACGTTGCCGCCGACGACCGCTGCTGGCGGCCGTGGGTTGAGTACCGATCCGTCGGGTGCAGACACCGAAACGGGCTCGTAACAGCCGTGATTTGGCGGAATCTCGGGGTCGGTGATCGCACGAACCACAAAGTAGACCGCGCTCTTTGCGACAGACAGCGGCGCGTTCAGGTTGCCCGCCACCTGGTCTGCGGTCCCTGCGAAATCGACGTCGATCGAGGCCCCATCGATGGTGACTGCCACCGTGATCGGGATGTCGTCATCAGTGACGCCGTCGCCTTCGAGGATGTCCCGTGCCCGGTAGGTGCCGTCCGGGAGATCCCTGAGCTCTGCCTCGACGCGTTCGCGGGAATACTCGATGACGGCGTCGAAGGCGTCGAGCAGCGTTGCCCCGTGTTCGGCGAGCAACTCACCGATCCGTTCTTCGGCGCGGTCGTTTGCCGCACGTTGCGCTCGGAGATCTGCTTCGCGCTCGTCCGGTGTCCGGACGTTGGCCCGGATCAGGTCGTACACCGCCTCGTTCGGTTCGCCGCCATCGACGAGACGAACCGCCGGCAGTCGGAGTCCCTCTTCGTACACCTCCTGTGCTCCGGGCGGCATGCTTCCCGGTGCACTGCCACCCACGTCGGCGTGGTGTGCCCGCGACACCGCAAACCCGACGATTTCGTCGTTGGGTGCGATTGTCGAGACGAGTGTGATATCGGGGAGGTGTGTCCCCCCGGCAAACGGGTCGTTGACGATGAAGACATCGCCCGGTTGCGGATCCTTTTGTAAAACGATATCCACCGCGTCGGGCATCGCCCCAAGATGAACCGGGATGTGTTCTGCCTGTGCGACCATTCGCCCTGAGGCGTCAAAGAGCGCCGTTGAGCAGTCTTGGCGCTCCTTGATGTTCGGAGAGTACGCCCCGCGGATGAGTACGTGACCCATCTCGGTTGCGACGCTCTCCAGTTTATTCCGGAGGATCTCCAGGGTCACTGGATCGATCTCTGAGGTCGTTTCGGTCGTCGCTTCGTGTTCGTCGCTCATGCGTCTCTCACCTCGGCTATCAGTGCGCCGTCATCGCGCACTCGCACGCTCCACGCGGGCGGAATGACGATCGTGCTCTCATCGCCCTCGACGATTGCGGGGCCCTCGATCGAACTGTTCGGAGGCAGCCGTTGCCGCTCGTAGACCGGCGTATCGTGAACGCTGTCGGTGAACGCCGCCTCGCGGGACCCCGTCTGTGGGCTCCCGCTCCCCGAGTACTCAAGCGGCGGTGCGCTCCGCGGGACTGTGGTCATCACACGACAGTTCACCAGCTCGACAGGCTCGTCCGCCTGGTAGCCGTATGCTGACTCGTGTGCCGCCGCGAACCGTTCACCGGCGTCTGCGGCGTCGAACGGTCGCTCAATGTCGACACTGAGTTCGAAGCTCTGTCCAGCGTACCTGAGATCTGCAGCGCACTGTACAGCCGCCGCGTTCCGGTCGCTGACCTCTGTGAGTAGCTGCTCAGCCAGCTGTTCGTATACGGCGTCAACGTCGTTAGGGTCGACCTCGGCAAGTGAACGCTGGTACGTCCGTACCGCGGTACGCTTCTCGTCGGCTGCGAGCAGACCGTATGCAGATAACACGCCAGAGGCGCGTGGGATGACGACCCGCTCGATGTCGAGGCTGTCCGCGATCGAAATCGCGTGCATGGGCCCCGCACCGCCGAACGCAACGAGGCCGAACTTTCGCGGATCGTACCCTCTCTCCACGGTCACTGAGCGGATCGCCCGAGTCATGTTCGCGTTCGCGACACGATAGACGCCACGCGCTGCCTCTAAGGGCCCGTCCATTCCCGCTTCATCGGCGAGCTCCGAGAGGACGTCGTACGCGGCCTCCTCATCGAGCGATAGTTCCCCGCCGAGGCTGGTGCTGCCGCCGATATAGCCTAAGACGAGGTTCGCGTCTGTGACCGTTGGCTCCGTGCCCCCCTTGCCATAGCAGGCCGGACCGGGGTCCGCTCCGGCTGAGCGCGGACCGATCCGAAGCGCGCCACCCGCGTCGACCCACGCGATAGACCCGCCTCCGGCGCCGACGGTCTCGATGTCCACCATCGGCGTTTTGATCGGTCGTTCGTTGATCGATCCCTCTGTTGTCTGTTCTACTGCACCGTCACGGACGAGACTTACATCACTCGATGTCCCGCCCATGTCGAAGGTAACCAGCCCTCCCGGTTCGTCGGTACCGTCGGTCGCCATCGCATTTGCACCGACAACGCCCGCCGCAGGCCCCGAGAGAACGGTCGTTACGGCATTCCGCCTGACGGTGTCGGCGTCAGTAATCCCGCCGTTGGCCTGCATGATTTGTGGCTGCGGGACGCCGAGATCGCGTGTGCGCTCGGTGAGGTGACTGACGTATCGATCGATGGCTGGCCGCACGTACGCATCGACGGCGGTCGTGGACGTCCGCTCGTACTCACGGAATTCGGCGAGCACCTCGTGTGAGGCCGACACCGGCACTGTGAGTTCGTCTCGCAAGATGGCCGCGGCCCGCGTTTCGTTCTCGGGGTGCGCATAGGCGTGCAAAAAGGAGATGGCGACGGCTTCGACATCGGCGTTGCGGATCTCCTCTGCGATCGCTCGCAGTTCATCCTCGTCAACACGCCGCTCGATCCCAGCAGTTGATGCGCGCTCAGACACCTCGAAACGGCGGCGTCTGGGAACCAGTGGTGCCGGCTTCTCCGCGTTGAGATCGTACAGCGATGGCCGGCCTTGGCGACCGATTTCTAAGACGTCCCGGAACCCTTCAGTCGCAACGAGTGCAGTCTTTGCGCCGTCTTCTTCGAGGAGTGCATTGACTGAGACGGTCATCGCGTGAGAGAACTCGCTTACGCTCTCGGGTTCGATTCCTGCCTCCTCACACGCTTTCTCGATCCCGGCAATGACGCCCTCACTCTGATCGTCCGTGCTCGGGACCTTGGCGGTCACGAGCGCACCATCGACTGAGAGTGTCACATCGGTGAATGTGCCACCGACGTCAACGCCAATTTTTCTACGTTCCATTCATAACACCCCAGCCACGTTGAGGATTGTTCGAAGACCGAGCCAAACAACGATAAGCGTCACGATAGCGCCGAGTACGTTTGCCACCGGCCCGTTCGTATACTCTCCGAGGAGATCGTCCTGATTCATCGCGTAAATCAGGAAGACTGCGACAATCGGGAGGAGAATCCCGTTCACCACCTGCGCGAACACAATGATCTGCACGGGGCTCCCCCCAAGCACCACTGAGAGGACGCCAACGCCGAGGATCGTGCCCCAGACTGCACGGAATCGCGAGCTCTTCATGTCGGAGTTCCACCCCAGTGCGCCAGTGGTTGCCCACGCGCCTGCAAGGGGTGCCGTCGTCGCGCTCGTGAACCCAGCAGCGAACAACCCGATACTAAAGAATAGTTCTGCATACGGGCCTGCCAGCGGGCGCAGCTGTTCGGCCATCTGACCAACATCGTTAATCTGTGTCCCCGGCTCAAACGCCGCAGCCGCGGTCACCATGATCGTGAGCGTGATCACACCACCGACAGCGATAGACAGCACCGTGTCGACGCGAGAGTGACCGAGATCCTCGGGACCACTCCATCGCTCCTGGACGTTGCTTGCGTGCAGGAACAGGTTGTACCCGACAATCGTCGTCCCAATGAGGCCAGTGATGAGATACAGCGAGCCGGACGGAATGCTGGGTACGAACCCCGCTGCGATCGCACCGGGCTCGGGACCGATGAGGATCGCCGATGCAATGAACGAGAGTGCCATGAGGATAACGAGCCCGACAAGCGCCCGCTCGATCAGCTTGTACCGTCCGGTGTATAGCAGCGCGCCGGCGACGAGTCCCATCAACACACCCCATACGGTTGAACTGACTCCCGTGATCGTCGCCAGACCTGCTGCCCCGCCGAGAATGTTCCCGGCCTCATATGCAGCGGTTCCGACACCGATAGCCCCGACGACGAGGAAGATACTCACGTACTCGACGATCTGGTTATCGAACCGCTCTCTGAGTGCCTCGCCGAGCCCCTCACCTGAAACGAGGCCAAGCCGTGCACTCATCTCTTGTAAAACGATCGTTGCGATGATCGAGAAGGCGATCGTCCACAGGAGGGCGTAGCCAAACTCTGCTCCAGTTACGCTTGCGGTCGTGACCGTGCCCGGACCAATGAACGCCGCTGCGACCATGGCTCCCGGGCCGATGGCTTTGAGTCGTTGAGTAATGCTCATGATTCTTCAACCTGATACGCAGTGTCACGGTTCGATCAGCCCTCAAAAAGCCTTGTTAAGATCCGTGTGCACATGGCACATCAGTCGTATGCAGACGCCAGCCGCAGTCCGCTGTTCGTATGAATTCATAAGAACCGGTCACCCCGACTTTGACGAACGCTCGCGCACCAATACGAAGGTCTCAGGCCGCTTGCTCCGTCAAAAACACCTTCGAGACACTTTCTTCGATCTCGATTTCAAACGGAAGGTCCATCACACTACCGCGAATAAATCGGATCATAAACGACCGTATCGACTCGGAAGGAAAGACCACGTGAAAACTCCCTTCCTCTGTCTGTCGGACGGTTAAGAATCCACAGAGAGAGAGCCAATCAAGGACTTCCTTCAGTGAGTCGAACCGCTCTGCATACTCTTGTGCGTGGTATTGCGCTACTTGGTCGACCATGTCGGTGAACTCTCCGTTGCCGTTCTCGGCGTCGTCAACTTGGCTCAAGAGTGCGTACAGTAGGTCGATATCTAAGAGGATGTGCTCGCCCGTCGAGAGCATCTCATAATACGTCTGGAGGTGGTCGCTGTCGCTTGTGTTCGCCGATTCGAAGTTCGCCGCATAGAACGCGATCGCCTTACGGATCAGCTCACTTCGGCTTTCGTCGGTCTGGTCGGTCAGTTCCTCTAATGCACTCTTGGTGTCCTCATTTAGGGAGACTGTGACTCGATCACTCGCCATTATTTCCTCTTCCCTCTCTACTGGATTGACTTAATTTGATCTGCTCCCACGATTTACGGAAGTACGAGGAGAAAGCCCGCCCTTCAGGCCCGGGATGAATCCGACAGCCAATGACACAAACCACCGACGATAGCACGGCCTGATATTCCAACAGATACGTAAGCCACCATACTCAATTACAATTGTAATGGTCACGGTGACTGTCACCGCGAAGTTCCACAACCCATCCCTCTCACGGCGGAAAGAGTGGCAACACGCTACTCGCCTCTACCGTGACACCAAGCAGTTCTGTATCGACGGGTGGGAGAACGGCGACTTCGGCAAGTCCGTGACCACAGCCAGCATTGACAACGACCTCTACTCGGCCATCCAGAATCAAGCCATTCGAGAGGCAAAATCCGACCACAACAAGGACGGAGAGGTTCGCTACCGAGAGAGTCAACCGTTCGCCGTCAACAACCAGAACTGGGAGATCGACACGACCGAGAACGGCACAGTCGTCGTCGGCTTCCCGTGCGTCTCCCAATGGTGGCACACGCCTATCGAAGTGTACGACGACATTGCCGACCCCGTAGACCGACTGGTCGAGGGTGACGCGAAGAAGACCCGCCTACAGGTCTACCGTCGTGGCGACGACTGGTACTGTACGTTCAACATCGAGTATGACGCCGACACGTCGGGCGAGACGCCCATCGGTGTCGATATTGGCGAACGGCACATCCTCGCGGTGACGGCCCACGGCGAGGACGAGTCGATGCTGGTGTCTGGTGGTGAGGCGAAGTACGTTCGACGCAAATATCGTTCCCTACGCGATTCGCTTTCGCAAGCGGGTGCGCTTCGCGCACGAAACCGTGTGGGTGACAAAGAACAGCGTCGAATCAAGGACTTGAACCACAACCTCTCCCGTCGCCTCATCACGTTCGCGGAACAGTTCGAGAACCCCGTCATTCGGATGGAAGAACTCGAAGGAATCCGTGAGAACAGTTCGTGGTCGGGCGTCCACTCGTGGCAGTTCCACCAACTCCAACAGTTCATCACGTACAAAGCCGAACGCGCTGGTATCCGTGTCGAAAAGGTCGATGCGTACCACACCAGTCAGGAGTGTTCGGTGTGCGGTTCAATGGGTAATCGTGATGGTGACCACTTTTCGTGTTCGGAGTGCAGTCGAGGACGCCACGCTGACCTGAACGCTTCGGAGAACATCGCACAACGGGAGGGTGAACCATGTACGGCGTAGCAGTTCGGCTGACGCGAACCGTGCTACCTCGCTGGTTGAATAGCCAGTCGTCGTTGACGCCCGCTGTATGCGGGGAGGAAGGCCCCATTGACAGGGCTACACGCGCTGGAAAGCACGTCCTTGGTCACAACTGGACGGCAACCTTCGACGTTCCACGCGAAAGCGTACTTGAGAACCGAGGAAACGCGCAACCTGAATGTCCCCTTCGGGGAATCCTCGCGCTTTAGCGCGGGGAGGATGTCAAAAGAGGTTCCACACACGTCCGAATACTTGCGAGACGGAACTACAATATATAAAATATATGTCTTGTAACGGCCTACAAGACAGATGTTAATTAATTCTAACAACATTTTTAATGAAAGAAGGTGATGGCGAACTCGCACGGCGGCGCTGAGCCGCCGACTCTCCACGGACAATGACGGACGACACTCGCCCCTCGATCGATGTACCGAGTTCGGGCATGACCAGACGGAGTTGGCTCAAAGGACTGATCGCGAGCGGCGTGCTCGCGGGCGGTGGAAGCGTCACCGCTGGCGCGGCCGCCACCGACATCGAGCACGTCGGAGCGGGCAGCATCGCACGGGTACAGCCGTCGGCGGCGGGCGCGCCGCCGCGAACGATCTACGCCACGGACGATCTTTCGGCGCCGTACCCGTCGAACGACTGGTGGACGACCCTGTTGTGGCGTCCCCTTTCGGAGAACATCTGGGTCCACCCCTTGGCCGCGCGCGTCACCGAGTCGGGGCTCGGCGTCACGTATCCGGACGAGTGGCAGGTCGGCGACGCGCCGTTCACCTGGGGCGACCGGACGGACGACTTCGCGGAACTCACGGCGTCACCCGACGCCAGCACCGCGCCGATCGACCCGGACCTGACCGTCTCGCACCCCGACGTCGACGGCGACACGCCCGCCGAGGTCGCCGACTACGGCGACTGGTCCGTCACCTACCGACGGACGGACGGCGAGGCGAGCCTCGAGGCGACGCTCGTTCAGGGCTCGCCGTTCGTCTACTTCGAGACGGCGGCGGGCGGGCTCGACGTGTCGTTCGACGGCGACGTCTCCGTCTGGCACGAGCGCGACCACGTGCTGGGCGTGACGGTCGGCGACAGCCACTACGGGCTGTTCGCCCCGCCCGGCGCCTCGTGGGACGGCGTCGAGAGTGACGCCGTCTCGTCGGCGCTCGACGGTGCAGGATACGCCTCCGTCGCCCTCCTGCCGGAAGCGGCGCCGAACGTCGTAAACGAGTTCCGCCGGCGCGCGTACGCCTTCGTCACCGACACGACGGTCGCGTGGGAGTACGACGCGGAGCGGTCGGCGGTCGTCACCGACTACGAGTTCGACCTCGACGCGAAACGCGGTGGCGCCGACGAGACGCTGACGGCGCTGTATCCGCATCAGGCGAAGCGAACGGGGGCCGACCTGCGCGACTGGTCGTACGTCTCCCCGCGCGGCGAGATGCCGGTCCACGCCGGGTCGTCGTTCACGACCGAGCTACCCTACCGCGGCATCCTGCCGTTCCTCCCGGACGCGACGGACGTGCCGGACCTCTCGGCGCACGTCGACAGCGCCGCGTCGACCGACCCGCTGATCCGAGACGACCTCGGCGATGGCACCTACTGGACGGGCAAGAACTTCGAGCGGCTCCTCCAGTTGGCCCCCCTCGCCGAGCAGGTCGACGACGAGGCCGCCGCGGAGCGGTTTCAGAACGCGATCCGCGAGGAACTGGAGACGTGGTTCACCGCGGAGGCCGACGGCGAGGTGGCCGAGGAGTACCTGTTCTGGTACGACGACGCCTGGGGCACGCTGAACGGCGCTCCGATGGGGTTCGGCGCCGACGCGGACCTGAACGACCACCACTTCCACTACGGCTACTGGGTGAAGGCGGCGGCGGAGATGGCGCGGAGCGACCCGGACTGGGCGAGCGAGGACGCGTACGGCGGTGTCGTCGACCTCCTCGTCCGCGACTACGCGAGCCCAGACCGCGACGACCCTCGCTTCCCGTTCCTCCGGAACTTCAGCCCGTACGCCGGGCATTCGTGGGCGTCCGGCAGCGGCGAACTCCCGGCCGGCTGTAACCAGGAGTCGTCGTCGGAGGCGATCAACGCCTACGCGGCGATGGTGTTGTGGGGCGAACTGACCGGCGACGAAGCGATCCGCGACGCGGGCATCTACCTCTACACTCACGAGGTCCACGCCGCCTTGGAGTACTGGTTCGACGTCGGCGACGAGAACCTGCCCGACGAGTGGCCGTACGACTACGCCGGGATAGTGTGGGGTCGCGGGTACAAGTACGCCACCTGGTTCAATCAGGATCCGGAATCGATCCACGCGATCAACTACCTGCCGGTCGGCGGACACTCGCTGTACCTCGGGTGGAACCGCGACGCCGCGGCGGCGAACTGGGCGACGCTCCGCGAGAACGACGGGGGCGGCGAGACGTTCGACCTCGGGTGGTACACGGACGTCCTCTGGGAGTTCCGGGCGCTCTCGGACCCGGCCGCGGCGCGGACTTGGTACGAGAGCGACTACGCCCCCGGAGACTTCGGGGAGTCGCGCGCCCACACGGCCCACTGGGTCCACACGCTCGACGCCGTCGGCGTACCCGACGCGACGGTGACGGCCGACACGGCGTTCTACTCGGTGTTCAGAGACGGCACCACACGGACGTACGTCGCCTACAACGCGGGCGACGAGCCCTCGACGGTGTCGTTCTCGGACGGCACGGACCTCGCTGTCGACCCAGGCGCGACGGCGACGACGACCCGCGCCTTCGAGTCGCTGCCCGATCTCGCCGGGTCCTTCCCGCGCGTTGAGGGCACCGGCGCCCGCGGAGAACCGGGCGAAACGGACGGGAATCACGATCGGGGAGGACCTGGCCGGGGGAACAGGGGTCGGCGTACATCCGGGTCGGGGCAGCACGGAGAGTAGTCTTTACGGAAGTACAAGGAGAAAGCCTCGCGCTTCAGCGCGGGGATGAATCCGACACCGCCAGCACAGGCTCTGATCGGCGTGGGTAACGGATATTTTTAAGTGGTCACACACCGCATGGACAGTTATCCGAGGCGGTCTATCCGCCCACTTAATTGGACAGTATCGGGATTCGCTCACCCCACCGCAGAAACACCCTTTCTGTGGGGCTGGTGCGGGTGTCGTCACAAGTAACTCCGAATCCCATGCCGGGATAGGAGTACCGGCTGCTTGGCACAGCCAGCAGCTGTCCATGCCGGACAGCTACGAACCACAATATCCCAACCCAGCGGCGCGGTGCCGTGGGAATCCTCGCGCTTCAGCGCGGGGAGGATGTCAAAGCCTGACGGGGACGCCGTGCTCGTCGAGGTACTCTTTCGTCTCCTCGATGGAGTAGTCGCCGAAGTGGAAGATAGAGGCCGCGAGCCCGGCGTCGGCGTTCGCCTCGGTGAACACCTCGCGCATGTCCTCCGGGCTGCCGCAGCCGGACGAGGCGATGACGGGCGTCGAGACGGCGTCGCAGACGGCCGTCATCAGCGGGATGTCGTAGCCGTCCTTCGTCCCGTCCATGTCGATGGAGTTGACGAACAGCTCGCCCGCGCCGCGCTCCTCGGCCTCCTTCGCCCACGAAACGGCGTCGATGCCGGTCCCCTCGCGGCCGCCCTTCTTCGTGCACTCGAACCACACCGTCTCGCCGTCGTCGTCCTCGTAGAAGTGTTCGCCCTCGTCGTCGTGTCGACGGCGCGCGTCGACGGAGATGACGATACACTGGCTGCCGAACGCCGCGGCGCCCTCCTCGATGAGCTCGGGGCGCTCCAAGGCGCCGGTCGTAATCGAGACCTTGTCCGCGCCGGCGCGAAGCGTCTCCTTGATGTCGGCTTTCGTCCGGATGCCGCCGCCGACCGTCAGCGGGATGAAACACTCGTCGGCGACCGCGTTCACCACGTCGAGCATCGTCTCGCGGCCCTCGGCGCTCGCGGTGATGTCGAGGAAGACGAACTCGTCGGCACCCGCGGCGTTGTACTTTTTCGCCAACTCGACCGGGTCGCCGGTGTACTCCAAGTTCTCGAAGTTCACGCCCGTGTACACCGCCGCGTCTCCGTCGTCGTCGAGGTCGACGTCGATACAGGGGATGATCCGCTTCGTGAGTCCCATTCGTTACCGACCCGTTCGCGACGACCGAGGTTAAAAGCCGTGGGGTCGCGGTCGGGTGAGACGCTCCCGACGGCTTTTCACTTCGGTCGTCACTCCTCGGCCGTCCGCCGGTCGTACTTCGCGACGGCCCGGTCGGCGCGCTTCGAGATGCCGTTCGGGTTCCGCGCCGGCGTTCGGTCGCGGCTCCGCGCCACGAGTCCGTCAGAGCTCCCCCCGACGAGGCCGAACAGCACGTCACGGCCGGTGGCGACCCATCGCGAGGGAGTCGAGTCGCCGCGGACCACGTCGCCGGCGGCGCCCACCGCGTCCGTCGCCGCGTGGGTCCCCGCGCGCGCGACGACGGTCGGGCGAACCCCGTAGTTCTTTAAAAGGCGGTACGCGAGCGCCCGGTACTTCCATCCCCACTCGCTCGCCGTCCGCCCGCCGTCGGCGGCCTTCGCGGCGACGAGCGCCTTGTCGGTCGCCATCCCGTCGCGCCACGCGACACTGTGGTCCATCTGTGCCAGACGGTGGGCCGCGTCGCGCGCCCCGCCGGTGTGGAGGTACTCGTCGAAGCCGTCGAGGTCCCGGAGCGTCTCGCGACGGAACGCGACGTTTCCGCCCTCGAAGTAGGTCACGTCGGTGCCGGCTATCGTCCGGCGCTCGGGGGCGTCTCGCCCTTCGCCGTCGCGCGCTCGCCCGTCGCTCGCGGGCGTGCCATCGGCGGCGGGCGCGTTTTCGGCGGCGGGCGCGCCATCGGTGGTAAGCACCTCCCCGGTGGCCGGCGCGCCGTCGTCACGGGCCGTCTCCGGCGACTCGATCGGCGTCACCGGGCCCGTCACGGCGTCCGCCTCGTCGAGGCCGGCCCGCACGGCGTCGAGCCACTCGGCGGTGATCCGGTTGTCGTAGTCGACGAGCGCAATCGCGTCGCCGCTGGCGACCTCGATGCCGGCGTTGCGGGCGACGTTGACCGTGCGATCCGATATCTCGACCAACACGTCCACGTCGTCGCGGTCCCGCACCATCCCGGTGGTGCCGTCGGCGGAGGGGCCGTTGGCCACGATCACCTCCGCCTCCGGTGCGTGCGCTGCCAACGCGTCGAGGCAGCCGGCTAACCGGTCCCGCCCGTTGAGGGTGGGAACGACGACCGAGAGGTCCATGTGACAGAGTGTCGGGTCCAGGGATTAAAAAGGGCTCCGTGCCGGTCGCGGCGCTATCGGTCGCCGGAGCGCGGTTCACCCGACGAGCGGTCGTTCGGACGGCCTGTCGGTTCGGGGGTCGCTCAGACGGTCAGGTAGTACACCTGCTTGCGCGCGTCCTTGAAACTGTAGCGGGAGTCGACGAGCCCCTCCTCTTCGAGGCGGTTGAGCGCGTAGCGGACGGTGCGGTCGGGGAGCAGCGACTCGTCGGCGAGGCCGCCCTGCGAGAGCGGGGCGTCGCCTTCGAGCACCTTCGCCACGAGCTTGGCGCTCGGGGGGAGTTCGCGTAAGCGGTCGCGGTACTCGGACTCTGAGAGACGGTCTTGGTCAGCAGTTTCCGCGGGACTGGTACTCATACTCTTGTGTCAACCTTGGCTTATTGGTAAAGGTTGGCTACATATTGGGCAATCCGATTGGGATAATATAATGTGTTAATATCACGACTCGGACCGCCGGGGCGCCGGTCGGCCGGCCACCTCGCGACGCGACTGCGCGCTCGGGTCGCCGACGGCGTTCGGGTCTGCCTCTGCGACGGCGTTCGGGTCTGCCTCTGCGACGGCGTTCGGGTCTGCCTCTGCGACGGCGTTCGGGTCCGCCTCTGCGACGGCGTCTCCCCCGACCGCATCCAGTACGGTTTTGTCGGTCGGGAGTT
>Ga0209917_1000778_pt1 | contig 13281 bp, 5 predicted proteins | sample SalPon2_C_H2O_MG_FD_185710 | JGI IMG/M metagenome (GOLD analysis project Ga0209917, IMG submission 185710) | Salt pond water microbial communities from South San Francisco under conditions of wetland restoration - Salt Pond MetaG R2_C_H2O_MG... | ecosystem: Environmental > Aquatic > Non-marine... | reverse complement strand
AACTCGCTCGTCCCGGCGATGGCCCGTTCGGCCGTCTTCTCGCCGTAGGTGCTGCCGTCGGCGAAGTGCCGTTCGTCCCACTTCTCGCGCATCAGCCCCGACTCGCGGAACAGCCGATCGAGTTGGGTCACGTCCCCGCCGGTCCAAAACGCCAAGAGCGAACACAGCGCCATGTCGGCCTCCGAGTGGCTCTCGTAGCCCGCGGTGTTGCCGCGCCAAAGTCGGCTGAACTTCTCGCCGTTCGCCGCGTTCTTCGCCCGTTCGAGGAGTTCCGCATCCGAGAGCGAGGCCGACGTCGGAGTCGATTGAGGTTCCTCGTCAACGCCGTTTGTATCGCTCTCGGCCGAGCGCGACTCGTCGCCGTCGTCCGCCGGGGAGACGTACTCGCGATGGATCGCGTGGAGCGCTCGTTCACGCTCGTTGACAGTTGTCGGCGTCCCCTCGACGTGGTCGCCAGTGACCGTGAAGAACCGGGCCGTCTCGTACAGTTCGACGTCGTCCTTTCGGTTGCGACCCTCCGGAAGCGTCCCCTCGACGAGGACGTGATAGCCCGTTCCGGAGGGGCTGATTTCGGTGAACGAGTCCAGGCGATCGACGATGTCGCTCGCCCACTCGCGAGTCTTCGCACTCTCCGGAATCCGACAATCGTCCAGATCGACGCCGACGATCGGGTCGTCGTCGGTGAAGACGAACCCGACGCCGACCGCGTCCGTGGTCGGCGAGGTGGCCCGGTCGCGGGCCGTCTCGAAGACCCCCCAGGTGGCTGGATCGGTCGTGGACGCGAACTCCCCCGACGCGGGATCGACGGGAATTTTTGTCACTTTCCCGCCACGCTCTTCGGCCCGCCAACAGAGCCACTGCTCGCGGGCGATGAGCGTCTCCGGCAGGTCGGAGTCGGTCGGGATCGGCTCGGACATCGGTCGTTGCTTTCCACTCAGATGGGGTGAACAAAACTGTTCGGGTTGTTTCGATTGTACACTCGCTGAAATCGGAATTCGGCCGTGTACACAGGGTAAACGTTGCGTACACTGGAGTGTACACTCAACGAGTGTCCCGCAGTGTGGCCTGTTTGAGCGTCGTTGTTCGGCCGGTTGATGCAGATACCGAGTTGAGCCACCGAAACAACCCCCTATCGTTTCAGGTGGAACGACACTTAGCGGCGATATACGTCGATAAATCGGGCGATATTAGTGTTGTCGAGCGAGCGACAGTTTGCCGACGAACGCCCGGATTTCCGGGATCGCGCAATTGCCTGTACACACCTTCTCAGCGGTGTGTATCCGTCGATCTGCCGATTTTTGAACCCCCGATTCCGGGGTGTCGTAGCCGTATTGGCTGCCCCACCGATTTCGGATATGGGACGTAGACGGTCTCAGACGGTTGATTTTCCGTTATCGACGACGACCGACGACGAGCCAACAGCGGTGACCACCGCAACACCCACAGACCACGGGGCTACCTGCGGATACCGCGCCAGGTGTACACCGGCGTACATTCGGGTCTCACCCGGGTAAAAACCCAAAATGACCGCTGAGAGCGGTGTACAAATCGGTGTGTACACCTGGAAACGTGCCCAGCGCCGCGGTCACCGTCGGCGAAGAAGACCGACCCGGTCACCCCACTACTCGCTCACGACGGTGACCGGCGGGCGGGAGCAGCCACTCGAGGACCTCCCGCGGCGACCCTGCTCACTCTCGGTAGTCGCTTCCTCGACCGTATCATATAGACGAACATATACATACGACCGATGATACGACAGCGTTGCTGCCGGCGAACACTCTCGACTGGCTGTGCTCGCCGACGCGACCTCGCCTTCGACGCATGACGTCGAACCACCGCCGCCTCCCGAACGCACGACTCGCGCCCGTCACCCCGACGGCCAGTGGACGATCATCCACGGCGTTGAGTTGACAGTCGTGATCCGACGTCGACCGATGGCGGAGACGGTCACACTCGGGACGGTCCGAACGCGATCCCTGCCAGTCGGCGGGGGGCGTCCACTGGGGGCCACTGGAGCGACCCCAAGCCGCTGATACCTCTCTTTGCTGTTGGGCCAACGACGGGCGTCGTCCCGCTCAACGGGAGCCCCCTCGTTCCGCGTCGTATCAGATACTACAGATAACGTGAATCCGACCCGAACCGGCGAACGGCGCCTCACAAAAACGGCAGCGTCCGTGGTCGGGGGAGCCGCCCGATCCCCCTCGTGATCGTCACGGCCGGGAATCGAGCGACCCGACCGGGAGGCGGACAGCGGTGGCTCGTCCGTGGCGGCTCTCGCCGTGGTCGTCGGACTCGGCCAGCGTCGATCCGGAGCCGTGAACCGTGGCGAGCAACGTCCCAAGCGTCCGGCTGTCGCCGCCCGCTCACTCGCCGTCGAGCACCGAGTCGCGGAGGTAGCTGAACGTGTATACGTCGGTCAGCCCCGGCGTGTCGATACCGAACCGCCGGGGTGGCGAGCTCCGACTGTAGCTCTTTTCGACCCGCGGCTCACCGTCGCCCGGGTCGTTCAGCGCCTCGAGGACGTCGTGGCCGCCGTCGCGGTTCTCGACGATCCAGATCGCGGCCTCGGGCTCCTCGCGGGCCATCTTGTCGTAGTCGTCGGGCACCGCCCGCAGCGTGTCGTGGTTCGACCGCTCGGCCTCCACCGCCACCACGACCTCCCCGTCGGCATCGAGCCCCGCGACGTCCAGGCGGCCGTCCTCAACGTCGTGATACGGGCTGACCTCGACGGCCGCCGACTCGGAAGCCTCGACGAACGCCTCCCGGACGTACCGTGTACCCAACTCGACCATCGCGACGTGGAAACTCGACTCGCTCAGATCGCCCGCGCCGTCGCCGTGGGCGAGGCCCTCCCGGTGGCGGATCTTCGCCGCCTCCCGCCCGTCGGGCGTCACCGTGTACAGGACGTGCGGATGCGTACAGTCCTTCGCGAGCACCCCCGCCTCGAGCAACTCCTCGACCGCCTCCGCCCCGACGCCGACGTACTCGCGCAACCGCACCATGCTGTCGTTCAGGAGATCGTACTCCCATTCCGGATCGAATCGCCGTTGGTGGGCCGCATACACCGCCTGGAGGAACCGCAACTGCGCGTCCGAATACCGGCTCTGGGCCCGCTCGTCGGCCGAGAGCTTCAGGCTCACCGAACAGACCGGGACGTCGTCGCGATCAACGCTTTCGAGGCTGTGACAGCACTCGATGGCGCGTTTCATCCCCTCCCGCGTCGGATCGTACCGGGAATCACACGAGCCACACACCACCGCGTGGCGCGCCTCGTCGTAGCCGACACACGCCGGCAGTCGCTTCGTGTGCGCCAACAACGATCCCGGCGGCGTCGACGCCTCGGCGGGCGACGGATCGGCCGCAGCGGCCGACGTGGCCGTCGCATTCGCATCCGAATCCGCCTCCGTTCCCGTCCCGGTGTCGGGTCGGTAGAACCGATCCACGGTCAGATCCAACCCGCTCTCGAGTCGCGTCCGGTCGCGGACGGCGTCGAAGGCCGCCTCGAAGGCCGTCCGTCGCGCTCCCGACAGCGGCTCGTCGCTTTCGTGATGCCCCGCCGGAATGGGTGCACTCTCCACCAGAAACGGCCGGGGCTCGGACGTGCCGAACTCGGAGGGCAGCGAGACGAACCACTGGCCGCGTTGCAGCGCCCGCAAGCGGTTCGCCACCTCGTCCGGCCCCATCGCCTCCGTCGCCAACCGTCGCTTCAGGTCCGCGTCGACGGCGACGTTGCCGGTCACGACCGTCGAGACGTTGTTCAACACCTCGGCGTAGGCCTCGGCGTCCGACTGACGCAGTTGGGCGGGAAACTGCATCGCCAGCGTCACCGAGAGGTCGAACGCCCGCGATTGGGCGAGCAACTCCGTGACCAGCCCGGACGACGCGACCGTCGCCGCCTCCTCGAGATAGAGGTTGACGAGCGGCTGGGCGCCGTCGCCGTCGGCACTCCGGTGGCGCCGCTTGAGCGCCGTCCACAGCTGCGACAACAGGACGAGGGTGACGACGCGGCGGCTCTCCGGGCGCAACCCGCCCGTATCGAGTACGACGACCGCGTCCTCGTCGATCACTGCCCGCACATCGAAGTGGGGGTCGTCGCCCTCGGGGACGTGGTTGAACAGCTGTGCGAGGCGGTCGTCGAGGGGGATCTTCTCGATGCGGTTGGCGACGCCCTGCATCAACTCGTCGAAGGAGCGTTTGCTGTTGGCGGCGACGCCGGCGAGCATCCGCCGGAGTTCGGGATCGACGACCGGCGGCGCATCCCGGGTGTCGCGCATCCGGGTGGCGGCGGCCTGGAGCTCCGAATGGGCGAAGGCGTCGTCGCCGTGGACGGGGTCGAACATCGCCTTGACGAGATAGCGGATGATGTCGGGCGAGCGCACCGCCCGTTCGAAGCGCTCCCGGCCCATCGCGGCGATCAACATCTCGACGTAGTGGTCGGTGACGTCCTCGACGGCCGTCGTGCGGTCGATGCCGTCGGCGAGTTGCTCGCGAATGTCGAAAAAGGAGATGGCGGGCAGCGTCTCCGCGCAGTCGAAGTAGTAGACGTCCTCGAGGTCGCCGTGGCGGGCGTAGTGGGCTTTGAGGTACTCGGCGGGCATGCCGTCGCCCTTCGGATCGACGAGGACGTCCGCCCCGGCCGTGGCCTCGTGGTTCTCGAGGATCGCGTTGAGGAGGGAGGTGGACTTTCCGGAGCCGGTTTTGCCGAACCAGGCGGTATGCAGCGTCTGCAGGGAGGGCGGCAGGGAGACGGGCGCGTCGGCGGCGGTGTCGTCGTCGGTGAGCGGGTACCCGACCAACATGCCCGCGTCGTACTGGGCGAGCAAGGCGTCGTCGGGCCGGGGGACGGCGGTGCGTTCCTCGGGCGTGGCTTCGAGGGCCCGGCGGCCGCGGGCGGTGAGGGAGTCGCCGTCGAGGAGACAGAGGTTCGGTGCGGTGTGGGCGTCGACGACGAGTTCGGGGTCGGTGTTGGCGGTGATCGGCAGGCGGGCCTTCAGGCGGTCGAGCAACGAGGGCTCGTCGGGGAGTGTGGCCTCGTCGATGGCGTCGGCGAGGCGGTCGATGTGCTCTTGGCGCCGTCGGACGACGGGGTGGACGTGATAGAAGGGGCCGTCGGCGGGGCGGAGTGCGGTCCCGAGTGCCTCGAGCGTGGCCTCGGCGCCGTCGCCGGCGGCGACCGAGCGGGCGTAGACGGCGAAGGAGCGGCCGGGGTCGGTGGCTTGGATCGAGCGGATGCGGCGTCGGTGGGTGCGGTCGGCGTCCTCGAGGGAGGGGTCGACGGTGTACTCGTCGAGGAGGAAATCGAAGACGCGCTGGGCGGGGGTGTCGCGGTTGCGCATGAGTTGGTCGATGCGGAGCGAGGCGTCGGCCCCCCAGTCGAGTTTGGGGGTGAGGAGGGCCTGATAGTGGACGGTGGCGTCGGTGTCGGCGAGCGCGTCGACGGCGGCGGCGAGGGGGAACTGCGTGTGGGTGGCGTCCTCGTCGGTGACGGGCTGGAGTCGGGTCTGCCAATCGTCGCGGCGGTCGCCGCGGCCGTGGAGTTCGAGGCCGACCGTGGGATTCTCGGGGGGATCGGGGGGCGTTTCGCGCTCCAGTTGCGTGCCCTCGGGGAAGAGGTCCCGGAGGGTGTGTTCGACGGTGGCGGCGTGCGTGTCGGCGGTACCGACGTAGTAGGCGACCCGTCCGTCGGTGGCGACGAGGCGGACGTCGAGTCGGACGTCGTAGCCGAGCGAGTGGAGGCGGTTGAAGGCGGTTTCGAGGCGGGCGGCCTGCAGCGGGTCGGTGTCGAGCGTGACTCGGAGGTACGTGTCGACGCCGGTTTTGTCTCGCTTTGGCATATACTGTTAGTATGTATAACGGGGCGAGAGTATCACCGTTCAGTTTCGGCAATGGTTACGCGCTCTAATTCAAAAACAGGAGTTAAATAGTAGTATTGGAAGACTCGGTCACCAAGCGAGCCAACGGTGATCAATGTCGAGTAACACGATATGAATAAGCGAGTGCCCTTCCGCACCCGCACCGCACGTCGTCGGGTCGGTCCTCCCTGCGGTCGTCCCTCTTGCGGTCGGGCTTCCGTTGCGAGGGGCACGCCCCTCGGACTGCCGGGCGAGCGTGATCGCCCGTTCCCGACCTTGGAGTTCCGGATCGGCCCCGTCTGAGCCGTATCTCGGTAGGGTCCGGTCCAGTCGGTGAGCGCCCTTCGGAAGAAAACCCAGCACGGGATTGAAACCGGCATAGATCGGCCCGCATCGTCCGCGACCCCGACGTCGCGACGGAGAGAAAACCCAGCACGGGATTGAAACATTCCGGGCGCGGTCATCGCCAACGTGACGGTCGACTGTCGCGACGGAGAGAAAACCCAGCACGGGATTGAAACGTGCAGTCGTCGCTCGGGCTCGCGGAGGTCTCCCCGGGTCGCGACGGAGAGAAAACCCACGACGGGATTGAAACCTTCGTCGACTGGATGTTCGCCGCGGATAACTTCGTGTTGAGACCGTCAGAAAACCCATATTGGAATGAGGTCCGATGACGATTTGTCTGATAACCCGGCAACGAATCCGAATCCACCCCCACATATCGCCCCGATCACGTCCAGAATACCCTGAATTAGTGTCCGACAATGGGTATAACACGTGGGAAAATATATGTTCCAACATGCGATTAGAAGCGACCGAAAAGCCAGACGAATACAAGGTCTGGTTGACCGACAGCGAAATTGAGGATCTCCAGCGAGCGACGACAGGGTACCGGGACGATCTAATCATCCAACTCGGCGCGTTCGTCGGTCTCAGATCCTTCGAAGTCCCACAGGTACAGCCACGACATATCAAGACGACCGAGAGTGGTCAGTACCGATTACGCGTCCCAGAGGGCAAGGACACGACTGGGTCCGGAGGAAAGCCTCGTGATGCCTACCTCCCCGATGATGTCGAGCGCAGCCTCCAACAATTCGCGAACGCTGAAAATATCGCCCCTCGCGAACCGTTCGTCAATCTCTCCGGACGGGGAGTTCGTGCTGCCGTCAAACGAACTGCCGAGGCAGCAGCCGATCAAACAGGTGAGGATGACTTCCGCCACGTCTCTAGTCATGACCTGCGTCGACGTTTCGCCCAACGCTTGCTCGTTGATGAGAATATGAATCCCCGAGTAGTGATGCAAGTCGGTGGATGGGACTCATTCCAAGCCATTGAACCATATCTCAATGCCCCAACACCCGAGATCGTCGATGAAGCCTTTACTGAGATTGATCGCTAGCTTCCATCGCCATGTCGAGCCAAGATAATCAGACGGTGTTGGACGTTCCGATAGCTGATAAGTTTCAGCGGCAGTGCTGAATGCAATGCGCGTATCTGCCGGGTCAGTAACGTCGAAATTGATGACGAGAAATCGCTAACTACGACCCAATAACCGTGTGGTAAAGGGATGCACATTGGGTGGGGTGTAGTTTAGAGGGGTAAGGCCATTCCTGAATTTATGATTGCGCTAGTTGCTGGGATGGACCTGTTGCTCGAACCAGCAAGTCCCGAACAATATACAGTATGTGCTCACAGCTCCGTCCATTCGACAGTTCCCACGTCATCCAGTGATTCCATGCGAACAGCCGCGGAATTCTCGACATAAATGTAGTCGTGATACTGCATGGCTCCACTAGACGATGCGGTCCACTCAATGAGTTTCAGATCGTCGACAGAGATCTCATGAGAATCATATCGCTCTGGAGGTGATAAGAAGACGAACAAATTCACAAAAGAAGCTGAATCAGGCGGCGCAAGCCGTGTTCTGAACTGTCGCCATTCCCCGTCCGTTGCAGTCAACTCAAACCTATCTTGTTCGAACGATGAACCACTAGCGGCATCATACCACGAAACAAGTAGCTCAATGTCGGATCGCGAACTCGACCGATACCACATTGTAACTGTGTACGATAACCCTTCGATAGGGATCCGGCTGACCGGCGTCAGAATGCTCCGACGACTGTTGTCCTGATAACTAACCACGTTCACGCCACCACTATCGCGTCCAACATCCCCTCCTGTGGCGGAGGGTCGGCGACGAAATCGCCACAGGGGTGCCCCGTATTGCTCGTCATCCACGAGCATCTCATCGAACGAACCGGTGTATACTCGGTCACGACCGAACTCGACCGTTCCTGAACTGTCAATTAGCTCAATGTTGCCACCGCCGTTCCGCTCGAACACGGTACCAGAGCCGGATCCAGTAAGCGTCTGTTCAGCGGTGGTTGTACCAACACTGGATTGTACGCGCCCCGTATTGGCCGCCGACCCGACGCTGAAGGCCCCCGTCGAACGCGCCGCCGTATCCCAACTGAGCTTCTTCCGGACGTGCCCTGCGACACCTTTTGGAACGTATCCATCGAGGAGTACCGGCTCCGCGAGGACGCGTTGTATCCCGTCGTGGTTCACGTGGGCGATCAAAACGTATGACCGGAGTGTTTCCCACAGAACTTGATCGAAAACGAGGTTGCCAAGCGACCACGCGACTAATGCGCCATTCCGCCTTTCGAGTCCTCCAGTAACGTGTGGATGATGGTTTATGACGAGATCGGCTCCCGCTGTAGCGGCTGCATCGGTAAGCCGGCGAATCGATTCCGTGGGTTGTCGTTGATACTCCTTCCCTCCGTGGATCTGTACAACGACAACATCTGCCCTCTCGCTTGCCCGGGAGATCTCTGTCGAAAGTTTTGATTCTGCCGCTTCTGCAACACCAGCATCACCGGGTACTGTGAGCGACTGACCGTTCTGTCGGACAGTATATGTCTCCGACTGGGTTCGGTCGGCGGACCAGTCGATGTCGTACTGCGCACCGACAACAGTCGTACACGAAATGTACTCGATAGTAGTCTCCTCAACGTTCATCACAGCGGGTGACCACGCATCGGTACTAGACAGCCCCGCACCTGAGTGGGCGACCCCCGCCCCACTCAACGCGGTCCGCGTTTCTCGTAGCCCGGGCGTTAGTGCATCGAAAACATGGTTGTTTCCCAGTGCCACGTAGTCCACCCCAGCGTTGCTCAACGCTCCTGCAGCCGCCGGATGGCTCGTGAATTGGAACGTTTTGTCCGGATACGTCCAGTCAGTCGTTGTCAGCGGTGTCTCTAAATTAACCGATGTAATATCGGCGTGATCCAGTAGCGGCTGAATATGTTGGAGGATCTCTCTGTGACTTTTTGCTTGTGTTCCTGGGTCGATCCGTGCCCGCTCGGAGAGTCCATCGCCACCGGTTTCGTAGAACCGGCGGCCAAACATGACGTCGCCACCGAAGGCGAGGCTGACTGTCGTTTCTGTATCCGCAGTAAGACGAATCGGGACTTCGGCTCCCGGAGCAACGGCCCGCAGTCGGGGTATGTATTCGGGGTGGTCAACGCGAAGCCATACTGAGCGATCGGTCGAAATCTCAAAATACCCCGATTCATCGGTTCGGGTCTCCGCAATAGTATTCTCACCGGTGGTGACCGTCTGTACTGTCCCACCAGCGATCGCGTCTCCGTGAAGGTCAGCCACCGTACCACTGACTGGTCGATCGGATCCTTCCGAACCTAATTGACTACATCCTGCTACCCCAGCTACTGTTCCGGTACCGATCAACTGTACTAATCGCCTTCGAGAAACAGAAAAATCAACATTGTTAGTCATATTTATAATAACCACGTAGATGTTAGTGGTTGCATGATGTGTCAACAGTGACGTGTTGGGATATCCCCAATATAATAGATCGTGTTCTGATAGACCAACCGTGGTTCTGTTCCGGGATTGCCGACATATAATATTATATGCAACAGCGAATCAAAGCGTTTGTTATCATAATGAATACACCACGTGTTATCATGGCCGACTCGCTTAGCCGCCCCAATATGAGAAGCACATCAGACGCTCGCTTGAAATTTAATTTTCATCGGCTGTTTTTATAACCTCCGGCTCCATATCTACCTTTGAACCACTCTCGCGTATCTTCAATGATATCTAATTACGTATGATCGTTGCAGTTACCGTCACGGCCTTCGGTGTTTTCGCGGTCGGACTCATCACCCAACTGTTCGGATACCGCACGGGTGGAACAATCGCGATCCCGGTTTTAGCCGTCTATACTCTAAAGAACGCCCTCATGCTGCCGATCTTTCTGATAAGCACATCCATTGCGTATATCGGGCTGTACATCGTCAAACATCGTACGCTCATCTATGGACGAGATGAACTTCTTGTAGCGATGGCAATCGGAAGCGGTGTCCCGCTTGTTCTACTGGTTGCTGTCTGGTCGTTTCTCCCAGAATCACTCCGCAGCGTGGTCTTTATTGGCAGCATCCTCCCTGGGCTTGCGGCGTATAACTATCATCAAATCAAACCCCAGTACCGCAAGTGGGATCTCCTAACGACCGCAGGGCTGCTCATGGTTTTGATCGCGATTGGATGGTCGCTTGTTTCGCCATCCCTTATCGATACGCTCGGCACCGCGACCGAACCAGTTCTATACAGCCCAACAGCCGATGTGGCAGTGTATAAAAATGCGATCGTGGCAGAAGAATTGGACCGGACCATCCTTGCACGTCCGATCGCCGTCGTCGTGTTCTTGATTGGAGTTCTACTCGCAGAACGTATCCGAAGTCGGTACGGTGTTCGGACAGGTCTGGTAGCAATGGCACTGCTCGCCATCTATGCACTTGCGAACACGTGGTTAGTTGTACTCTATCTCACCGTGTTGCTCGTTGCGTATATCGGTCTTAAAACCGTCCACTACGTGACGCTGCTGTATGGCCGCGTCCTGATTTCTGTGGCGACCGTAACGGCTCTGATCGCTGTCGTTCCACTGGCGCTTGCGTTGCCGATCACTCGTGGATTATCAGCCTACTTTGTCGCAATCTTAGCCGGCGTGAATGCCTACAGTTGGCACGTGACTGCACCAGCTCAACGGGGGCTGTTCGTCCCGTTACAGGTTGGTTCGTTCCTGTTATTATTGACCACGACGCAGTTGGTCAGCCTGCTTCGACCGACCCTCATCCCACAGGCGTTTGAGCTACCAGCGATCATCGCTATGCTGGTCGGAACCGTTCTGTGTGCTGGATTTGTCGAATATCAAACGGTTGATCTCCCCGATCAAGAATCGATCTTCGAGGCGTCTATTCTCTCGGGTGGTGGTGACGCGTGATCGAACAGGGACACTTCGAAGTGATCGCCACCAATGAGGGTTGGTTCTGGGAGTTTTATGATGCTGATGTCCCGCTCGCGGTGAGTCCAGCGCCCTTCGAGACGTCACAGGAGGCACGTGATTCGATTGATTCGGTTCGGGATGCTACCGCGGAAATTGCACATCTTGATGACTTCGAATTCAGTATCGAACCGACGGCGCACGAGCGATCCCGAATCCGGATTCGGGGCGACGAAACCAGCAGTGTGTTTCAGTGGTCGCTCGAACAGGGTGAGGCGACTCTTGCAGTACCGAGTTACACCTACACGGAGCGGGACCGAGCTATTGACGCAGCCCGGCGCTTCCGAGAGCTTGCGACCGGGGCAATGCCCATCTATCTTACTGGTGCAAAAGACGACTCCGTCACCTGGGATCCATTCGCCGTCGGGCGGGGAGAGCTCCGCAGTCGATTGTGGTCATTATTGACGCGAGGCAAACACCATCGAGAATTCATCAATAACACTGAGATCAGGATCGTCGTCTCGGGCATCCGCGGCAAGTCCTCGACAGTTAAACGGCTCGACGACGTGTTCAACCGACGCGGCTACGACGTGCTCACGAAGATCACGGGTAACCAGCCGACGCTTATCAGAAATGGCGATGTCATCCCGATCGACAGGCCGGGACCGTACACGACGCTCTACGAGAACATTAACGTACTCCGGGAGTTCAACCCGATTTTTGAGTCTTATACCCCGGAAAACGTGGCCATCTTCGAGAACCAGGGAATCACTGAGTACACGACGCGGCTGTTCAACCAGCGGTTCGTCAAACCACATGTCGTCGTGATCGCGAATATCAGGCAGGATCACCAAGACACGCTTGGGAAGACCCGGCGTGATATCGCCCGCGCCTTCGCGCGGACGATCCCACCGGATACACATGTCGTGAGTGGGGAACTTCACCCAGTCCTGCACGAGTACATGAGCGAAGAGATCGAGCGGGCAGGAGCCACGTTGACACAAGTCTCGATTCCCGACGATCAGCAGGGGCGGATCGGAGCCGAAACGGTGTACGCGGTCAACGACGTCCTTCGATTGTTAGATATGGATCCAGTGCCGGAAGCGCAACTCAACGAATATCTTGATGCGATCCAACCCGAGTGGGTCCAAATTCCCGGCGGACAGGTGTTCAACGGAGCAGAAATCAACGACATCGAGAGCACGGAAGCGATCCGTCGGTCACTCGCGGGTGAGAATTATATCCTCCCGTTTGTTTACCTTCGTTCCGATCGGCGGAGTCGGACGGCTTCGTTTGCGAATTACCTGAATACGCTTGTGGATCGAGATTTGATCAAGGAAGCCCGAGCAGGTGGCGCGTTTACTGACGTTTTCGCCTCGAACGTCAACGTTCCCGTGACAACACATAACCGAAATGAGAATGCGGGGAAAGTACTAGAAGAAATGCTAACAGAAGAGTATCCAGTGATGCTGATGGGTAACACCGTCGATGATTTTATGCGTGATATGGAGGATGAGATTTCCGAGCGAGCCCAGCAGGTTGCAATGGGAGATGCAGATTAATCGGGCTCGTAATATAAATGATCAGAAGGCGCTGTCTGGTTGAGCACCGTCTCGTCGGGCGTTTGATTATTTAGCGCTTGGTTTGGTCAATATTGATTGTAGTGGTGGCGGAAGCGGCGTAACCAGCGTCGGGTGCTCGGTTGACTGCCCCACCAAAACGAATGAAAGCGGTCGATCCGCATCGAAACCGTCTAGAATCTTTTTTCAATGTGCATAACCAGCCAATCCCTTTTGAAATGGTTCTAACGATAATAGATTAGCAATAGCATGTCATAGGAAGCTTCTCACGTTGTGTCTATCCAAGCTTCGTCAGGATTCGTTTGCAAGAGTGATTGGACACGCTGACGCCCCCGACTGACTCCAGACGGTCGGTCGTAGCCTGTCTGTACTCTCTGGACAAAATTTATTGATTGTGTGTCCAGAGTGTAAGACGTATCCTCTACATCTAGCACACATCAGTTGACAATATCACCGGTTTGACACCGTCTTGTGGCCTCGAGAAAACTCAGTGTAATCGGGTTATGGGATAACTCGATTACAAACCCCCCAAATCACCCCCTCA
>Ga0209917_1000776_pt1 | contig 13292 bp, 14 predicted proteins | sample SalPon2_C_H2O_MG_FD_185710 | JGI IMG/M metagenome (GOLD analysis project Ga0209917, IMG submission 185710) | Salt pond water microbial communities from South San Francisco under conditions of wetland restoration - Salt Pond MetaG R2_C_H2O_MG... | ecosystem: Environmental > Aquatic > Non-marine... | reverse complement strand
AACGCGGCGCATTAGTAAGTGACCACCCCTACAATAGATGAGTGTAATAATGAAGCTCAATCGCAGAAGCGTACTGGGTGCGATCGGACTGGTCGGAGTTGGAACCGGGGCGGCGTTCGGGTCGGGAGCATTTACGTCTACGACCGCGAACCGTGCAGTCGAAGTGAACATCCTCGGTGGGGGCGCCTACGACTCCGGTAGTGGTGTCATTGAAGGAGCTGATGGCACGGCTGAAGATAACATTGCAACAGAGATAACCAATACCGTTGGGATAGACGTTCTCGTTGATATCACCTCTCCGGCCGTCAGTGTTGAATCGCGCACTGGTAGTATATCTGATGTTGATACGTTGTTCCCACAGTCTGATGTTGGGTATAACAACCTAACCACAGACTATGACGAAGGTGAGACTAATTACGTAAGTCTCGTCGCCAACGATGTGAGGATAGTCTTTGGAGGCGATGGTGACAATGAGGGGCTTCCGGCAGATTCGACGGTTGAGTTCGCTGATCTATTCGCTTTCGGACGTACTGATGCGAGCACCGGCTCGGACGTCACATTCGAAACTGGCAGTCCCTCTGACAGTTCGATTTTGACTGGCTTAGACAATGACGGCGATACCTCCGGTGATCCATCATCTGGTGTCTTATTCAGCGGCCCTGCTAGCGGCGATCTGATAGATGCAAATGTAGCGACTGGCACCAAGGACGAAGCAACTGAAAATCTCAATATTACAATCAGCGGTACGAACTAAAAGCTCGCTCTAATAAGCAGAGGCAACCTTTCGGGCGTGAACTGAGTGCGTGACAGTTTTTACACGACGAAACAACCAGAGTTGTCGAATGGCTAGGAGCAGGTCCGGTATGCTATTCAGCTTGGATACAGTCACGGCCGTTAACACATAACGTTATCTCGAGATGAGATTGTGCCTGACTGTAGACTGGCGATTCAGATACGGTCGTGGATCCGTTGACTGAGGCTAGGACTAAGATGCTGTGATCGGTAGAGACCAGCGAGTTGGGACTGCTCCTAACGGGATCGAATTACGGCAGTGTAATCGGCAGTACCGATTTCTCTCGAACGTTTATATCACTCAAATAGAACTTCTTAGACCGATCCTTTTATTCTCATATATAGTTTATGTTGGATAACTGAATCTGGGTGTTCACCAGCCCAAAACTCTCGCATAGTGATGATATCCGCACAACAAGCTAACATGGACAACTCTTCGCTTTCAAGCGACGAGATCCACGACCTGCTGAGTAACCCGCGCCGTCGCCATACGCTCCACATCATGAAACGCGACGACGGCACAGCAGAGCTCTCGTCCATCGCCGAGCAAGTCGCGGCGTGGGAAAACGAGAAGCCACGTTCGGAGGTCACCTCCCAGGAGCGCCACCTCGTCTACACCTCCATACAGCAGAACCATATTCCACGGCTAGAACGGGCGGGCGTGATCGCCCACGAACGGGGTGAGCTTGAGCTGACGAGCGAGGCTGAGGAGCTTGATGTCTACATGGACATCGTTCCGGAGAACTCGATTCCGTGGGGCGAGTACTATCTCGGGCTATCGGCGTTCTCACTCGCACTCGTCGCCGCCGTCTGGGTCGGTGTCTTCCCGGCGTCGGTTCCGGATTTGGCGTGGGCGGCGCTGATCGGCGTGGTATTCGGTTGCTCTGCCGCGTACCACGTGTACGAGAGCCGCGAGATGGTGCTTGGAAGCGGCGACGCACCACCGGAGTTCCGATCGTGAGCAACGATAAAAAGTGGACTCGCCGGGCCGCGGTCGGATTCCTCGCTGGGGGTGCTGGACTGTTCGCCACCCAGACAACCGGGTTCACGCAGATACAGGGCGATCGAAACGTGTCCTTAGACACCCGACCGGACCCAAACGGGCTGGTCGGCTTCGCCCCAGAGGACGATGATGGAGCGGTCTCGGGGTGTCCTGGCGATCGGATCGAACTGTTCAATCTCGTGAATAATTTCGGTGGTGACGACTCCGAGCCTATGAGCGTTAACGGCATAGAAATCACGAACGCGAGCGGAAATCTCGAGCCCGAAGAACTCGAAGAATTCGAATACCCAGACGAGATCGCGTCTGACTCAGACACGGGCCGCGTAACCGGGAAACTGTCTGAGGAGGCAGACGCCGGTAGCGGACAGATTTCCTTCGAGATTTCCGTTAGCCACGATGGAGTCTCGACGATATTAGATCGGACCGTCGATCTGACGATTAACGGCGAGGTGACAAAGGCGTTCACCGAGACGGGGACACAGACGTGGAACGTTCCGTCTGGGATAGACACAGTTGACGTTCTCGTCGTCGGGGGCGGCGGAGGTGGCGCGGCAAATACACAGTACAACAGCGCTGGTGGCGGCGGAGGTGGTGCTGGCGGAGCAGTTTTTGCGGCTGATTACGACATCCCAGAGGATGGGACTGTTGATCTCGCTGTCGGCGGCGGTGGTGATGGGAGAGACAAACGAGCCCCAGTCAGCGGAGAGAACGGAGAATCGAGCACGTTTGACAAGTTGACGGCTGAGGGAGGCGGGGGAGGGAACCTGACAGGTGCCAGCGGAAATCGATCCGCAAGCGACGGCGGATCTGGTGGCGGAGGGAGGCAAAATCCGCCGGGAAAGGCGACACAGTCTGGGACGAACTCTAATGTAAACCGAGCCGTCGACCTCGGCAACGATGGCGCACGAAACAGCACCGATAATGGTGGCGGTGGAGGCGGTGGGGCTGGCGAAGAGCCGGATGACATCGACGACAACGACGGTGGTGCTGGCGGTGACGGGGTAGCTCAAGTAGAGGTCGACGGAGAGACGTACGTGTTTGCGGAGGTTTTCGGGACGGAATATGGTGAAGCTGACGGGAGTGATGTATACTTCGCCGGTGGTGGCGGTGGTGGCGGCGATGGCACCGGGGCAAGTGGAACCGGTGGACTGGGCGGTGGTGGCAAGGGTGCGAGCGATAGGGATGACACAGTTGCCGAAGACGGGAGTGCCAACACTGGGGGTGGTGGAGGCGGTGGGGCATCAGGGCCTCAGGGAGAGCCAGGCGGTGACGGTGGCTCCGGGATCGTGTTAGTTCGGTATAACACCTGTACTAGTGACTCCGAGGACACCAACGGCGTTTCGGATAGGTATAGCGACACAGGGGATGGGAACGCCGAACAACCCGGTGACGCTGCAAGTGGGAAGGTCATACGTCCGGGGAATACCTTTGACGCAGATAAAGGCACTTCTACACTTCAGGGTAATGGCGGATTGAAGGTTGGGTTCCGCCTACCTGTCGAAGTTGATGATTGTTACACTCTGATTATCAGGCGAAATCAGGGCGATATAACTGGTAACTTAGATGCGTCTCTCGTTACTGCTGAAGGAGACAAGCTGGTAGGCCCACTTGAGGTTAAGCAATCAGAGGAGTTCGACATTACTGGTCAAGAGGCTACTGACATCAGCAACAGCGAAGAAGTGTATCTCATTTTTGAAGACAACAACAACGGAAAAGTTACGCAGAAAATCAAGTATATAGATTTACGCGGGACAAATTGCGGTGGCGACGAGTAAACAAACAGATGAGCTGCTGGCCGCTACCTCAATAGGCGCTTGATCAACAGTCGCAGTGAGACATCTCGTCTCCGAGGTCGAACCCGCCGTTGGCCGAATCCAAAGGCTGCGCCGACGAGTGTGAGGACGCTACCGATCACCAATACGTTGAACGCCCCAACTGCGACAAGCGGGTGAATTGAGTGCAGCCAGGCAATTGCCGCTGGCGGGACAACGAGAAAATACCAGTGTTCCGAGATTATCACGACTGTCTGTTCCCCTGGCGGTGGCGCCGTCACTGTAAGGGTCGCCGTTGCAGATCCACCACTGGGCGTCGGTAGCTCGGTCCGACTCAGTTCGGCGTCTGGGTGACTCGTCTCAAGAAACACGAGCATCGTTATCAGGCCGTTATTTTCTGCTGTCAGTTGTGTTTCGACGGAGTCACCGGCGGTTGTCCCGCCAGAGAGGTCATCACCGTCAAGAACGACTTGCTGAGTTCCTGTCGGGGCATACAACGCTGCATTCGCAGGCACAAGAATTAGAAACACCAACCCGAGTGCGACCCAGCGACCATCGATACCTTGGTCTCCGAACCGAGACCGGGTCCGCGTCCTGTCTCGTCCTTGTCGCCCGCGAATGTCATCAGCAAACACGATCAGAAACAGGAGTAACCCTATCGAAATGAACACACCACTGAGTGTCTGGGGCCCGGTCGCTTCGAGGCCAAGCGCTCCCGCAACGGCTGCCTGTACTCTCTCACCGCTATCCCTGACCGCCTCAATCCCGGTTCCAAGCCCCGGAACGCGAACGACCTGTCCGTTCATTTGGAGAGCGGTCGCAACGACTCGATCGTCTGTCACCACGGGCTCTTCGCCCTCTTGATCACGAAACGGATTGTTGTCTCCGCGTGTGATGTACCCATTTTCGGTAATCTCAACGACCCGATGCGTCGTGAGCCCGCCACCCTGAAGCTCGATGGCATCAAAAACGATGACATCTCCCGACTCAATGTCGTCCGAAATAATGGCTGGGACAGCCACAAAGCCGTCACCGGCTTCGAGTGTCGGTGCCATACTCCCGGACGTGACGTATCCCAATAAGACCGGTTGACCAGTAAGTTGCCCGATGACAAGGGCAACAACAGCAAGGACCGCGAGGATCGCAAGAATATCCGCCGCGGTCCGCCGGAGCATACAACAGTTACTCGGAGTGTGCGTTTTAAATTGGCGTTTGCTTCCCCGAGTACGGCCGAAATGTACAATGGAAGCAGATCTACAGTCGGTGTTCACCGAACGAGATCGGGGAGAGAGCTACTCTTGGAGCGATTCGGTTCACCCAAGATAGTATCATGTCTCCAAGTATGATACTCTAGAATATGATTATTCAGAATATCTGGCTCTGTTGAAATCCTTAAGAACTGATAGGATCGGCGTGCGAGATACAGAGAGTGCAGTCAGCGCCGCGGATTGGCTAGTTCAGCGCCTTTGCCTCACGCCGCTCGCGCCTTGTCCAATTCGACTGAGCCATCCTCATCGATGAAGACATCGAGTTGATTGAACCAGTCTTCGGAGCGAAACTCGTTGGCGAGCACAACGTCGCCGTCAACCTGAACGGTGACTCGGTACTGGCCGCTTTTCCAAGCCATCTCCCCGAGTTGTGCGACCTCCTCGCTCGCCACTTCGACCGTGTTTGCGACGGTCAGTTCCTCCTGGCGAACGGCCCAGACCGTCACCATATGAGACGTATCGTCCTGATTGACGGCGAGCATCGTTATCGTTTCATCCCGTATTCCGATACAGCCAGCAACGGAGAGCATCCCCGCTAACACTGCGAGGTACTGGCGACGCTCCATGCGTTAGTAGATGCGGTATCTCGGTAATATAACTGCTCCTCGGCCAAGCGGCTCTTTGACTAATGGATTCACCACAGCTCCAAAAACATATCACCTGCTGAGGATTTCAACAGAGCCACCTAATTATAGTTAAAGTCGTAGGCGATTATGAGATAAAAAATAATATTTGTTACCTTATCTGTCGAAGGTAGATTGCCTGTACTGACCGTACCCAGATCAGAGCGTATCACTGGGTGAGAACTCGTTTTTAATATTTACACCACTTTCACTCCTAACACCTTTTACAATGGGTGACGTACCTCCACTCAACGATGTCTATCGACCGAGATACCTTCAAGAACACCAGCGAGGACGAACTCGCGGACCTTTCGGTTCCGGATCAGGTTCTCGGATTTCTCGCAGCCAACAAGGATCGAGCGTTCAAGGCCCGCGAAATCGCCACACAGATCGGCGTCGACGAAGGGGCCGTCAGTACTGCGCTCTCACGGTTGAAGGACCGCGATCTGGTCGAACACAAGGCGACGTATTGGGCGGTGACTGACGACGCTGAGCGGCTTGAAGCATACAGTGGATATGAACGGGCGACTACCCTGTTCAACGATCAACTCAGCGAGGAAGACAAAGAATCTTGGCGCAAGCACGCTCCTAACGAGCCACATCCAAGTATGGAAGATGAGCAGTGACTGACGGAGACGACCTTCCGGTGTTCGAGCGGGGCGACGTCGTCTATGGTGACGACCCGTTCAAAGGCGAGAAAGCTGCTCGGCCGTGGCTCGTTCTCTCGAATCACGAGGGACGACCGTTCCACGGCGAGCAGTACATTGCAGTGACGTTGACGTCGAAATCGTGGATGGACGGCCTAGTCACGATCCTTGAGGAGAGCTGGCTTCGTGGCGGGACACCGGACGAGAGCCGGATCGTTCCGTGGGGCGTCCAATCTATTGACCACGAGGACATCGACTTCTGGCAGGGGCGTCTTGCCAGAGACCTCGTCGATGCGGCTGTGGTTGTACTCGTCGACGAACTACATTGACATCCTCCCCGCGCTGAAGCGTGAGGCTTTCTCCTTGATTCATCGTAAATCAGACAAATTGACGCTGCTGTATCAATTTTTCAGGAAGTAATATCAGGAGAGACCAAATCCGACAACTCGAAGAGACGGACATCGTCACGTGCCGCAGCGACATTTTTGAGATCGTCGGTGTATCCGGAGCGGCTGAATAGGACGTACAGCGTCTCTCCGTCTGCGGGTTCTTGTGACCACCGTACTTCTGAGGCTGTGCGTTCGAGATCAGTGAGGACACCTTCGCTGACGGGATAGGAAGTGAACTTACACTCACCAGCAACGAGTCCCTCGGCTGTGAGACCGAGGACATCCAACTCGCGCTCTTTGAACCACCACTGCCCAACGTCACGGAACCGGCGGTCTACAAGATCCGGAAGCGTGCGCTGGCAGAGTCGTTCGAACAACGGACTCACGTAATCTGGCAGTTCGGGTGCGACGAGTTCATCATACGCGCTATCACCGAGCATATGAAGTTGATCCTGGTTCCCGTACACGAACCGGAACCAGAACCGGAACAGCGGTGCAGCGATGCGATATCGGCCGCGTTTCGACGATGTCGGCGATTCCGTGGCTGGGATGTGTCGTTCGACGAGGCGGAGTCGGCGCAGCTTCTGTAGGTACGTGCTGAGCGATCCCGAATCCACGCCGGCCATCCCCGCAATCTCATTCGGGGTGCGGCGACCGTGAGCGAGCGCACGAAGGATACTGAAGTACGTGTTCGGCTGCCTGAGTTCGGTGCGAAGCAGGAACTCGGGTTCGGAGTACAGAAGTCCGCGCTCCGACAGGATCGCTTGCTGTACGTTCCGCGCTAACGGCTGGTCAGGGTCGATGGTTTGGAGGTAGTACGGTGTGCCACCGTAGATCGACCAGGCAGTGATAGCAGTCTCCGGGGTGTACTCCGGAAAGAACTCGCGTGCGTCGGGCACGGAGAGCGGTGCGAGGTCAATGGTTGCTGTTCGGCGACCATACAGCGGCGCGCTGCCGGAGAGTACCTTGTCCTCCATCACGCTGATCGACGAGCCAACGAGGACGAGCGTCATCCCCGTTTCCTGTAACGTCGTGTCCCAGACGCGTTGGATCCGGGATGGCAACGAGTCGTCCTCGTCGATGAGGAACGGGAACTCGTCAACCACCACGACGGCATCCTCCTCGCCCAGTGCTTCAAGGAGGACTTCCCAGTCCCGGCGCACATTTCGCAGCGCCGGAAACTGCGCAGTGGCGGTGTCGATGAACTGGTCGAGTTGGTTCGGTGCCGTGGATTCGACCGCCTGGTAGTAGACGGCGTCGTCACGATCGGCGATGGACTGCCGGACAAGTTCACTTTTTCCGAGGCGACGGCGTCCATAGATGACGACAAAGTCTGCGTCTTCGGACTCGTAGCAGTCCGTGAGCTGATCGAGTTCCGCATCCCGATCAACGAATTGCTCCATACGAGTGAGACCACCTCCATCTAAATAGAATTTTGGATTTCAGAAACCGCAATTTCTGAATTATTGATTTCTTTTGAGACGAGGTTACTGTGAGACGTGCGTTCTCCGTGATATCAGATGGTCACGAATCCGCAATCCGCAGGCTCTCGATATTAGGTAGTATAATATCACCAAATATGATACTCTAGAATATGATTATTCAGAATATTTTTATTCCGTGGTCACAGACACCGCGGTATGACTAGCTTCGTGAACCGCTCGGAGGAGTTGAATCGGCTTCATAGCCTGTTCGACTCAGAGAACGCGGAGCTCGCTGTCGTATACGGACGGCGGCGACTGGGAAAGACGAGACTCGTCAAGAAGGCGCTTGAGGGACGAGAGAACGCTGTTTTCTATCAGGCGCGACAGAAGACGCGGGAACTCCAACGAGAGCAGTTCGTCGAAGCTGCAGCTGACACGGTTCCCGGTATCGAGGACATTCGTCCCGATTGGGAGCGGCTGTTCCGGTATCTGGCCGATCGGAACGCGATCGTCGTCCTCGATGAATTTCCCTACTTGATCGAACAGGACGAGAGCCTCCCGTCGGTGTTACAAGCGTTGTTCGACCACGAGTTCGATGAATCGGAGACGACGTTCGTGCTGGTCGGGTCGTCGATCAGCATGATGGAGGAAGCGACGCTACTCGGGGATAGTCCGCTGTACGGGCGGACATCCCTCACACTCGACATCGGTGAACTCTCGTTCGACGCCGCAAAGGAGTTCCTGCCAGCTGATGCGACAGCGGATGAGGCCGTCCGTGCGTGGAGCGTGTTCGGTGGCGTCCCCTACTACCTTGAGGAACTCGACGCTGACCGGTCGCTCGGTGAGAACGTTCAGCAGACAGTGCTGACTCGTCACGGGTCTCTCCGCAACGAGCCGGAGTACGTCCTCCGCATGGAACTGACTGAGCCGACCCGCTACTTCTCGATCCTCGAAGCGATCGCCGGTGGAGCAACCGGCCGCAACGAGATTGCCGGTGTGACCGGTATCGACTACAATCAGCTATCGACGTATTTGGACCGACTCTCGCGGCTTCGGCTCATCGAACGGCACGTGCCGGTGACTGAGAAGCCCGAACGATCCAAGCGAAGCCAGTATCGGCTGCGTGACCCGCTCTTCCGGTTCTGGTTCCGATTCTTGTACGGGAGTGCGGACCGCTATGATCAGTTCGGCGACGAAGCCTACGAACGACTCGTCGAACCGGAGCTGGCTGATTTCGTTGCGCCCGCCTTCGAGCAACTGTGTTGTGAGGCCCTGTGGACGCTATACGACGAGACGCTGATCGTCGATGTCGGGCAGTGGTGGTATCAAGACCACGAGATCGACGTCGTCGGACTCACTGACGAAGACACGCTCGTCGTCGGCGAGTGTAAGTATCAGGAATCACCGCTCGACTACAGCGCATTGGCGTCATTGGAGACGCATGTTGAGGAACTCCGGTGGCAGCCGGCAGGCGGTGGCACGCGGTCCGTCAAATACGCATTGTTCTCCCGGAGCGGGTTTACGGACAGCGTTCACGAAGTTGCTGCCGAACGCGACGAGATACGTCTCTACACGATTGACGACGTCGTCGCCGCACTCGGCGGGTGAGCAGTTCGTGACCCTCACAGATTGGCCACTGCCAGGTCGGGATGTGTCACCTGTTAAGACGTTCAACAAAGCGATATCGTCAAAACGCCCGCCTACGGCGGATTCTCAGCATCGTTGATCTCCTCAAACGTGTCGTGTGTGTAGGCATATCGCCAGCGTTGGAGGATCGCCCGTGTGACAAGGCTGACTGCGGACACAGTAATACAGGATGGCTCGACCGGCCGGCTCAGCGCATCGGGTGGTGGGTGGAAATGCCGTCTCGGCGCGTCAGGTTTCGGGTGGCAGTCGAACCGAAAATTTCGATCGCGGTCGTCACTGTAGTGTGCGGCGTAGTTCCCAGTTAAACTCCATCGGACGTCTATCTGAGCGGTTGACGCCGCTCCGACGCCGTCGGACAGTTCAATCGAAAGCGTCTGTGGATTCAATGGATCGTCTAGTGACGCCGTGTGGACCAGCGGCTCCTGTTCGACGAACAGGTCTCGAATCTCGCGCAACGCTCCGGCGTCGATAGGGCCGAACACCTCGGACTGCTCATTCGACTGGCGCTGTTGAGAACGTTCGTCGTCGTCGGTCATACGACGACGGATGAATCGCCATTTCCATCGTCATCCGTGTCTGTGGCGGTCAGGTGACCAGTGTGAGTTGCTTCTCCGATAGCGAGTGCGGCTTGGGCGAGCGCGAGGTTGCGTCGTGTCGTTTGCCACTCTGTGAGGAGCGCACCGTGGTCGCTGTCGGCGTCGTCGACAGTCAACCCACGGGCAAATTCCTCGGGTGAATCGACATCATGTTCCTCACGCCACGCCTGTATCTGTGCCTTCATATCCGCGATTCCGGATGCGATCTCTCCGGGCGACTGTTCCGCGAGGAGCGACTGTGCGTGTTCGGTGACAATGGCCGTTTCCGACCGTCGGTACTGCGTCGTCTGGCCGTCCTGCGACGTCGTCACTTCGCCTGCGTTTTCGAGTGTTCGCAGGTGCTTTCGCGCCGTGGTCGGCGAGACACGGGCACGATCGGCGATTTTCGCAGCTGATGTCGGTTCGTAGGCACGGCGGATAATCTCGTATACTCGTTCAAACGGCGTCGTCTCCTCAATCCATTCGTCTTCGACGACATCGTTCACATCACGGTGTTCGGTACCGCCATCCGAGCGTATTCGATGGAGTGGGGACGCATCCTCGGTCATCGTATACCAAACAACGTGAGAACAGCATAATAATCTGTGGGGTAGTATATTGACTACTAAGCGCGCCATGCGTGGGGAATATCATTGGGTGTTTTAACCAACAATCTCGTGGCGTGCGTTGGACTGTTGGTTAAATTTACAATCCTGTACTGAGCGATTCATGAGTCACTTGCTCATGGCGATCGGTGGAGGCGGAATGCTTGCTGTTGCCGGCTACGAATCGCTACGAACCGACCCAGAGGAGTTTATGTGTCAATATTACTATGGAAGACTCAAAGCGCTGTTTGAATTTGATGCGGCGAATAAAATACCCCATTGACAGAGGAACACCAAATTGATCGGGTTGGGGCTGAACAATCACACCGATCAATCGCTCTTGCTACTGGGCGAGCAAGCCGCCGTCGACAATGATCGGCTGTCCCATCACGTAGGACGCGTCCTCGGAACACAGCCAGACGACGGTATCAGCTATTTCACGGGGATCACCAAGACGGCCTGCGGGGATCCCCGCAGTGATGCGATCCAACTCCTCAGAGTTATCCTCGCCCGCCTGTTGGACCATCGGCGTGTCGATGACGCCGGGACAGACCGCGTTGAAGCGGATGCCGTCGTCAGCGTAATCAACCGTCGCCCGTCGAGTCAATCCGATAACGCCGTGTTTGCTGGCGGCGTAGTGTGCGCTCCCGTTCGCGCTCACGCCGGCTACCGAGGAGGTGTTCACGATGGCTCCGCCGCCTCGTTCGATCATCTCCGGGATCTCGGCTTTCAGACACCGCCAGACCCCTTTCAAGTTCACGTCTATCATTTGGTCCCACTCCGCCTCGTCGTACTCCGCGAGGCGGGTCCCCTCGTCCGCGATGCCAGCGTTGTTGTGTGCGAAGTCAAGCCCACCGTACTCGTCGAGCGCTGTCTGTACCATCGCGGCGACATCGTCCGAGTCGGTGACGTCTGCCCTGACGAATGTCGCTTCACCGCCGTCGCTCTCGATCATCTCGACCGTCTCGTGACCGCCGTCCTCGTCGACATCGGCAACGACCACCTTCGCCCCCTCCTCAGCGAACCGAAGAGAGGACTGTCGACCAATTCCCGATCCACCACCAGTGACGACCGCGACTCCGTCCTGTATTCCGTTCATGATTTTAATCGCCACGTCGTTGGACGTGACTCGGTATTTATTAACAAACTTTCGTGATATATGTATCGGAAATGTGAGTGAGAGTGAATTAGTTGTGAGAGCCAGACTAGTGACAGAAGAGGAGTTACCGTAGCGCACTTCTCGATCGTAGCGGGTCACGACACCGAGAATGTCTGTCGGCTACCGACTACACACGGATATCGACACGCAGCATATACGGCTGCGAGCCTGACTGGTAGTTGATGCGGTGGGATCCGCGAACCGCGCTTCGGCGACTCTCAAGGCTGGTGACCCCAATGACGCTTACAGAAACACAGATACGCGAGTACGACGGTCGTGCGATGGATAGTGCGGAGACTGCCACGGCGACGTTCGGGATCGGTTGCTTCTGGGGGCCAGATGCCCAGTTCGGGGCGATGGACGGCGTCGTTCGCACCCGCGTCGGCTACGCCGGCGGAACAAAGATCGATCCCACGTACCACGCGTTGGGCGACCACACGGAGGTGTTCCAAGTCGAGTTCGACCCTGACACGATAACGTATCGAGACCTCTTAGATCGGGTGTTCCACTCGCACAACCCACAGCACCAGACCAGAAAGACACAGTATCAGAATATCGTGTTCGCTGCGTCGGAAGACCAACGAGCAGTCCTCGACGACTTTCTCACGACACAGGGACTCACTGCCGATGGAATCGGAACGCGCATCGAACAGCTCTCAAGCTTCTACCCCGCTGAGGACTATCACCAGAAGTACAAGCTCCGGTCCGTCTCCTCGCTCATGGACGCGTTTGAGGCGGCCGGATACGGCGACGACGAGTTACGCGAGTCGCCGATCGCTGCCAAGCTGAACGGGTACGCCGCCGGACACGACGTTGCTGTTGCCGAGGAACTTCCAACACCCGATCGCAGGACGGCATAGACACCACCGGCTTATTGACGACGGACAGCGCCGTCGACGAGGACCGGTCACACAGCCGACGCCGCACTCCGGGAGCGGTGGGTCGATACGGTACCGCTTGATCGAGTCGCAAGCGTGCGATTGTTACTTCGCCCCGAACTGAAGCAGGAACCGCCGCGGGAGGCCACTCTGTGTCGGTGAGTCCGTAGGCTTTCACCCGTCACGCATCAAGGAACGCATGTGTCTCAGGACAAATCCCATCAGTCCGGTACCGGTCTCGATGTGCTCATTTCCGGCGGGTCGATGGGCGGGCTCTTTACGGGGATTGCGCTCGCGCGGTCGGGTCACCGGCCGATGATCTACGAGCAGTCGGCAGGTGCGCTCGAAAGCCGCGGCGGCGGTATCGTCGCCCAACAGAACATCCGCTGGTTCCTCAGCGATCACGATATCGTTGACCCGGAGGAGATCACGACGCGGTCTCACGAACGTCGGTTTCTCACCGAGAGTGGGGACGTCGAACGCGCCGTGTCCGAGACGATGGTGTTCACG
>Ga0209917_1000775_pt1 | contig 13323 bp, 19 predicted proteins | sample SalPon2_C_H2O_MG_FD_185710 | JGI IMG/M metagenome (GOLD analysis project Ga0209917, IMG submission 185710) | Salt pond water microbial communities from South San Francisco under conditions of wetland restoration - Salt Pond MetaG R2_C_H2O_MG... | ecosystem: Environmental > Aquatic > Non-marine... | reverse complement strand
AGCAGTCACCGTCAGATGAGGACGACAGCGACGACGACGATAAGACACCCGCGCACGCTGATCTCGACCGCGACCAGGCACCAGCTGGCGCAACACTGACGACAAAGACGATACACGACAACGACTACTACTACTGGCAGTGGCGAGAGGGCGACACGATCAAGTCTGAATACATCAAGCCCGTGAGTCCCTCGGAGTAACTACAGCTCTCTATGTGAGCTTTTGCTACTAGCCTGCCTTCAGCAGGCGTAGTAACTACGTCAACTCGCGTTGCCTAGTTACTAGTCGTTTGCTTCGATTACCTGGTCTTCGTTTCTGACGAGTGCGGGCCACTCATCTGCGGTCGCACCCGTGTGTTCTCCCTCGTGAGTTCCGTGACAGGACCGACACAGTGTGATTAGATTCGACGGATCGTTCATTTCGTCTCGGGACTCGAACTCTCGTGCAGGAGTGATATGGTGGACGTCGAGATGTTTGTTGTGAGGATTAACCGTATTTTCCTTTACAACAGACTCATTACAGAGTCGACAAACAAACCCATCTCGTTGTAAGATAGACCATTTGATTTCACCCCAGTCGGATCCATATATGTCGTGTGCCTGTTTTTTGGTTGCGTCTTCCTTTCTGCTTTTATATCTGATAAGTTCATACTCGTGTAGGCTGGGAGAGTACATATTATCAGTGAGAGATCTGCTTCCGTAGTCTACAGCATCATCTATTGACTCGAACAGAGCCAACACAAAGTCCTCTGTGAAGACGGGATGCTGTTTGAGCGATGACCTGAGGATTTCATCATGTGGTACTGATGAGAACGTGTCCACATCTATGTCAGCCAAGTCACCTGTATCCACGTACGAAGACCACTCTTTTGCATCTGTGAGGAACGTCACTACTGCGTGTTGTTTTTCGTAGTCTTGGTGCCAGTTATGGAAGTGATCTTTTGCATAGAGAGCAGATCCCTCTATATCACACGAGGCAACTGGGCACTCAACATCTCCTTGTAGCTCAGCTGGTATCTTCATCTTAGATCAGCTCCACCTGGTCTGCGTCATCGAGGACACCTGATTCTTCTTTGAGCACAGTGTCGACGGGGTCGACGGGCATCTCCAACGAGTAGGTGTTGTACATACCGCCCCCTTTGCCCTTATTCACTTGGCGGAACGAGAGGAACCCACTCAAGGAGAGATCTGACAGACGGTTGTGGATGGTGCGTTGAGACAACATAGATGTGCCAGCGCCGTTATATTGCTCAACGATCCGCTGGTATCGATCGTAGATTTCTGACGTTGAGGGATTAGTGTTGTTTTGCTTGCTGAGACTCACGATTGCTGCGAGGACATAGTGTGTTTGGCTTGGAAGTTCACGCAGTTCATCCATGATACGTCCGCGCTGAACAAGGTCGATAGCTTCAGAGACGATTGCTTCATCGATGGTTTCGACCCGCTGTTTCCGTGCTTGAAGCCCTGCTTTGTGTAGGATATCGATTGCATGGCGTGCGCTCCCTGTGTCGCGGGCTGCTTCTGCAGCTATCTTTGGGATTGCAGCTTCACCGACCACACCTTCTTCGAACGCTTTGTTTGCTCGCTGTTGTAGTATCGAACGAAGCTGGTTAGCGTCGTATGGGCCGAAGTGAACTTCAGTTTCACAGAGTCCGCTTCTAGTAGCACTATCGAGATTTTCTCTAAACCGGAAGTTGTTACTGATCCCGATGATGCTGAGTTGCTTGTCACCGAGATCTACATCTTCGTTTTCGTGTGCGCGAGACAGTTGGTAGAGAAGCCCTTCGTCTTCGTCACTTGCGATAGAGTCCACTTCGTCAAGCACAAACACGATATGGGATTCAGGACAGTGCCGTATGCCCTCCCAGATCATATCGTGGACTTCATCAGTCTGGTATCCAGCACGTATCTCCTCGTCTTCGTGCAGACTGTTTGCAAGTGCGATAGCTGCTTGATACGCACTCTTGTTGTGACAGTTTTGCCAGACGATGTTGATGTCGCGACCAACCATGCCTGCAACGTCTTCCTTTAGTTCTCCAAGCAGCTTTTTTGTCGACAGTGTCTTCCCGAGACCTGTCTGTCCGTAGACGAAGACATTGCCAGCCCGCTGACCGTTTGCGATAGACTCGAGTGGCGTTGCAAGGTCGTTTACTTCGTCATCACGCTCTAGCAGTTCGTCTGGCTCGTAGTCGTCCCGCAGCACGTTCTCGGTTTTGAACACGTCCGGGATATCGGTGAACCGTCCCATTGCAGTTCGTTATAGAAGAGAAGGTGTGTTAAGTGTTACGTGCGAGAGCTTCATTTGTTGCCCGTGTTTCGAGTGCTTCAAGAGACTGGTTCTAACCACCACACCCCCTCCCCCCCGTTTGCGAGTGTTAGCGTTCAGAGACAGTAGGGGGGATGCTGTGAATTGCAGTCGGTTGTGTTAGCGTTGCTACTGCGCGGTTGTCGTTTCCAGCAGTAGGAGGCGTCTACCCTACACACGGGTGGCATACAACCACCACCCGTGTGTTGTAGTTGCCGTACGGGTATGGTAAGCGACAACGGCATATAAAGCTTTCTCCAATAAAGAGAAAGTGAGTACTGACGACAACACATCGACAGCAAACACAGACTGCAGACAATACGACATACAGCCTGCGTCATACCCCACCCCACCGTTTCTCAGCACTAACACTCGCAAACGGGGGGGAGGGGGTGGGGCTACACCGACGATCCGTCTCCCTGTCCGAGTTAGTAACCAACACATTTGCGCACACGCTATACCTGTTGGTTACCAACACGTCGTTCGTGCTTCTGTGTCGTAACGGTTTTCAGACGTCACCCCATACGAGAGACTGTCCTGGTTCCTGAACCGTCCCAGGGCATTCAGACTGGGCGTGGCCACTTGGACTGAGTGTTCACTGCTCGGACTGGCAATCTCGGCAGCTACCCATTCGGGTGGCTGTTAGCGACTGTGTGCTCCCGTAACGTCTTTGTGTTCCGAGTAACTACTACCGGATGTCCCAGATGGACTGCTGGGACGTAGGGCACCCACCTAGGTGGTGTACCACCTGACACAGCGCACAGTTGGATGCGTTGGTGGACTGACGGCGTGTCCGTCCCCACGGACACGCCAACTGCGATGTCGCATGGATCTACTTGCTGCAACAGCAGCGTCTCGGAGTCGACCACAGCAACAGTTTCTGACTGACGAGACTGCGCGCTTTTTCCTCGGCGGACGACAGTGTGGTAAGACGTCTGTTGCAATCGCAGCAGCGTTGTCTGTGGTTGCCTCTGGAAACGACTGCACACTCGTTGCCCCGACACATACACAGGCGGTGGAGCTCAAAGGGAAACTTCACTCGTATCGAAACGATCGGGTTGCACGCGCAACGCTGACCCGCCTCGAGTTTCAGAATGGAGCAACTGTGTCGGTGCTGCGTGGAGAAGCCTATCCGAAGCAGGCTGATCGTGAGACGACCCTTGTCGTTGATGAAGCCCAAGGGTTGCGTAGAGAGCAAGTGCTGTCGATGTTAGACCCAGATACGCCGGGCACGTTGCACACCATGTGTGGATCATCATCGCCAATGGGTGTTGATCTCGAGCTGATCGCAGCGTACTCTCGATACGACTACGTACTTGCGCCGACGTTGACGAACCCCGCGGTGGGGCCGTCAGATGCTGTTGAGATAAACCGCAAGCACGCCCAGTCGGCTCGTGACAGCGTTCGCGACGATTAGTCGTCGCGACCCTCTTCGAGTGCAGCCTGCATTGCTGCGTACGTACTCGCGTCTGCGTGGCTTTCTGTGGTTGCTTCGTTGTTGGGCGTCTGGTCGCTAAACTCGAGATTGAACGCGCGCACGAGCTTGATCAAGCGTTCCCAGTAGAGTCCAAGCGCAGCTGCATTCTCTGGGTCAGACACATCGACACTGTCTATCTCAAGCTCGTCGGCCCACATCCCAACCGTTTCGCCGACAAGACGCCAGCTGTTGCCGTAGTCAGCATTTTTCTCACGATACAACGAGGCATTATCCTCAAGCACCTGACTCGGTGTCCGATGCGGACGTGCCTCTGTGTCTGTCTCCGTGTCAGACGGGGTCGTTGTTGTGGCTGCGTCGTCGTGATCAACGACGTTGATCCCGGACATGTCCATCGGCACGTGCTCTCTGTGTTCTAGTAGCTTCTGGTCAACACCTTGTGTGTAGTTGACGTTGTGCACGATGACGTCTTTCAACACCATGTCTACGGGCCAGTCGGCGAGCATGTCACCGAACGATTGGACTGGGTCATCAGCCGAGATTGCAAACGCTTCGCTCTCCCCTGTCTGGGTGTATTCTGCTTTGACGGTGATGACTGCCTCTCGTTCGGTATTGGATGTCGGTGTGCTGTTACTCATTGGTATCGTGTGTAAGCGAGATGCCATCCCACGGATTGATTTCGTCGACGTTCGACCACTGCCCACTGATTGGTTCGAACAACGAGCTCTCTGCTGCAACGGCATTGATTGATACACTGTGGGTACCACAGCCACATACGATTGCGTACCCGTGGGCGCGAGATTCGTACACAACAAGTGGGGCCTCACACTGCGTACAGTATGCTGGTGTCCCCGCGTGGATGTCGACACCAGTCCCTGGATTGTCAGCTGTCATAGACATCGATGCTGGCACGGACATGATCGATAGCTTGCTTCAGCGAGTTGATGCGCGTACACGGCCCCTGGACGTTCCGGTTGTACGTGTGGTCGTACAACAACAGCGTGCTGGTATCATCGAACGCAAGCTCAGCTGCAAGTGAAGGCTTGTCGTCGATGTAGATGTCGTAGTCGTACGTGCTCTTTGAGTTCTCTAGACTTCGGTAGTTGTCATAGGCGATCCCCTGTGAGTCAAGCCATGACTGTTTCGCCTCGTCGATACCCATGATGTGGTCGGGGTGCTCTGTAACAACATCAAGTTGTGACGAGAGCCCATACAGTGTTGTTGTGCGCCCACTGGGGTTTACAGAGAATGGTTCGATCTCGTCACCGCGAAGTGTCCACGCGTGCCACAGTGAGTTGAGATACGTGTCGGTACCAAACTCGTTGAGCCCCCACTCCCACGACTCGATATCATCGTAGCTGTACTCGTGGTCTGGCCCACACACTAACTCGAACGCAACGTCACACGTGCGTGCAAGCGTGGAGTCAAGATCGAGACAGACGCGAGGCTTATTCTCCATTGGAGTCTGTGATGAAGAGATCGTCTTCATCCAACGCATCATCGGCTACATACTGACAGGCGGTTGCGATGCCACCGTATCCGGTCACGTCTCTATCGTGATCGAGTGTTGACTCACCGATAACCGCACGGGACAGCTTCAGCAACTGCATCATGCGCGGGACGTCAACAGCGCTGATCTCAGCATCAGACGCAAGCGCCCCCTGTCCACGCAGATACCAGGTCCATGCAGCTGCGATGTGACGTTGATTTTCGATTGCGTCACCATGGCTGTCTCGACTGTCACCGACGAGCGACGCCACGTCGTCTAACACGTCACTTGCAAGCTTGTCGCCATCAACGGTGTCTTCTGTGCTAGTCATCTCAGAGTCGTCATTCCGTTTGTCCGCAACAGTATGCTGTGTCATTCGACAGAGATGTAGTTGGTGTCGTCTGCAACAACCTGGAAATAGTGACTCTCACACAAGACGAGTCTATTGCCGTGTTCGTCAGTGTAGGTGCGATACTGTGGGTCATGACAGTGTGGCTTATCACACTCGCGTTCGGTTCGTGTTGTCAGTAGCGTCATACGTCTAGTGCACCTGGATTCCGTACGGCACGGTATAACACATCGATGCCGACACCGACATCGTCTGGGATAGTGATGCCGGCGTTCGTCTCGACGATAAGGTTCGCCGTCAACAGCTGTGATTTCGCCCGCGAGATGGCTGGCTGTGAGAGATCGAGTGCTTCTGCGATTTCGTACTGGTACATCGGTTCCTCAGAGTCATGTAGCAGATACAACACTGCAACTCGAGTTTCACCACCAAGTGCTGATGCAAGGATGCGCGCATCAGTCGGGAGCGTCCCCGGTGCCGTTTGTTGTGCCGTCGCCATTACGATACTGCATACACACCTAACACACTTTATTCTGTTGGGAACAACACATACGCAAACACCCACACAGCCGTGGGTGCGCACTCACACACGCGCAACGGTGTGGTTTGGATACCACGGCTGGATTGCGGGGATCTCCTCGCGAGAGACAGGAGTTCCATCAGCACGGATAACAGCATCAGTCTCTGTGTTTCGGATGATGCGTTGCCCATTGTCTGCAAGGAAAAAGCATAGCTGAACACCACTGATGGCGCGAAACGGGTCAAGATAGTTGCCGTCGTTCGTTTCGATAACGTCCGTTGCGTGATTATCGTAGCGCTCGTCGAGTGGTTTGATGTGTGATTTGTCTATCAAGTCTGCAACCGTCCGAACCGCACTGACGATTGCAGAGTTGCGATACAACTGTGCTTGGAGCTTCACGCCAACAAGTTGGAGTGCGATTGCAGTCAGCTCAAACGTGGTGAACGCTGGCGCGTAGGCAGTTTGTGCGACATAGTGGCGACGTTCAATTTCGAGCCTGGCTGATTCCTCGAGCGCACCGCGATCAGCAAGTGCGTCCGCAAGTAGCGACAGGTGTTGTTCAGACAGCTCTGGTTGATCGTATTGGGGGTGTTCTGTTGTCGGCTCGCCAAGATGCGCATCGACTGTATTGATCGTGTTTGGCGCAGATCGCTCTGTCCCCGTCGCAGAAAGCAGTGTTTCGTAGTCATCAGCAGCGGGCTCAGGAGGATTGTTGCCCGGTTGTTCGTCATTTGTCATTCCCAAGCGGACATTTTGTACGACGCCGGATATATATTCTGGGACGACACAGCGAGATTAGGCTACCTCACCACGAATGCGTCAGTATTCGTTGCCACCGGTGTCTGACTGTGGGCTATGGACCTGTTATACCCGTTCCCAACAGAATTAAGTATGCTGCATCCATACGTTGGGGTGCGCAATGGCGCTGACAGAAATCGGACGGGAGGCTGCACGGTCTTCCGATGACTCGGCTGATGTTTCGTCTGAGACGAGTGACTACGAGCGCGTAGACGTCTCTGATAAGACGTTCACAAAGATGCACCCCGGACCAACGGCCATCGCTGGTGTCGCACGTGGACTCCGGTTCCTTCCTCCGGCTCCGGAGGGTGCTGATATCGACGACAACGGGCGTGGGTCTGCGGGCCTCATCCTCGAGAACCCCACCATACCCGATGATGATGACTTCGAAACGGTGTCGGTGTTCAAAAGCGAGGGGAGTGCTTCTGACGACTACAAGGTTGTCAACACTGACGATGAAGCCGTCGATGTCTACGAGGTTGGCATCTCTGTTGGCAATATGTACGAGTCGTCAGACATCGGCGACTTCGACACTGACGAGACCATCATGACGCTCTCGACGTCGGCTGGGCGCTCGGTTGCTCGGACGCTCGACGTGCGTGGGCTTGCAAACGCAGATGTCGTCCGCAACGACAGTGGCAATCCGGTCATCGCTGAAGAGACTGGGTACCCCACGACGAATGATGCGCTCATCGAAAAGTACCCTGACAATGATGATGACACCTACATCGCGCCGAAGTTCTCGCGCGACCCACAGCTCCGACCCGATGTCGAGGGCAAGCGTGTTGTCGTCATGCTCCAGCGCCTCGCCGAGATCGACCCAGACTACGATGGGTCGGCGTTCTGGGCGACGGTGCTTGCAGACCTTGACGACGATCGGCAAACAGAGCTTGCCGAGGGGTACGCTGAAGACGCATACATGGACGGGGACGAGCCAAGCGACTTCATCCACGACGTCGGTGGGACGGAGATGATCTCACTCGCTCCGACGATGGAGTTCGACCCTGACCAGGCGCTGCTTCGAGACACACAGTGGCTCGAGTGGAACTACCCGGAGCAAGACGAGATCGAGGAACTCCGGCACGTTCAGGGCGTCGACGCGTAAGCTGTCTCTCACTCTCGCGTTTATTAGTACGTCAACGCTTGTGATTACTCCGGCTAACGCCGGGGGCTGATAACAACGACACATAGTCATGGATCCAGAAGATAGAACTCCTGTGTCACCGGACCGAGCAATGGCAACACTGCACGGAGAAGAGTACGCAGAGACGTATGCGATTTACGCCAACACCGGCACGCAATCTGTTGTGTTCGGACGAGATCGCTATGGCACAATCATGGCTGACCTATACGTCGACGTCATCGATGAACGGCGAACGATCGCAGTGACGCACACACAAGCCCGCGATATCGTCGTTCGAGCACACCGCCCAGATGAACCGGGAACAACGCTTGCGCGGATACCCAAAGAACTGTACAGCACCTAATTGTCACGCAGCTGTCTTGAGTCTATAGAGACACTGCGTTACTCCGCCTCGGCAGAGATGGTTGCTACACGGACTTTCTGCGGATCGGCATCGCCCAACTGCGCTGCGTGTGTGCCACAGTACACTGGATGATAGCAGTACAATGCGGTATCGTTTTCAAGCGCAAAGCCTGCATACACTGCTGTTGGCGTACGTGAGCAGTCGTGAAAATTGCAGTCAGTGAGTGGTCGGACGCTAGTCATTCGAGTGGGTACAGTGCCTGTTCAGCTGTCTCACTGAATGACGCGGTAAATGAGCTTGCTTCAAGCGTTGTTGCTACGTTACCGACACCGGGCGCTGCTTGCCACCCAACACTGTTGTAGTGCTTGCGTGGATGCGCAATTGGCGAGCGCTCGTAGTGTGCCCAGAGGGCTGTCTGTGAGCCACCATTACGCGGTGTCAATCGAACGTGTGTCTGCCAGCTGCCGAGGAACCCACCGCGACGCTGTGCGTAGGATCCAACTTCATACACTGGATCGCCATCAGCGTCAGTTTCATATTGGATTGAAGCAAACACAGCGGGCCACCACTGATCTGTTTCGCGGAAGAATTGGCGCAGTGTTGCTGGCGGAGCGTCAACAACGCCAACAAACTCGCGGTCTTGAAGCGGTAACTGTGTTTTCTCTGGCACCAGCTCGCTCACGTCGACCGCATTGACAGCGTCGTCGGTGGCGGTGAACGCGTGTGGGGCATTGTCTGATCCAAGCCGGTGGACGAGAGGCAACAGTATCCGTCGCAGACGCCATAGATCTGGCCACCCACCGAGGTATTGACGAGCGCCAATGAGCAGTATACCACCAACAAGTGGGCCGATAATCTCAGCTGGCAGCTGTGCAAGTAGTTCTGTAAGTTGTTGTGTCAACATGCGTATTCAGTGTTTCAGTAGTCACTGCGCGCTTCTGGGGACGACACTGCTACAAACAGTGCTGCATCCGTGGGTGTACTGTTGTGTACGCAAACCCCACGCAGCTATTGTGTAGCGGGGTTACGCTCCAGCTCGAACCGTGTCGCCGGCGTGTGACTTCCTAAGTGTGGTAGTCACAGATGAGTAGCCGTCTTGTGACACGGTGACGGTTGCTGGCATTGGCACTGAACCAAACGATTGACTGATGCCGTGATTTTTCGCTGTTTTCTCTTCGCTGTACGCGCCATCCTGTGATTCAACTAGAATCGTTGCGTCAGGAAGCGGAGTACCGCCTGTATCAGTGACGAGGACGTCGACTCCGACTCGAAACGTGTCGTCCGTATCTTCCTCGAGCGTAACGTTCAGCTTGATGTCGTCTGCCATTGCACACCATCAATAATCTAAGCGCAGCTGGTCTATGTCTCAATACACTAATGCTGGTATCACTGCGTACTGGGTGGTATATGGCTTGTCTTCGCAAGAATTAAGTCCGGCTATTCAGTATAACAATATGTGATGTCGCAGGTATATCGAGACGAAGAGATACTTGAGATGCTAAGGCAGTGTAAAGCCGAGCACGGCGCCTGTACGCCAACAAACCTCAACAGTATGGATGACACATGCTCTGCGTCACTGGTGATGCGCCGATTCGGTTCATGGACTGACGCAAAAGAGGCTGCTGGTATTGACGAAGATTTGTCACACACGACAGGGCGCAAGCGTGAGTACGAAGATCAGGACGTGCTCTCACAAATCCGCGAGTGTGCACGGCGCAATGATGGCAAATGCACAGTCGAGTTGTTGCAGGCTGAATCAGACTTAGTCTCACCGTCCGTCGCTATCGATCGGTTCGGAAGTTGGCTTGACGCAAAACAAGAGGCTGGGCTTGACAGCGAACGGGCGTCAAACAAACGCCCGCAAAAATACTCTGATGAGGACTACTACGAGCTACTCAGAGCGTGTGAGCAAAAACATGGGAAAGTAACACAGCGCATCTTCAATGAAGACGATGAGTTTCCATCGGCCGGTGCCGTGCGCAAGCGGTTCGGTCGCTGGTCGACAGCGAAAGAAGAAGCTGATATCGAAGATACAACACGTAGTTACTCTGATGAAGAACTGCTCGATGCGCTTCAAACGTGCGCGTCACGCCATGGCCGGTGTACAGCTGCAACCTTCGCATCAGACAGTGATATGCCCAGCCCCGAAACCGTACAACGTCGCTTCGGAAGCTGGTCAAAGGCAAAAGAGCAGGCTGGCGTTAACTAGTATGTTCTCACGTTCTGATATCTATTATCCGGCCCCGTACTGGCGTGTGTGTCAACGCCAGTAGCGTATGTCGTGACACACAATATTTTTGTGCGAACGGGTTGTACCGTGTTGTGTGATAGATCATCTAACAACAACACCCGGCAATGGGTCTGTGACAGCGTTTGTCCTTGTTGGCCCACCTGCAAGCGGGAAGTCAACAGTACGGTCACTGTTTGAAGATCACGGTGCTGTTGGTCGAGACCTGGCGTCACTCCGTGATGCACCGAGTGTCGCACTTGACGATGACACTGCATTCGGTATCGCACACACGGTTGCTGAAGCGCGGAGCAGTGATGTACCCGTTGCGTGTATCGAGGGAGCCGTCTGTGACGCAGATGTCGACCGCGTCCGCGAGCTAGCAGATACAACACTTGTCGTCAGGGTACTTGTGCCTGAGGCGAGCGAGCGGTTGCGTCGGTATGTCGATCGCGAGTTAGCCTACACAGCGGGCGAAGCTGTGCCTGCTGACAGACGCACTGCAGTCAGAATGTATGCACAGGCGCGCGAACAGACAGAGCGCCCATACCCAACACATACAGTAAGTATCGTCAACAGTCATGACACCTCTGTCACAACACTGTACAATCGTATTGGGCGACTGATAAACACGATGACAACTACAGCTACCTGTGACACAACGCCGTGTAGTACAACCACAGCAACGTCTGATAGTAAGTTACCTGAGTTGTCTACGTTCGTGAGTACGACTGAACTCGATATCGAGTCCATCGATGAACTGCCCAGTGAAGTTGAATCTGCGTTACCTACTAATCCATGAACGCGCGTGACTACGTCAGTGATGAAACTGATGTACGTGTTGATCTTGTCAGCTCAACACCTCGTCCAGATGAACTCGTCGTCCGCTGTGCGCGAGGTGATACAAGCGAGCAGTATGTTGGTAGTGCTGACCTTGTTGATATCCTTGCAGACACACAGTATCAAGAAAGCGACTACGACCGCGTTGTCAACAATCACCTCCCACCGTTCACCCAGACAAAGGCACACAACACTGCTGTTCCACGCGGGATCGCTGAGCAGCGCACCAAAGTGTATGCTGTCTTACGGCGCCTGTTTCGGCGCAACCACTGGGGGCCGTTTGAGCACCCACACGTTACAGTTGGCTTCAAAAATATCTCTGTTCAATCTGAACGCCAACTGACTCGCCATCGACACGCAACGTTCGATGTACAGTCACTGCGATACGTCGACGTCTCAGATACTGTAGCAGGCGAGTCAGTAGACTCGCCTACTACTAGCCAGGCACAGCCTGGCGTCGTAGGCGGTCTCATGCCGAAATCGGCAGTCGATGCTGATCACGCAACCCGACACGGACAACTCGACATGGACGACGCGGATCGAGAACACGCACAGGAGATAATCGCTGACGAACAGCAGGATGCTGGTGACAGCTATCGCGAGCTGCGTGAGCTGGGCGTGCCGGCGGAAGATGCGCGGGTTGTACTCGGTATGGGTACACAGATCAACATGACCATGACAGCAAACCTCCGGACGGTGTTACACGTACTGAACTTGCGTGAGAGTGCTGGTGACGCACAGTGGGAAATCCGAGGCATCACTGGCTTGCTCGAAGAAGAACTGCGATCGTGGGCACCGATGACGATGGATCTCTGGGATCAATACGGGCCGATACCAGACGGGCCCTGAGATCTGTCCAGGCAACAGTAGGTGACGTAGCAACTGCGTCGGGCCGTGCTCGACTAGTAACTACGTAACGCTAGCTGACGCAGTTATGGTCTCTGAACTGCTCTAAGTTGTCTTTGACAGTGTTGAGCTCCGTGAGCATGTCGCCAGTCACAGAGATGGTAACTTCAATTGTGTCCGCATCGCTTGCAATCGCTGTTGAAAACGACACATCACTGCTCGTTCCAACAAGATCTGTAAGCACGTTCGTATTGATGTAGCTGTCGCGGACGATAATAAGCGCCTCTGAGTCACAGCAGCGCAACGAGACAGAATGCATTGTCGCTAGCTCTCGCATATATTCGATGATCGTCTCGATACCAACAGTTGTGTCAGTAGTTGAAAATGAGATGTCATCAGTGCACAGTGACGTATCTGTTGTTTCAATAACAACAGGCCCTCTATCGGTAGTGACAACAACAGTGTCGGTGTACGACTCTGACATGTATGGCTTGTCGACACCATCCCGGATAAGCATTTCGCGAACTACACGTAGTAGTCGCGTGTGAGTGTATTTTTTGTGTATGCTCGTTGTCCAAAGAATTAACTACTGGCTTCTACATATAGCATACGTAATGGTGGATGCATACACCGTTGATGGACCAGCAGAGTTTGCCGAGACGGCGACTGATCTCGATATGAATCAAAACCAGCTTTCTGGAGATCAGTTCACAGACTTGTGGGACCTGTGGGAGCTACGAACAGAAATGTTCGGCCCGTGTTCGCTTGTCGTCGTTCAAGAGTGGTTTGCAAGCGATGAGTTTGGTGCGCTGCGACCGTTTGTGTTCGCACAGGTTGAACACGATGATCCAAGTTCGGGTGCTGTGTTGTTTGTTGACGCACAGCTTATCGACATCTCAATCGTGCGCGGGGGGCATGTTGACGCCATCGCTGACCCGGATACTGAACTCACGTTTGGCCGTGTCGTCACAGAGCTTGATATCTCTTCAACGGATGACTACATCGATGAGTCAGGTAAAGCGTGGATCCCG
>Ga0209917_1000772_pt1 | contig 13332 bp, 12 predicted proteins | sample SalPon2_C_H2O_MG_FD_185710 | JGI IMG/M metagenome (GOLD analysis project Ga0209917, IMG submission 185710) | Salt pond water microbial communities from South San Francisco under conditions of wetland restoration - Salt Pond MetaG R2_C_H2O_MG... | ecosystem: Environmental > Aquatic > Non-marine... | reverse complement strand
GTGATCCCCTTTACCGAGCGCATCAACACCTCATCGGACACCTTGAACGCCTGTCGGACGGGGAGCTTCCCGACCGCGTCGAGCAGGCGGTCGTTGGGCACGACGATCACGGTGTCGCTCACGTCACGGAGGCGTTCTAACCCGGCTTCGGCGTTCGTCCGGCGCACCTCCCCCTCGGCGGTAAACGGCGTCGTGACGATAGCAATGGTGAGCGCGCCCGAGTCGCGGGCGGCCTTCGCGACGACCGGGGCCGACCCGGTGCCCGTTCCACCACCGAGTCCGGCGGTGACGAACACCATGTCAGAGCCGTCGATCGAGTCTTGGATCTCCTCTTGTGACTCGATAGCGGCCTCCTCGCCGACCTGCGGGAGCGAGCCGGCGCCGCGACCCTGGGTCTTCTGCTGGCCCATCAGGATCTTCGTGTCGGCCTCGACGTTGACGAGGTGTTGCACGTCGGTGTTGGCCGCGACGAGCTTCGCACCACGGATACCCTCCTCTGTCATCCGGTTCACTGTGTTGCCGCCGGCACCGCCACAGCCGACGACAGTGATGTTGGTTTGGAGGTCTTTGAGAACGTCCTGTAGCTCCTCGTCGGTCATCGTTCCACTCTGTGGTGACGTGCCGGTGTGGCCGTCGGCGTCGCCGCCCCCGTCTGCGGCGTTCGCCGAGGCGTCCTCGGCCTCGTCGATGGCGTCCTCAACGATGGAGTCCATGATACCGTGGCTTGCGACCCCGAGGTATATATTATTGACCGATCGTCCGACCCGCGTCGGACTTGAGCCGTCATGTCGGTTCAATCTCCAATAACCCGGGGATCGCCTGCAGTCGCGGTTGCAAATGCTTGCTCATATAGATCTTTATACCACTGTTTCAGCGACTCTCAAGCCTGCATGTGGGATCTATCCGTGAAACGAATGACAAACGCTACGATAGGTAACGGAGAGAGAATCAGAACGGAAACCGGTCCTCGCGCTCCGTCGAGACGGCCGTAGGAGTGATCGTCTCGCCGTCAACCTCGACCGATTCACCGGACGCAAGCCGGCCAAACGCCGGGCCCTCCGGCACACCACGGTCGGCCGCGAGCGCCGGATCAAACGCGGTCTCACACGCAACCACCGCCTCGTCGTCCACGCGAACCGTGTCGTATCCGTGCTCCAGCACGGCCGCCAGTGCCTCGACGAGGTCGGCGTATCCCGGTGTGGTCTCACCCGCGTCGAACGCAGCCGACCCGGTCGCGCGCGTGCCAGCCTGCTCGGTGTCGAACGCGACCGTATGGGACTCGACGGCTGCGCGGGTCGCCTCGCCGTCGACACCCTGTGCTCGCGCCAGCAGCGCGGCCGGGAACGACTGGACGGTTACCGCTGCCGCGTAGTCGGCCGGATCGGAGTCCCCCTCGACAGGAATCACCGACCCGAACCGGAGTCCCTCGTCGATGGGCCCCACGGCCGCCTCGAGCGCCTCGACGAGCGCCAGCGAGCGGTCACCGACCGTCCGGACCCACGTCTCGCTCACGATCCGATACCCCAGGTCTTCGACCACCGCCGCAAGCGCGGGTCGCTCGCCGTCGATCACGGCGTGGTCGGCGCGACTCCGCTCGAACGCTGCCTCGATCACGTCTCGGTTTGCGGCCGGGTCACCGAGTTCACCCAGCGCCCAGTCAGCACCGATGTGACCGACGGTCCACGGTGTCTCACGGACGATTCGGGTGAACCGCGGCGCATAGTGGCCCCCACCGAAGCCGACAACGTGGCGGTGCTTCCCGTCCGATCCCCGCACGTCCGGGCCGGTATCGCGGAGATCCAGCACCGCGCGGGCGACCGCATCGGCCCCGGCCGGGTCCTGCCACTGCGGCTCGTCGGAGCCGAGTTCGGCGAACAACGAGGGAACCGCGGTGTCGGTAGGGCCATGGTGGGTGCACTCGATGCCGACGTCGTAGTCGTCGGGGGCGTGCGTTTCCATCGCCTCAACCACCCGGGAGACCGCACCGGGCGCGGCGATGGCGAGCGTCTCGGGCGCGCCGCCGTACGGCGACGGACCGAAGTTTCCGGTGACGTGGGCGGTCAAGAGCGGGCCGGAGTCACCGGCGTGTCGCGAGACGACGACGAGGAAGTCGACGTCGTCGTCGGCCGCGTCGTCGTCCACACCGCCGAAGGCGGCCGCCGGGTTCGACAGCTCGATGTGGAGCGCCTCGAACTCCCGAAGCTCGAAGCCGTCGGTTCGGTAGTAGGTACCGCCGCCCGCGGCGTCCGGCCGGGTCGTATCTTCGTGAGCCGTCCAGTCGCCGACCGCGAGCAGCCGTTCGCCGATGTGTACGGAGGCGCTGTCGGCCCGGCTGACGACGATCGCTATCACGGACCTGAGTGTGTGATCAACACCCGAATAGTCGTCGGTTCGACGCCGAACCGGTACATAGACCGCCGGCTCACGGCACGAGTACGTAGACGAACGCGCCGTACGCCCCGAGGAGAATGCCGCCGTCGAGCCGGGTTATCCGACCGCCGCGAACCATCATCCCGGCCGCGACGAGGGTGAATGCAAGAAGCACCGGAAACTCGAACGCGCGGACGCCCGGACCGACCTCGATCGGTGAGAGGACAGCGAGGATGCCGATGACCGCGAGGATGTTGTAGATGTTCGACCCGAGGACGTTGCCGACGCTGAAGGTTCCCTCGTCGCGGGCGGCGGCGACGACGCTGGCGGCGAACTCCGGCAGTGAGGTACCGATAGCGAGCACGGTGAGCCCGATGAAGAGATCAGAGAAGCCAGCCGCCGCGAGCAGCGACCGGCCGCCCGCGATCAGCCAGTTCGACCCGGCAACGAGCGCGATGAGCCCACCGACGACGGCGGCGACCTCGCGGAACGTCGCATCCGGCATGCCGTCGCGCTCGCTCGCGGTGATCGCCGACTGCGTCCGTCTGACTCGACGCAACACGACAAGGGTGAAGCCGATGAGCGCCGCCAGGAGGGCACCGCCCTCCACCGACCCGATCTGTCCGTTCCAGCCGAAGCCGACGAGGAGGGCCGCCGCGAGAAGCATAAACGGCACGTCGCGTCGAAGCGCGGCCTCAGAGACGTCGAGTGGGCGAATCAACGCGGCCGCACCGAGCACGAGCCCGATGTTGGCCACGTTTGACCCAAGGATCGCACCGAGACCGATGTCGGTCGAGACGGTGAGCCCACCCAAAACCGCGACGAACAGCTCCGGGGCGGTCGTCGCGAACGCAACGACAGTGACGCCGACGGTCGCCGCCTTCAGGCCGATCGCCAGCGCGAGGTCCCGCGCCCCCGCAACGAGGAGCTCGGCGCCGGCGTACAACAGCGCGACGCCGGCGAGCAACAACGCGAGTTCCGTCACGGGCGACCCGAGTGGCATATCCGAGGAACAGACCGTCGTCACAAAAGAAGCGCGGTTCGTGAGACCGCCGCCCGCGGCCGGCCGCTCAGACGTTCGTCGCGCGGAACTCGCCGTGTTTCATCCCGAGGACGAAGACGATCGCGCCGAAGACGGCCATCGAGGGGACGACCATCATGAGGACCGTCTGTAGTGCCATCGGGGTTCCAAAGCTGATACCCACGGTTCCGACGGCGATGATCAGCGCCACGAGACCGGCCGCGCGCGGAAGGTCGTACTCCATGGCCCCAGTAACACACTAACCGATATGAACGTTCGGTCGTCGGCTTGCGCAGATGGCGGTGGGCAGCGGTGAATCCTCGTCGACGAACGCGAGCGTATTTGTCGACCGCTCACGGAACGAACACATGCGCGTACTGGGCGTTGCTGGACCCTCGGACTCCGGCAAAACGACCGCGGTGGCGGCGCTAACGACCCGACTTCGGGATCGCGGCAGCGTCGCGACCGTCAAGCACCTCACACACGAGCCGGACGTGGACACCGAGGGGAAAGACACCGATCGCCACCGCGCCGCGGGCGCAGAACACACGGTCGGCATCACGGAGGAAGGCGGGTGGTTTGCGACTGGAGACGACCGCACACTCGACGCGGTCCTCGACGACCTCACACCACACGTCGACTACGTCCTCGTCGAAGGATTCAGCGGGCGACACCTCCCGACGGTCGTGCTCGGCGGCCGCGAGACGGCCCCGCCGGTCGTCGCCGAGGCGTCGTGTGCCGACGATCTCGACTACGAGCGTGTGCTCGATCGGATCGAAACGATCCCGCCGACCGAGACGCCGCGGTCGCTCGCCGCTGCAGTTCGCACTGTCGCCGACGAGCCGTCGATGCCGGTGGCGACAGGCGAGGCACCGATTTCCCTCGAGCGTGCCGCTACCGCGCCGTCTGAGCAGCCCAACGCACACGCGTCGAGCGTCGAACAATCTCTCCGTGCCGAGGACGGCGTACGGGCGGTCCGCGTTCACCACCGCCGACCGATCGATCCGACGGTATCAACGAGCGTCTGCGTCGCAGTCGCGGCCGACACGGGCCGACTCGCCGCCGAGACGGTCGCCGACGCACTCGAGCAGTTCGACGATCGCCTCCACAACTCAGATGAGCGTGGCGACGCGTCGACTCGATAACACAACACGGAACGAGTGTAGGCCACCCGTCCGGCGCGCAACCAAAATCGGCTCCGTTCCCACATATTTGCAATGCTAGCAAGTTATAACCGATGGCAAAGTGACCGTATACAAGATGCAGACTCGAACGCGCCGGTCCCTGCTCGCGACGGTCGCGGCAGGGTGTGGAGTCGGAGTCGCCGGCTGTTTGGACGGGGCGGACGCCGTCTCGGTGCTCGCGGCCGGCAGTCTCGCAGTCGCGTTCGAGGACCACGTCGCCCCGGCGTTCGAAGCGGAGACGGGAACTGCGGTTCGCGGCGAGTACCACGGTTCGACGGCAGTGATGCGGATGATAACGGACGACCAGAAACACCCGGACGTCGCGGTGAGTGCGGACCACCGGTTGCTCCGGGACCGGCTCTACAAGGGCCACACGGACTGGGACGTCGAATTCGCGTCGAACGCAGTCGGACTCACGTACGGGCGTAACACGTGGATCGCAGACAGACTCGCGGCCGGTGACCCCTGGTATGAGGTTGTTCGCGACGTGTCGGCTGGCGAGCTGGCGATCAGCGATCCCGCACTCGACCCGCTGGGGTATCGCGCCGTCTTGGCGTTCCGGCTGGCAGCGCGCGAACACGGACTCGACGACTTCGCCGAGTCGACGCTTGAGCGGGTGTACCAGGAGCCGGAGGAGCCGCAGTTGCTCGCCGGTGTCGAGACCGGAAACCGCGCCGCCGCCGTCGCCTACCGGAACATGGCGGTCGCACACGACCTCCCATTCGAGCCGTTCCCGCCCGCGTACAACTTCGCGGACCCCAATCGGGCAGAGACGTACGCCTCGGTGTCATATACCACCACAGACGGATACACCGTTACCGGCGCCCCGATCGTCTACAACGCGACCGTGCTCGCGGACGCGACGACACCGACGGCGGGCCGTCAATTTGTCCGGTTCCTCGCCGGTGCCACCGACGTGCTCCGCGAGAACGGCCTCGCTGTGGCGGCGTTCCCGAGAGCACACGGCGCGGTCCCGGCCGAGGTGCTTCCGTGAGCCTCGCAACCGAGACGGGCCGACGGCGGTTCGAGTGGGTGCCAGAGCGACTGGTCGCCGGACTACTCGGGGGACTGCTCGTCGTCGGGTTCGCGCTGCCGTTCGTCGCGTTCCTCTGGCGAGCCGGTTCGGTTACCGTCTGGCAGACCCTCGCCGAGCCGGCGACGCGGACCGCGATACGCAACTCCCTGCTCACCGCGCCGGTCGCGACGGCAATCGCGACCACACTCGGGGTCCCGCTCGCATACGTTCTCGCGCGGGCATCGTTCGTCGGGAAGCGCGCCGTTGAGGCGCTCGTGATCCTCCCGCTCGTCGTTCCGCCAGTGGTCGGTGGGGCGTTGTTGTTGAGTGTGGTCGGGCGATTCACGCCCATTGGGGCGGCCGCCGCGAGCGCCGGCGTTCCACTCACCGACAGCCTGCTCGGCGTGATCCTCGCACAGACGTTCGTCGCTGCCCCGTTCGTCGTCATCACCGCACGTGCCGGGTTCGCCGCGGTCGACGAACGGTTAGAACAGGCGTCGCGGTCGCTCGGCCACGGACCGATCGCGACGTTCACCAACGTGTCGCTCCCGCTCGCGCGCGGTGCAATCGTGGCCGGCATCGTGCTCACATTTGCGCGGGCGACCGGCGAGTTCGGCGCGACGATGATGGTCGCGTACAACCCGCGAACAATGCCGACACAGCTGTGGGTCGCGTTTATCTCGGGCGGGATAGACGCCATCGTGCCGCTCGCACTGGCGCTGTTGGCGATCACCCTCGCCGTGTTGGCACTGGTTAGACGTGTCGCACGCGTCCCGACGGTGGTGGACGCGTGACTGGCGTCGAGCGCGCACGCGACCAAGCGGCCGCCGACCGGGACGGCGATAAGACTGCAGCCCTAGAGGTCGACGGGCTCGCACACCGATACGGCCGGACCCAGGCGCTCGCCGACGTGTCGATCACCGTTGCACCCGGCGAGCTGATCGCGCTACTCGGGCCGAGCGGGTGTGGCAAGACGACCCTCGTCCAAGCAATCGCCGGTCACGTCCGTCCGACTGCCGGGCGGATAACACTTCACGGGACGGCGGTCACGACGGTGCCTCCTGAGTCGCGTGACGTCGGCGTGGTGTTCCAGCGGTCGACGCTGTATCCGCACATGACCGTCGCGGAGAACGTCGCGTACGGCCTCGCCGCCCAGGGGGTCGCCGATGACCGGCGCGAGGAACGGGTCTGCCGGTACCTAGAGCTCGTCGAACTGACACACCTCCGTGCAGCCTCCCCGGACGCCCTGAGTGGTGGCCAAGCGCGCCGCGTCGAACTCGCCCGCGCGCTCGCTCCGGAGCCCGACGTGTTGGTGCTCGACGAGCCGCTGTCCGCACTCGACAGGCGGCTCCGTGTACGGCTTCGCGACGAGATCGCACGGATTCAGCGGACGACGGGCGTAACGACGCTGTTCGTGACGCACGACCAGGCCGACGCGATGGCGGTCGCCGACCGACTCGTCGTCATGCGTGACGGGACGGTGGCCGCGACTGGCACGCCACGGGCGCTGTACGAGTCGCCACCGAACCGGTTCACCGCCCGGTTTCTCGGCCGGTCAAACGAGCTTGCCGGACGAGTTGTCGACGGCGGCGTCGACCGCGCTCTCGGAGGCACCGGGAGTAGCGACGAGACCGACCTCGTTCGCGTCGCCGTCGGCGAGGCGGAATTCGTCGTTCCCGACGCGTCACTGAGGACCGACCAGGCTCTCGTGCACGTGCGACCGGAGGCCGTTCGCGTCGCCGCGGCGGGTATCGGCGACGACCACGGTACGGGCGACCAAAACGGGGGCGACCACGACGCCGAGGACGGTGGTCCGAACACGACTCGCGACACGACTGTCTCGCTCGGCGGGACCGTCGAACGCGTCGCAGACGCCGGAAGCCGATACGACGTGCACGTGAGCCTCGATTCGGCGACGTCTATCGACGGGGACACAGAGACGCCGCGAGCGGCCGATTCACCGCCGACGCTAACGGCCGAGTGTACCCGGTGTGGGCTGGCCGTGGACGACCGGGTTCAGGTCGCGTTCGACGGCCGCGACGTCTCCGTGTTTCCGCGGTCGACCGAGCGTGTCGAGTCGGACGGTGCGGACGGTTCGGGCGGCATCGTTCGGTGATCGTCGATCGTCGCCCTCCGCTGGTGATCGTCATTCGTCGTCCGCCGCTGGTTCACGCCTCGACGATGCCGTCGTCGTCCGCCGCAGGCGGGACGCGGAGTGCGGCATCGAGGGCGATCACGGCATCCCCGCCGACGCTCACGCGCACCGCGTCGTCGGCCGCAGCGTCGGTCGGCTCGGTCAGTCGAACGTAGACGCGGCCGGGCCGGTCGAGGATGTGCCCTTGTTCGAAGACGAACTCGTCCGGTGGGTCGCCGTCGAACGCGCCGACAGCTCGAAGGTACCCGGCGGCCGCGCCACTCGCCGTGCCCGTCACAGGATCCTCCGGCACCCCGACCGCCGGGGCGAAGGTCCGACCGTGGAGCGTCGCCGACGCTGACAGCGTGTCGAAGGTGAACGCGTACACCCCAGCGACGTCGAATTCGTCCGAGAGCGCCTCGATGGCGGCGTGGTCCGGGTCAGCATCGGTGAGTCGTTCGAGGAAGTTGACCGGGACGACGAGAAACGGCAGTCCGGTCGAGGCGACCGCAACCGGGAGGTCCGCGCCGACATCACGGAGGGCAGCCGCGTCGATGCCGAGCGCCGCCGCGAACCGGTCGAGGTCGACGTCGACGGGGGTGACACGGGGTACATCTTGACGCATCCAGACACGCCCCGTGTCGGTCACGCGGACAGTGAACGTCCCGGCGTTCGTGTGGATCGGGTGCTCGCCGGCGTCGATCGCGCCGTCGTCGAAGCGGACGGCGAACGCCGCGACGGTGGCGTGCCCACAGAGGTCGACCTCCGCGCTCGGCGTGAAGTACCGAACGCGGTAGCCGGTCTCGATGCCATCGGCTGCCGCTGCAGGCGTCACGAACGCCGTCTCCGACGCCCCCAACTCGGCGGCTATCCGAGCCAACTGGTCGTCTGAGAGCCCCGTTGCGTCGGGAACGACACCGGCCACGTTGCCGGCGAGCGGCTCCGTAGTGAACGCGTCGACGAGGAGCGCGCGTGTTGAGTCCATCGCTCGTTCGTCGTCGAGAGCGATAAAAAGCCTCCCGACCGTCGACCTCAACCCTTTTTTCCTCGCTCCACCCACAGGGTTGGTATGGGCCTGTTCGACCGCTTGCGCGGGAACGACACACCACGGGTGGCGTTCGTCGGGATCGAGGGGCTTCCGTACGACCTCGTCGCCGACGAGCCGGAGACGTTCCCGACGCTCGCGGCTATCGCCGACGCAGGCGACGCTGGAGCGATAGATAGCATTGTCCCGCCGGAGTCGAGCGCCTGCTGGCCCGCGCTCACGAGCGGGGTGAACCCGGGAGAGACCGGCGTCTACGGCTTTCAAGACCGTGAGATCGGGTCGTACGACACCTACGTACCGATGGGTCGTGACGTCCAGGCGACGCGAATCTGGGACCGCGCGACAGCCGCCGGCCTCGATGCGACGGTGTTGAACGTCCCTGTCACCTTCCCGCCCCAGCGCGACCTCCAGCGGACGGTCGCTGGCTACCTCTCGCCCGACGTCGACTCCGCTGCACACCCCGAGGAGCTGCGGTCGTACCTCGAGTCGACCGGCTACACGCTGTCGGTGAACGCGAAGCTCGGTCACCGCGATGACAAGTCGGCCTTCCTCGAGGACGCCCGCGAGACGCTCGACGGACGCGCTGCACTGTTCGAGCGGTACGTCGACCGCGACGATTGGGATCTCTTCGTCGGCGTCTTCACCGCCCCGGATCGGGTGAATCACTTCCTCTGGCGTGACTACCGCGAGGCGGGCCGCTATCACGACGCGTTCGTCGACTTCTACGCCGCGCTCGACGCACACCTCGCGACCCTCCGTGATGCACTCGCGGACGACGTGACGCTCGTGGTCGGCTCAACGCACGGCTTCGCCAGCCTCGAGTACGATGTCTACTGTAACGAGTGGCTCGAACAGACCGGGTGGCTCTCGTACGGAGACGACGACCACACCGCACTCGTCGACATCGACGGGGACACGCGCGCGTACTCGCTTATGCCCGGGCGATTTTACCTCAACCTCGAGGGACGCGAGCCGAACGGAGTCGTCCCCGAATCGGCGTACGACACGGTCCGCGCCGAGCTCGCGGCGACCCTCGAGACGTGGGAGGGACCGAACGGCGAGCCGGTCGTCGATCGCGTTGTCGAACGCGAGACGGCTTTTCGCGGCGACCACGACGAAATCGCTCCAGACCTCGTCGCACTCCCGAACCCGGGGTTCGACCTGAAGGCCGGATTCCGTCCACGCGACCGCGTGTTCGACCCCGACGGTCCCCGGACGGGAATGCACACCTTCGAGGACGCCGCGTTGTTCATCGACCACCCGGCAGCGACCGTCGGCGATGCCGACCTACTCGATGTTGCCCCCACGCTTCTCACGCTGCTCGACGTCGAGTACGGCCGGACGGACTGTGACGGCGCGAGCCTGGTGTGAGCCACGTTGTGACCAACGGAGAGATATATGGAACGAACCCCAGACGGTACGCCGGTTGGCGTCGACGACCCGTACGCGGTCGCCGGCGTGTGTGACCACCTCACCGACGACGGCCAGTGTCGGTTCGCGCTGACGCAGGCCGGCAACGACCCGGCGTTCACCGACGCGCGCCGTGTCGACGACTACGCCTGTCATGTCGGAGCCGAAGGGGCCTGGCAGGCGTGTCCGCACTACCGGTCGACTACTGACGGGCGTGAATGCATGCGGTGCGGCCTCGAGGAGGTCCGGCTCGCAGGCGAGGACGCACGACCGCTCGTCGAAGCACATCACCTCTCGTACGGCGACGCCGAGACCACAGACGACACCGCAGTGACGACTGACGCCACAACGACGAACGACACCGCAGCTGCCGGCCCGCACGAGATAACCGTCGCGCTGTGCCGGTGGTGTCACACCAAAGTGCACCGATCGATAGCACGGATCGACGACGACGCGAGCCCGGACCCAGAGGCGATCGCCGAGCGTGAGGGACGGCGAACAAAAGAGCGTGAGGAGACGGCGTTCGAGACCGCACGCGAGCGATTCGACGAGTCGGAGTGAGAGACGGTCAGCTAGTGACCTCGCTGGGGCGGTTTATTCGGGTGCCGGCCGAACGAGGTCTGCCAGCGCGACGAGCGCCCCGAGGAACCAGCCGATCGGAATCGAGATCCCGATCCACATCAGCAGGTAGCCGATACCGGGGAGTCCGACTCCCGCACCGAACGTCTCCAGGTTGAACGCACCGCGGATGACCTCGTTGAGTCCGCCGACTGCAAAGACCGTGTCGAGAATCCAGACCGCGAGCGCGTAGCTCGGGTCGAGGACGTACGGCTCGAGCGAGGGGGCGACGAGTGCGGCGACAACCGGCGGGAGAAACAGCGCGGTCATCGCCAGCGGGTACGCGAGCAGGACGCTCGTGAGCCGACCGCCCGTCTTTGAGGTGACCGCGGCGAGCCCGGCGGCGACGACGGCGACGATGCTTGCGACCCCCACCGCGAGAACGTCAGCGAGCGCGAGCTGAAAGTAGGTCAACACCGTGAGCGCGCCCCATCCGAGCGCGGCCGCGAGGATCACGCCGACGACCCCGAGTCGGGTCACCGCGCTGTCGAACTTACGGGCGTAAAACCGGGTTGTGAAGCCGAGGAGAAGAAACGGGTACACGGCAGCGACGAGCGGCGCGCCAAGCGCGCCCCACAGGTAGTACGCGACCCGCTGCGGGAGCGTCTCCGGCTTCCACTTGCCGAGCACCGTGCTCGGGTCGAGCTGTCTGGGAAAGACCGTCTCCATCCAGGTCTCGTGGAGGCGAACGACGTCCAATACGAGCGCCTCCAGCAGACCGGGCTGCCCTCGTCGTTCCATTTGACTCTTCTCTCGGGGGAGTCGACGTGAAGGTTGTGGGTTCGTCGGCCCGTGGTCTGAGGATGCAGACCGGACACATGACACGGCGTCGGGATCGGATGGGCTTTGTCCATCAGCCGCCGAGCGTGACCGACACATGTCTCTGGCCGCGTTCACGCACGGACTGGTGCTCTCGTTCGGGCTCATCGTTGCGTTCGGGCCACAGAACGTGTTCATCTTTCAGCAGGGCGCCACACAGCCACGCTTCAGACAGGCCGTACCCACGGTGGTCACCGCCGGTGTCGCCGATACGTTGTTAGTCCTTCTTGCGGTGCTGGGGGTGTCCGTCGTGGTGCTTGAGTTCGCGTGGCTGCAGACGGCGCTGTTTGCCGCCGGGTTCGTCTTCCTGTGTTACGTCGGCTGGGTACTCTACGTGGCACCGGATTTCGAGCCCGACGCGACCGGAGCGGATCGACTCGGGACGCGCGAGCAGGTCGGCTTCACCGCCTCCGTCTCGATACTGAATCCACACGCCATCCTGGACACGGTCGGTGTGATCGGGACGAACGCCCTAGCGTACGCCGGGGCGAACCGCTGGTCGTTCACCGCCGGCTGTCTGATCGTGTCGTGGGGGTGGTTCACCGGACTGGCTATTGTGGGGCGGCGGCTCGGCGGGGCGGCCCCCGGATGGTTACGCCACCTCAACACGGTCTCTGCGGCGCTCGTCTGGCTCGCCGCACTCTACATGGGTATACAGCTCATCGACCTCGTGGTGTGAGAGCGCCCGCGGATTCTCGATACACGGCTCCGACGCGTGGACCCGTACTCTGGGCACAATCTGTGCACACCGGGTGCGCTGAAAGGCTGTGAGCGTGGCCAAAATAGACGAAGTACCGATCACTGCCAGCTACTGAGGCCGTGTGACGCTCCGCAAAGAAATTCGATATCGCAGTATACGATTTATTGGGAGTCGATCGCCCGCACCGACTCGAAGGTTCCATCGGCGATCGCGTCGGCGACCGCACGGACGTCCACCGGCTCGACCGCGTTAGGGTACTTCCGAGTGAAATACCGCGAGAGATTGTGAACGTCGCGTTCGAGGAACTCCCGAGCGTTCTGGTGATCAACAGGAACAGCCTGTGGCCAGTCGAAGACGGTGACACCGCTCTCTGCGACCGCAACGTTGTGCTCGGAGGCGTCGGCGTGGACCCACCCCAGATCGTGAGCGGTCGTGAGTTCGCGGTAGATCAAATCCAGGACGCCCGGGGCCTGTGCGGGCTCCAGTGTGGCCCGAGCGAGTTCCACGCCGTCGAAGGTGTCCATGATGATGGCGTGGCGGTTGTGATCGACCGGCCGCGGGGCGGAGACGTCCGGATACAGTGCTTCCATCACCTCGTACTCTCGTTCGGCCGCCTTGCGTGCGGTGTAGAGCCAGGAGACGTGGTCGCGGTCAGCGGTGTACTCGCGCTCGCGATTCACCTCACGGAAGTTAGTGTATCCCTCGCGGTGGTACTTCAGCGCGTGCGGCCGGAACGACCGCACCTCGTAGACGTCACCTTCCTTGCCTAATCCAAGTGGTGACCCGACGCCATCGATGGTCCCGCGCTCGGAGAACGTTCGCAGCGCCAGCGCGTCGTACCCCTCGAATGTGAGTTGGTACCCCTCGTACTGGATCGTCTTGCGCTGGATCAGCTCACGATCGAGACAGCGATCGATCCGGTAGTCGACCTCCTCGCGCGTGAGCGTGGCGTACTCCGGGAGTTTGTCACGCCGGACCCACTCCGAAAAGCGCATCCCCTGCTCGACACCCGAGAG
>Ga0209917_1000769_pt1 | contig 13367 bp, 11 predicted proteins | sample SalPon2_C_H2O_MG_FD_185710 | JGI IMG/M metagenome (GOLD analysis project Ga0209917, IMG submission 185710) | Salt pond water microbial communities from South San Francisco under conditions of wetland restoration - Salt Pond MetaG R2_C_H2O_MG... | ecosystem: Environmental > Aquatic > Non-marine... | reverse complement strand
TCCAGCCTGCTTCGACCCAGCGTGCCCGAACAAGGAAAACGCGCCATCTACGAGTCCGGCGAGGTGCCGACCGGGGACACGCGCATCCGGTTCAACATCCAGTACTACACGGTCGCGTTGCTGTTCGTCGTCTTCGACGTCGAGACGGTGCTCATCTTCCCGTGGGCGCTGATATACAGCGACGCCGTCGCCGAGTTCGGGCTCGGGCCGGTGTTGGGACCGATGCTCGTCTTCCTTACGGTCCTCGTCATCGGACTCGGGTGGGCGTGGCGTACCGGCGCCGTTCGCTGGATCAAGAGCGAACGCGCGGAGATCAAGACCCAACTATGAGCAGCGACAGCGACCAACTCCACGACACAGTCTCGACGCAGGACGCCCGGATGGGCGACGGCGTCGACAGCCGCTTCAACTCGAAGCTCCGGGAGGCGTTCGGCTCGACGCCGTTTATCCTCACCAAGTTCGACCAGTTCATGAACTGGGTGCGGGGCAACTCGATGTTCATGCTGCAGTTCGGGATCGCCTGCTGCAGCATCGAGATGATCCACAGCTACGCGATCAAACACGACCTCGATCGCTTCGGGGCGGGCGTCCCGCGCGCCTCGCCGCGACAGGCCGACGTGATCATCGTCCCCGGGACCATCGTCTCGAAGTTCGCCCCCCGGATGAAACGCGTCTACGACCAGATGCCCGAACCGAAGTTCGTCGTCGGGATGGGCTCGTGTACCATCTCCGGCGGCCCCTTCCAGGAGGGCTACAACGTCATCAAGGGGGCCGAGGAGGTCATCCCGGTCGACATCCACGTCCCGGGCTGTCCGCCCCGCCCCGAGGCGCTCATCTACGGCATCGCGAAACTGCAGGAGCGCATCCGAAACGGCGAGACCTCGCCGGTGACGGTCAAACCCTACGAGTTAGAGGAGTTCGGCGACCTAGAGCGCGACGAGTTGGTCGAACACCTCGCCGACGAGATCGACGAGGAGGACCTCGTCATGCGGTACAACTGGGCTGATTCGCCATGAGCTTGGAACAACCCCGCCCCACCGACGTCGGCGAGACGGCCGACGGCGGCGTCGACTACGACGAACTCGAGGCGCTGCTCGGCGAGACCGCCCTCGGCCGCGAGTCCCACGTCAACGCCGAGGCGTTCGTCGTCCGCCCCGACGAGGTCCAGGCGGCGCTGTCGGCGCTCCGGGAGGACGCCGGCTTCGATTACTGCTCGAGCGTCACCGCCCAGCAGTACGAGGACCGCTTCGAGTCGATCTATCACCTGAAGAAGTACGACGACCCGACACAGGAGGTCGGCGTCGTCGTCCCGACGCCGACCGAGGCGCCGAAGAGCGAGACCGGAGAACCCGTCTACCGGACCGCCGAGTGGCACGAGCGGGAGGCCTACGACCTGGTCGGCATCGAGTACGAGGGCCACCCCGACATGCGCCGGATCCTGCTGCCCGAGACGTGGCAGGGCCACCCCCTGGGGCTCGACTACAACCCCGAGAAGCCACAGGTCGTCCCGTTCCGCGAGCACGCCAACCCGCTGCAGCCGGACACCCGCGGCGAGGGGGCCGAATCCGACACGATGTTCATCAACATCGGCCCGCACCACCCGGCGACCCACGGCGTCCTCCACGTCAAGACCGTCCTCGACGGCGAGCAGATCGCCGACGTCGAACCCGACATCGGTTACCTGCACCGCTGCGAGGAGCAGATGTGCCAGCAGTCGACGTACCGCCACCAGATCATGCCCTACCCCGACCGGTGGGACTACGTCTCCGCCGGCATCCTCAACGAGTGGGCCTACGCCCGCGCCGCCGAGGACCTCGCCGACATCGACGTTCCGGAGTACGCCCAGGTCATCCGGACGATGTCCGCCGAGCTGTGCCGGATCGCGAGCCACATGCTCGCCCTCGGCACCTTCGCGTTGGACGTCTTCGGCGACTTCACGGCGGTCTTCCAGTACGCCTTCCGCGACCGGGAGGTCGTCCAGAACATCTTAGAGGACCTGACGGGCCAGCGGCTCATGTTCAACTACCTCCGGCTGGGCGGGGTCGCCTGGGACCTGCCGGAACCCCGCGAGGAGTTCTTCGAGAAGATCCGCGATTTCCTCGACGGGTTGCCCGAGAAGACGACCGAGTACCACAACCTCATCACCGCCAACGAGATCTTCCAGGTGCGGTGCGTCGACACGGGCGAACTCCCGCCGGAGGTCGCAAAGCAGTACGGCGCGACCGGCCCCGTCGCCCGCGGGTCGGGGGTCGACTTCGACCTCCGCCGGGACGACCCGTACGGCTACTACGAGGAGCTCGACTGGGACGTCGTCACCGAGGACGGCTGCGACAACTACAGCCGCGTCCTCGTCCGGATGCAGGAGGTCGAGGAGTCCGCGAAGATCATCGAACAGTGCGTCGACTTACTGGAGGACTGGCCGGAGGACGACCGCGAGATCCAATCGAACGTCCCCCGGACGCTGAAACCCGACGCCGACACCGAGGTCTACCGCGGCGTCGAGGCCGCCAAGGGCGAGTTGGGGATCTACATGCGCTCGGACGGCACCGACAAGCCCGCCCGGTTCAAGATCCGCAGCCCGTGTTTCTGTAACCTCCACACCCTGCGGGAGATGACCGAGGGCGAGTACATCCCCGATCTGGTCGCCTCGCTCGGCAGCCTCGACATCGTCCTCGGGGAGGTCGATCGGTGATGGCGTCGGCGCTCGCCGCGCTGCAGGGCGCGCCGCTGCCCGACCGGATCGTCGAGCTGTTGCCGTTCGGCTCGGGGCCGCTCGGCACCGCGATCGCGGCCCTTCTGGGCGCGGCGATCGTCGGCTCGCTGATGATGACGATGACCGCGGTCGCGGGGCCGTGGGCCAAACGAAAGGTCACGGCGGCCTTCACCGACCGCTACGCGGTCAACCGGCTCGGCCCCTTCGGCATCGTGATCATCGTCGCCGACGCGGTCCGGCTGCTCTCGAAGGAGCTCATCGTCCCCGAGGGCGCTGACCGACCGGCGTGGGACCTCGCGCCGGTCGTCCTCGCGTTCTCGGCGCTTTTGGGCTTCGCCGTCATCCCGATGGGCAGCGGGATCCACCTGGCCGACCCCGAGGTCGGGTTAGTGTACGTGTTCGCCATCGCGTCGATCGCCTCCCTGGGGCTCGTGATGGCCGGTTACGCCTCGAACAACAAGTTCTCGATGCTCGGCGGGCTCCGGGCGGTCGCCCAGAACCTCGCCTACGAGATCCCGCTCATCCTGATCGCGGTCTCGGTCGTGCTGTTCGCCGGCTCGTTGCAGATGAGCGAGATCGTGGCCGCCCAGGCCGAACCGCTCGTCGACCTCGGCGTGGTCGCGATCCCGGCGTGGTACGCCTTCGTCAACCCCTTCGCGTTCGTGCTCTTCATCATCGCGAACCTGATGGAGGTCGGCCGCAACCCGTTCGACATCCCCGAAGCGCCGACGGAGATCGTCGCCGGCTACCAGACCGAGTACTCGAGCGTCTACTTCGTGTTGATCTACCTCGGGGAGTTCCTGCACATCTTCCTCGGCGGCGCGGTCATCGCGACGCTGTTCCTCGGCGGCCCCGCCGGTCCCGGCCCCGCGAGCATCGGGATCGTCTGGTTCGTCGCGAAGATCTGGGCCGTCTACCTGTTCACCCAGTGGGCGCGGTCGGCGCTGCCGCGGCTTCGCATCGACCAGCTGATCGAGATCGGCTGGAAGGGGATGCTCGTGCTGTCGCTCGCGAACCTCGTGTTGACCGCGATAATCGTGGGAGTGATCGCCTGATGATCGGAATGCTCAAATCGATGGCAACGACGATGAAACACGCCCTGGACGGCGAGAAGTTCACCGTCCAGTACCCAGAGGAGACCCCGGACGTCTCCCCGCGCTTTCGGGGCGTCCACAAGTTCTCACAGGAGCGCTGCATCTGGTGTCGCCAGTGCGAGAAGGTCTGTCCGAACGACACGATCCAGATCGTCACCGACGACATGCGCAACGGCGAGCAGTACAACCTCCACATCGGCCAGTGCATCTACTGCCGACTGTGCGAGGAGGTCTGTCCCGTCGACGCGATCCTCCTGACCCAGAACTTCGAGTTCACCGGGGACACGAAGGACGACCTGGCGTACAACAAGGAGCAACTGAAGAACGTCCCGTGGTACAAGGACATCGACCCGCTGGCCTCCCGGGAACCGGACCGTGAGGGGTGGGTCGGCGAGGGCGACGGCGAAGTCGATTACCAGTAGCAGTAATTGAAAACACGGTTTTATTATTCAGTACGAGATCTATACTGATGGTGTATCACGGTTTGTTACCGGATCACCACTGAACAAAGAAATCGTATTACCGATACCTGGTAGACGCCTACGGCGAGCGAACGCGAGCCGTTTCACCGACTCCGAGCGACGGGGGCCGAACGAAGTGAGGTCCCCCGACGTGACGGAGTCGGCTTTTTGATCCACGTTTTTTCGGAAGCGGTTCCTCGCGGAGCGAGGAATCCCGAACGAAAAAAGGTGGGGTCGCGAGGACATCGACCCGCTGGCCTCCCGGGAACCGGACCGTGAGGGGTGGGTCGGCGAGGACGACGGCGAAGTCGATTATCAGTAGCTGGCCCTTTTTAAGTGATATCGGGGATAGCGGTGGTCCGATCGAACCGGTGATACGTGGTCGAAATACGGGACGATCAGACGGAAGCGTATTATAAATATCGTTCAGCCCATTTATAATCCATTTATAATCCATTTATAAAACACATTCCGAGAACGCTGTCCGCCGAGGGGGCGTCCGGCGGTCGCCCCCGAGGCGGTTCCCGGCGACGAGCGAACGGAGTGAGCGAGTCGCCGTAGCGCGCGCGGACCGACGCGGCCCGGAGGGTCGCGGAGGGAGCACGCGCGCATATTTTCCCCACGTTTTTGCCGAGAACCGGTGTCGCGCGCCGAACGGCGCGCGACCCGTGTTCTCGTGCAAAAAGTGGAAGTTGGAACGGAAATCTTCAAAAGGCGTGCGGGTGCACGGACAAGTAATGGCTGTAGTACCGCTTGAGACGCTGGCATTCCTCCTGTTCGCCCTGCTCACCGTCGGGGCGAGCGTGGGGGTCGTACTGGCCCGGGACGTGTGGCACTCGGCGCTGCTTTTGGGCGTCGCGTTGCTGTCCGTCGCGGTCCACTACGTGATGTTACGGGCCGAGTTCCTCGCGGTGATACAGGTGCTCGTGTACGTCGGGGGCGTACTGATCCTCATAACGTTCGCCGTGATGCTCGTTCGGCGCGATTCGGAGATCGAGATGGAGGTGGCGGGATGACGACGAGACCGCGGCTCTACCGGGGCGAGATGGTGATCGGCGTCCTCGCCGTGGGGCTGTTCGCCTTCTTTTCGGCGGTGTTTCTGAGTTCGGGGTTCGGCACCGCGGGGGCGTTCCCCGAGGGGTCGGTCACCGCCTCGATCGGCTACGCGCTGTTGAACCTGCCGGGCGGCGACATCGGCGGCGAGGGCTTCCTCGTCTCCTTCATCGCCATCGCGGTCGTGCTCGACGCCGCCCTCGACGGGGCGATACTGCTGGCGAAAACGGAGGACGAGCCCTGATGGTGCTGGAAACCGTCCCGGCGGAGTACTACCTCGTGCTCTCGGCGGCGGTGTTCTGTGCGGGCCTCTTCGGAATCCTCACCCGGCGGAACGCGCTCGTGTTCCTGATGAGCGTCGAGCTATTGCTCAACGCGGCGAACATCAACCTGGTGGTCTTCTCCTTTTATTGGGGCGAGATCACGGGCCAGACGTTCGCGCTGTTCGTCGTCGCGCTCGCGGCCGCGGAGGTCGCGGTCGGGATCGGGATCGTCCTCGTGTTGCACCGGAACTTCGGCGACGTCGACGTGACCGACGCGACGACAATGAGGTGGTAAGATGGCGCTTATATACGAACTCACTCCGGCGATCGTGTTGCTTCCGCTCGCGTCGTTCGCGCTCGCGCTGTTCTTCGGGCAGTGGCTGCCCAAGCGCGGGGCCGTCGTTGGCAGTCTCGCCACCGCGGGGACGCTCGGGCTCTCGCTTGCTACCCTCGGGTGGCTCCTGACGACGGGGGAGCCGCACAACCAGACGTGGTACACGCTCGTCGACGCCGAGGCGACGTTCGATCTCACCTTCGGCATCCTGATCGACCAGCTTTCGGCGGCGATGCTGGTCATCGTCTCGCTCATCGCCTTCCTCGTCCACGTGTTCTCGCTGGGCTACATGAACGACGAGGGCGAACCGGGACTGTCGCGGTACTACGCCGGGTTGGGGCTGTTCACAGCGAGCATGCTGGCGTTCGTGATCGCCGACAACCTGCTCATGGCGTTCGTCTTCTTCGAGTTGGTCGGGCTCTGTTCGTACCTGCTCATCGGCCACTGGTTCACCGACGAGGCCCCGCCCTCGGCCGCCAAGAAGGCCTTCCTCGTCACCCGCTTCGGCGATTACTTCTTCCTCGTCGGCGTCGTCGGCGTCCTCGTCACGTTCGGGACCGCGAACTTCGCCGGCAGCGGGGGCTTTCCCGCGCTCGCCGAGGAGGCGCTGGCGGCGGGCGAGACGTTCTTCGGCTTCGGGGCTGAGACGTGGTTCTCGGTGCTCGGATTGCTCGTGTTGGGCGGCGCGCTCGGGAAGTCCGCGCAGTTTCCCTTCCACACGTGGCTGCCCGACGCGATGGAGGGTCCGACGCCCGTCTCGGCGCTGATCCACGCGGCGACGATGGTCGCCGCCGGGGTGTACCTGGTCGCCCGGATGTACGGCTTCTACGCGCTGTTGCCGACGGTGCTCGGGATCATCGCCTTCGTCGGCGGCTTCACCGCGCTGTTCGCCGCGACGATGGCCATCGTCAAAGACGAGATCAAACAGGTGCTGGCGTACTCGACGATCAGCCAGTACGGCTACATGATGCTCGCTCTGGGCGCGGGCAGCTACGTCGCCGCCTTCTTCCACCTCACCACGCACGCGGTGTTCAAGGCGCTTCTCTTCCTCGGTGCCGGGTCCGTCATCATCGCGATGCACCACAACGAGGACATGTGGGCGATGGGCGGGCTGAAAGACGAGATGCGCGTCACCTACCTCACGTTCCTCGCGGGGTCGCTCGCGCTGGCGGGGATCTTCCCCTTCTCGGGCTTTTGGTCGAAAGACGAGGTGCTCTTCGAGACGCTCATCCACGCCCTCGGGGGGAGCCCGCTTTTGTTCGGTGCCTACGCGATGGGGTTGGCCGCGGTGTTTCTCACCGGTTTCTACACGATCCGGATGGTGCTTTTGACCTTCCACGGCGACCCCCGCAGCGACACCGCCGAGGACCCCCACGGCGTCCGCTGGAACGTCAAGGTCCCGCTCGCGATCCTCGGCGTCCTCGCCGTCGTCGCCGGCGCGATCAACCTCGTGCCGGTCGAGAAGCTCACCGGCGCCCACGTCGCGTTCCTCGAGGGGTACCTCGAGCGCGACCTCGGCCTGTTGACCCACGGCGCACACTACAGCGAACTGCTACACGACTACGCGGGCTATCAGTCGGCCTACGTCGGCAGCGAGGTGACGACGCTGCTGCTCGGAGCCGGCCTCAGCCTCGGGCTGGCGTTGCTCGGAGCCGGGACGGCCTACGGCCTCTATCGCGGCGCGTCGCCGGCGCGGCACACGGAGAAACTCGGCGGCATACGGACGCTTCTCATGCACAACTACTACCAAGACGAGTACCAGGTGTGGCTCGCCGAAGGCGCCACGGTGCGGCTTTCGGCCGCCGCCGACACGTTCGATCAGGGCGTCATCGACGGCGCGGTCAACGCGGTCTCGAGCGTGAGCCTCTTCGCCGGGAGCCGCCTGCGACGGCTCCAGACGGGCATCGTGACGAACTACGCGGCGCTGTTGCTCTTGGGGCTGCTCGCGTTGCTCGTCGTCTTCGCGATCCTCGGGGGGTGGCTCTGAATGTTCGTCGAGATACTTCTGGCGCTGTGTCTCCTCGGCGCCGCCGTGGTCTTCGTGGCCCCCGACCGGTACGCCGGCAAACTCGCGTTCGGGATCTCGCTCGCGCCGCTTCTCGTCTCGCTGTACATGTACCTGGCCTTCGACGGGAGCGGCAACGCGCTCCTGGGCGGCGACATCGCCTACGAGCGCTTCGCGGAGTGGCTCCAGTTCGGCCCCTACGCCGTCAACTACCACGTCGGCCTCGACGGGATCTCCCTGCCGCTGGTCGTCCTCTCGACGGTCCTGACGACGCTCGCCATCCTGAGCGCGTGGACGCCGATCGACGCCCGCGAGAGCGAGTTCTACGGGCTCGTGTTGTTCCTCGAGGGCAGCCTCGTCGGCGTCTTCGCCGCGTTGGATTTCGTCCTCTGGTTCGTCTTCTGGGAGGCCGTGTTGATCCCGATGTACCTGCTCATCGGCGTCTGGGGCGGCCCCCGTCGCAAGTACGCCGCGATCAAGTTCTTCGTCTACACGAACATCGCCTCGCTCGTGATGTTCATCGGCTACGTCGCGCTGTTGTTCGGTCTCGGCGGCGCGGTCTCGGCGACGAGCATGCCCGCGATCGCGGAGGCGCTCCGGGCGGGCCAACTCGGCTACCTCGGCACGCCGGCGTTCGGGGTCGGCCCCGACGTCCTCGCGATGGCCGCGTTCCTCGCGATGTTCGTCGGCTTCGCGGTCAAGGTCCCGATCGTGCCCTTCCACACGTGGCTGCCGGACGCCCACGTCGAGGCCCCGACCCCGGTGTCGGTGCTTTTGGCCGGCGTCCTCCTGAAGATGGGGACCTACGCCCTGTTGCGGTTCAACTTCACGATCCTCCCCGAGCAGGCCGCGACCCTCGCGGCCCCGATCGCGGCCATCGCCGTGATCTCGATCATCTACGGCGCGTTGCTCGCGTTGGCCCAACAGGACCTCAAACGCGTCGTCGCGTACTCGTCGGTCTCCTCGATGGGCTACGTCATCTTGGGCCTGGTCGCCTACACCGTCTACGGCGTCGGCGGCGCGACGTTCCAGATGGTCGCCCACGGCCTCATCTCCGGGCTGCTGTTCATGACAGTCGGCGTCTTCTACAACGCGACCCACACCCGGATGATCGGCGACATGTCGGGGCTGGCGACCCGGATGCCGGTCACCGCCGCGGTGTTTCTCACCGGCGCGTTCGCCTACATGGGGCTGCCGCTGATGGCCGGGTTCATGGGCGAACTGTTCGTCTTCCTCGGCGCGTTCGAGTCGACGGTGTTGCCGGCCGCGCCGCTGTTCACCGCCGCAGCGATGTTCGGCATCGTGATCGTCGCCGGCTACCTGCTGTGGGCGATGCAGCGGTCGCTGTTCGGCCCCTTCCGGCTCGAAACCGACTACGAACTCGGGCGCGCGCCGCTGCACGACGTCGCGCCCCTCGTGGTGCTCGTCGCGCTCATCGTCGCGTTGGGCGTCGCCCCGGACCTCATCTTCGAGATGATCCGGGACGCGACGATCGACGTCATCGACTTCCCGTTCGGAGGTGACGCCCGATGATCGGCGGCGTCGCGCTCGCGCCGGCCGGGGCGTTCGTCCTCGCGGCGCTCGCGCTGTTCGTCCTCGATGCGTTCTCGCCGGGGCGGACGAACGGCGGCCTCCTCGCCGGCGTCTCGGCGGTCGGCGCGGTCAGCGCGCTCGCCGCCTCCGGCGTACTCTTGTTGTCGGGGGCGGCCGACGGCGGCGTCGAACTGTTCGGCGGGCAGTTGGTCGTCGACGGGATGAGCCTGCTTTTCACGTTCGTCTTCGGCAGCGTGACCGCGCTCGTCTCGATCGCCTCCCTCGATTACGTCCGCGAGCTGCCCCACCGCGCCGAGTACTACATGCTCGTCATGCTCGCGGCGACGGGGATGTCGCTGATGGCCTCGGCCAACAGCCTCGCGGTGGCGTTCGTCGCCCTCGAACTCGCGAGTCTGCCCTCCTACGCGCTCGTCGCGTACCTGAAGGACAACCGCGGTTCCGTCGAGGGCGCGCTCAAGTACTTCCTGATCGGGGCGCTCTCCTCGGCGATCTTCGTCTACGGGATCTCGCTCGTGTACGCGTCGACCGGCAGCCTCCTGCTTCCCGACGTCGCCGAGGCGGTCGGCGGCGCGGCCGCCGGCTACCCCGGCGTGCTCGGCGTCGGCGTGCTCATGATCGTCGGCGGCCTCGCGTTCAAGACGGCCTCGGTGCCGTTCCACTTCTGGGCACCGGACGCCTACGAGGGCGCGCCCGCCCCGATCTCGGCGTTCCTCTCGTCGGCCTCGAAGGCGGCCGGCTTCGTGCTCGCGTTCCGGATCCTGCTCGTCGGGTTCCCGATCGAGACGGTCGTCGGATCGATCGACTGGGTGCTCCTGTTCCAGGTGCTCGCGGTGTTGACGATGACCGTCGGGAACTTCGCGGCGGCGACCCAAGAGCGCGTCAAGCGGATGCTCGCGTACTCCTCGATCGGGCACGCGGGCTACGTGTTGATCGGATTGGCCGCGCTGACCGGCGTCGGCGGGGCGAGCGCCGGATCGACGGTTCTCGGGGCGAGCATGCTCCACCTCGTCGTCTACGGATTCATGAACACCGGCGCGTTCCTCTTCGTCGCGCTGGCCGAACACTGGGAGGTTGGCCGGACGTTCGAGGACTACAACGGCCTCGCCCGGCAGGCGCCGCTGGCCTGCGTGGCGATGACCGTGTTCATGTTCTCGCTGGCCGGCCTGCCCGTCGGCGGCGGCTTCGTCTCGAAGTACTACCTCTTTGCGGGAGCGGTCGGGGCCGGCGTGCCGTGGCTCGCCGCGATCGGCGCGATAAACAGCGCGCTGAGCCTCTATTACTACAGCCGCGTCGTCAAAGCGATGTGGATCGAAGAGCCGGTTTCGGACCGCTCCATCGATCGATACCCGACCGCGCTGTACGTCGCGGTGCTCGCGGCGGCGGTCGCGACCGTCTTCCTGTTGCCCGGCCTGTCGGTCTTCGACGGCGCGGCCTTCGACGCGGCGGCGGCGCTGCTTTGAGGCCCGAACGACGCTCCAGCACGTTTTAGGCTGTTCGGGCCGGATCGACGGTATGGATCGGCTGGTGTTGGGCTACGCCGCGGTCGGGACGTCGTTCGTCGAGCGGTTGGCCGATCGGCCGGGGTCGCTCGTCGTGCTCGTCGGCGACGACGACCGGGCCGAGTCCCTCCGGGAGGCCGGCATCGACGCCCGCCGGGTCGACATCGCCGACGTCGAGGACGTTCGAACCGTCGCCGGCGACGTCGATTCGGTCGTCGTCGCCCCCGCCGCCGACGCGGTCGGGCGCGTCGTCCGGACGGCGCGGACGGCGTACCCCGACGCGTTTCTCATGGCCTGCCTCGCCGATGGGGTCGACAGGGCGGCCGCCGCCGCGGCCGACCGGATTCTCGACGTTCCGCGCGCCGCCGGGGAGGACGTTCTCGAGTGCGCCGGCGACGGCGGCCTACGGACCAGGGGGTTCAGGGCGGCCCTCGGGGACATCGACGGCCGGCTCGCCGTCCTCACCCACGACAACCCCGACCCGGACGCCATCGCCTCCGCCGTGGGGCTCCGCCGTCTCGCTGCGGCGTTCGACGTCGAGGCGGAGGCGTGTTACTACGGCGAGATCGGCCACCAGGAGAACCGCGCCCTCGTGAACCTCTTCGAGTTCGACCTCCGGAACCTCGACGAGGGCGCGGACCTCTCGTCGTTCGACGCCGTCGCCCTCGTCGACCACTCCCGACCGGGCGTCAACGACGGGCTGCCGCCGGAGACCCCGATCGACATCGTCGTCGATCACCACCCGCCGAGGACGCCGGTGAACGCCGGGTTCGTCGACCTCCGGAGCGACGTCGGCGCGACGTGTACGATCCTCGTTGAGTACTTCGATCGGTTCGGCATCGAGCCGACCGAGTCGCTCGCGAGCGGGCTGTTGTACGGCATCCGAACTGACACCCAGGACTTCTGTCGGGGCGTTTCCCCCGTCGATTTCGAGGCCGCTGCCGGGCTCGTCGAGGCGGCCGATTCGGATCGGCTCAGACAGGTCGAATCGCCGAGCGTCTCGGTGGACACTCTCGAGACGGTCGGCACCGCCATCTCCGTCCGCCAGGTGACCGGGGACGTCCTGACGAGCTGTGTGGGCCCGATCGCCGACCGGGACACGCTCGCGCAGGCCGCCGACAGGCTCCTCGGCATGGACGGCATCACGACCACGCTCGTCTTCGGATACACGGACGGGACGGTGTTCGTCTCCGCGCGCTCGAGGGGGGTCGAACGCGACCTGGGCGAGATCCTCCGGGAGGCGTTCGCCCAGATCGGCGATGCCGGCGGGCACGCCGACATGGCCGGGGCACAGATCCCGGTCGGCATCCTCACCGAAGGGGCCACCGACACGGACTGCCGGGAGGTGATCGACGACGTGATCACCGATCGGTTTTTCGAGGCGCTCGGGGTGACGCCCGACTACGGCCCCTTCATCTACGCCGACGGCGACGACGGGTTCCCGGATTGATACTCTCCCGCGCCGGGGCACGAGGGGGTCGCCCCGCACTCCCGTGATGGAGCGGACGGACACTGCGCCGATCCGGCCGCCGGCGATCGGGGCGTCCGACGCGGGCAGGAGGGCTTTTTGTCGTTCGGGGTCATCTGTCCGCCGATGGACGACCGTTCGAGTGGCACCCACGACGGGAAGCCGAGAGTGAAGGACTACATGACCCGCGACGTCGCGACCGTCTCGCCCGACGACTCCGTGGAGACGGTCGCCGAACGGATCGCCGGGAGCGAGGATCACAGCGGGTTTCCGGTGTGCGACGGCCGACAGGTCGAGGGGTTCGTCAGCGCCAGAGACCTGCTGCTCGCGGACGAACACGACCTGATATTCAAGGTGATGACGTCGGACATCATCGTCGCCCACCCGGAGATGCGGATCACGGACGCGGCGCGCGTCATCCTCCGATCGGGGATCGAACGCCTCCCCGTGGTCGACGACGCCGGGAACCTCGCCGGGATCATCTCGAACGCCGACGTCATCCGCTCGCAGATCGAGCGCGCGACCCCGGAGAAGGTCGGCAAGCTCAAGCGGACCCTCGAGTCGATCCACGGCATCGAGGCGGCGGAGGAGCGACGAACCGTCCCGCTCGCTGCGCTGACGCCCACGCAGACGAAGGTGTACACCGACGAACTCGAGGGCCGCAGCTACGAACTCGAGAACGGGCTCGCCGAACCGCTGGTCGTCATCGACAACGCGGGGACGCTGCTGTTGGCCGACGGCCACCACCGCGTCAAGGCGGCCGACCGCCTCGGCATCGAGGAGATGGACGCCTACGTGATCAGCCTCGACAGACGCGTCGAATTGGGGATGGCCGAGACCGCAAAGAAGAGCGATCTCGAGTCGATCGACGACATCGAGGAGGTCGACTACGGCCACCACCCCCTCGTCGAGACGACCGAGCG
>Ga0209917_1000768_pt1 | contig 13369 bp, 6 predicted proteins | sample SalPon2_C_H2O_MG_FD_185710 | JGI IMG/M metagenome (GOLD analysis project Ga0209917, IMG submission 185710) | Salt pond water microbial communities from South San Francisco under conditions of wetland restoration - Salt Pond MetaG R2_C_H2O_MG... | ecosystem: Environmental > Aquatic > Non-marine... | reverse complement strand
AGCGATCGAAAGCCTCCCGGTATGACTCAATAGCCTACCTGCGCGATGAACTTGATGCCCTCTTTGAGGTGTATCGCGAAGCTGAACCAGATGCCGGCGGACCCGGTCGTACGACCAGTCCCACAACGGCCCGCTCGCAGACGACAGATGATGGGAACGCAGATGGATCGCAGGCAGACGTAACTGAGTCACACGCCGCTGCCACAGCCGGCGGCGATGAGTCGACAGCTGATAGGGATGCGACAGGCCCGTACGGCTCATGGGAAGAGTACCGCGATGAACTCACCCAGCGCGAACAACACACTATCTACTCGCTGTGCCCTTCCACCGTACAGCGGCTCTTGTTTTCTGATTTAGTGAACGAGGTTGAGACAGCAGAACAACGCCGCGACGAGGCCAAGTCGACGTTTGATTCGCTTGAACAGCAAGCGCGCAAGCAACGGCATATTATCGAGGATGAGGTGTATGATGCGCAGTTACTCGGTGAGGAGTTTGCTGAAGACGCGATGGATACGGCACTCACGCTCGAGCAACTCCAAAGCAAGCTCCAGGCGCTCAAAACGGACTCAACACGATACCTCCGGGCAGGAGAACAAGAGACGATTGCAACGCTACAATCTGATCTTGCCGAGTACGAGCGATACCTGCGTGCAAAGCGGAAACTCACCCGGACGGTAAAGGCCATTACCCCGCGGGTAACCGAGGTTGAAGCGGAACTTGAAGAGACACTTGAGGCTGACCAGCTGCTAAGTCTTGAGGACGAACGGGAGTTGCTCGCCGGACTTGATGAGATCAGCCAGCTGATCAGAACGGCCCGCCAGAGGCTTAGAACCGAGTATCTGTCTGAGAGCGACCTTCGTCGGCTTGATACCCTCGTCGAGACTGAGCGAACGCTTCGGTCGCAACTTACAGAGCACAACCCGGCGATCGCGCAGCGCCGCTATGAGTCGGTTATAGACGCGGTTGCGCCGGCAGCCGATGAGCGCCAGACGGCGCTACAACCGTCTCGTGAAGATGGCGATGGTCTCCCTGAGGAAACTGCAGCGCACATCGACGCAATCGATCACGAGGTTACGCAGATCGATACGTTCCGTGACACGCGCGCTGTTGAGTACCTCACGGAGTCACAGCGGGAACGCATGGAGCGGCTCCAAGAGAAGCTACTAGAACAAAAACGGTTCATCACGGCTAAAACAGAGTTTGAGACAATCATCGATGAAGCCACTCACGAGCGTGACCGTGTGGAGGCGATGGCCGATTCGACACTCAATATGGAGCAGTATCTCACAGCGAGTGACGCAGCCGCGCTTCGTGACGCCATTGATACGGCGAAAGCAACCGCAGACGATGCGGCAGAGTACGTAGATCTGCTTGCCGAGGCTGATGAGAAGCGCTACACGGAGATTATCGACGCGCTTGACGACATTAATACAGCAATTGAGGAGTACAATGAGACGTATGTTGACGCCGAGATTGAACGCATTGAAGACCAGTTTTCGTCGCTCGGCGAGGACAGCCTCACGCTAAACCACGCACAGCGACGAGCGGTCGTCGTAAATGAAGCACATAATCGTATCATTGCGGGGCCAGGGACCGGTAAGACGTTCTCACTTGCATGCCGGTGTCGGTACCTCATGGAGAAAGATGTTGCACCTGACCGAATCCTCGCATTATCGTTCAACCGGAATGCAGCAGGTGAGATTAGCGAACGCGTTGATGATCTCTTTGGCATTACCGATATTCAAGCGAGAACGCTTCATTCAATCGGTAAATCGATAGTCAACAGGGTGTATCCAGACAATATCGTCCTTGTTGGCCAACCACGGAAGCGGGAGATCAGCCGTGCCCGCAGACAGTTGTATCAGAATGACGCCGGCTCTGATGACTCAGTCGCTGATGATGCCGACACGAAGACAGACGATACTCCCGCAGAGGCTACCGGATTCAGCCAGCACTTTGACCAGCTTCGCTCACTGTATCAACAAGAGCAGTACGATACGAATCGCAGAGTACAGAAGCAGTTCTTTGAATCGCTCAAGTATAGCTCAACAAAAACACTTCGCGGTGAAGAACTAGCCCCATCGGACCGAGGCGAGCGCGCGGCTCATCGCGATATCGCGAACACGTTATTTAAACAGGGTATTGAGTACCGCTACCGACAGTTTGCTCCATGGGCGCGTGACTTCGGTAACGGTGATTACACGCCAGATTTCACGCTCCCAGAGTATAACCTCGCCATCGAATACTACCCTCGACAACGCGCACGTCAGCGAAAAAAGCCGTATAATCAAAAACCAGATATTACGGAACTAAATCAGCTGTATCAAGACGCAGATACTGAACGTCAGTTCATCGCGCTTCATGGCGGCGATCACAGTGCGAGTTCGCTGACAAAGATCCTCAAAGCGAAGCTTGACCAAGCGGGGGTTGAGTTTGATCCGATTGCAAACCAGACAGACTTGATCAGAGCAACGTACGATCATAACAAAACCGTCCGTGAAATAGAGAGCCACCTCGCTGAGTTCGTGAAGAAGGCAAAAAGCACAGGCTTTGAAATGGCGGATCTTGATGCGCTGGATGAAGATGAGGATCCGCTTGTGTACCACTTCAGCCACGCCGCTGCGCAAGTGTATCAAAAATACACGTCTGCCTACGAAGCGTATCAGGCGATAGACTATATTGACATGATCGCAATTGCTGCGACGCAGCTAAACAACGGTCATGCAGCAGATTGGGCTGACTACGATCATATCCTTATCGATGAGTTTCAGGATCTCAATTTAGCACAGATTGAGTTAACACAGGCATTACTGACCGCGGGAAGTGAGTCACATCTCTACGCGGTCGGTGATGATTGGCAGAGTATATACGGATTCAAAGGCGCTCGGCCGGAGTTTTTCACAGAGTTTGATGAGTACTTTGCGCCTAGCGAGACGACAAAACTTGAGAAAAATTACCGCTGTCCACCGGCGGTTGTTGAAGCCAGTAATGCGTTAATGGCTGGCCGTGAGGAGGTGGTCTCAAAGGCGGTTGAAGCTAACTCATCGGTCAAGAGCACACCTACTGTTCACCATATCATGGGGAGCAGTGACTACCAGTATGAACAGAACGCTGTGCATCATATCTGTACCCTAGTCAAAGAGTCAATTGAAGAAGACGGCCGGGCAGCCTCGGAGATACTCATCGTAGCGCGGAACCAGGCCGGGTCCCCGTTTATTAAGCAGATTTCAGATCAATTGGATGACTGGGACATCGCCGTTGGAGGCAAGGACGGAGTACGAGTGACGAAAGCACACCAGTCCAAGGGAACCGAGGCGGAGCATGTGATTATCGCAAATGCGACCGCAGACAGACATGATGGGTTCCCGGCGGTGCAACAGGCACGTGAGCTAACCACGCTAGTAGACCGAGCTGAAGAATCGGGCCTCGCTGAAGAGCGACGGCTATTCTACGTCGCTCTAACACGGACGAAAGATCGCCTGGACATCCAAACACGAGCGTCTCAGGTATCATCGTTTGTAGATGATATTGACGGATATACGAATGATGCATATATTCCGTTCAACATTGAGTCTGAGTACGTCGACATCGACGCGACGGTTACGGATACAAAACGCGGCCAGAAGGGGTGGACTGTTGACCAGCTTGGAACACTCCGAGTAGACGATAGGTATGAGCTCTCGTTTGCAATCCCGACTGACAGCGGGGCAGATATCTCTTTGTCCACAAACCAGCGCTGTCAGCTCCAAAACGTTCGGCTAGGGGATCACGATGGAGCACCGCAACTCCAACTTACCGAGGAGGCAGTAGCCGTTCAAGAGCCATCTGTAGACGATTAGCTCATCTTTCGTAGATAATATCTTTCCTAGCGATTCAAACTCATGTTCTCACGGAACCGTTTTGGGATTGTTGCTTGGCCGTGGTTAGTGACGGCGACAATCTATTGTTCAGAATTATGTAGAGATCCCGTCTTACTCGTAGTTAACCAACATACATTAAGTGTATCTGGTAATGTTGGTTAAGAATCCTCTGGGTCAACGACAACAGTGTGATCACCAGTAAGTTCTACAGCGTGATTCGGCGTTTCAAACTTAACCTTCCACTCATCATTTTGATGATTGGATAAGTATTCTATGGCGTCCATCGGAACATGACGCTGAAGCTGTAAATCAAGATTATCTGGTTCAACATTTTTTTCATCAGCAATCGCGTTAACCACTTGCACAGGGAGGGAGGGCTTCATTACATTTTATAGTTCTTTTGTTCTAACATATGTGTTTTGGCTATAGATATTTTCATATATCGATACAGGAGTTGTATCGTCGCTACAGGAGCAAACTCTCAATTATTGGGCCGAGCACCAGCAAAATCGTCAATCGGTGTAAGCTAATTACTGTGCTTTGTGAGACAGTACGGTAATCCAACCACTTCAACGGCTTCAACGTCTGGAGCCTTAACTACGGCTTGCCCCTTCTGGAAGTTGGGGAGCGAAGCTTTGAATTCTCCTGGGATTGATGCAACATCATCAACGACATCTTGCTTAAGCCCAAGGAAGATGTTCGTATTGATTTGTTTGATAACATTATCATCAATATCGTCTGGGTTTTGTGTGATAAGAAACAGACCAAGCTTGTACTTTCGGCCCTGCTTGGCCGCCGAGCGCGCTTGATCGAGAATATACTCTTCACGTAGAGTCTCCGGGTTGCCAAAGTAGTTGTGTGCCTCATCAACGGCGACAAGCAGCGGCGTATCCCGGACAGCAGAGTCAACTTGATAGTCATGGATTTTGTTCTCGATGATATATGAAAGGATAGAGAGAACAGTGAGGCTATCTTTGCCGCCGTTGAGGTGGCTTGTCGGAATAACAGTAACCTGCCCTTCACGGAAGACATCTGAGGATATATCCGGTAAAAAGTCGGTCCCATGATCAAACACGGCCCGGAAGGTCCCACGGTCAACACGGCGATTAACAGCACTCCATGTTCCGCCACCAATATCATTCTCTTTGCGAAGCCGACTTTGGTCGTCACTCTGCTCATGAAGGAAGCTGAGAAAGTCCGTATACGTTGGCCGCGTGACACTGCGAGCAGCGTAGCCGCCTCCCTCAAAGCATGAAAAATACGCGTTGATACAGTCTTCAATCGCTCCACGCGTAACCGGCGTCGGCTGATACGGCATCAGCATTTCAGGCCGGCCACGCACAAGTTCAAACGGGATCGTCAACTCCCGGCTCTGCATGGTTGAGGGGGCATTCGTTCCCTGTATTTGTGGGATAAACACCTCGAGATCATCCACACCGCCGTGGTTGATGCCATGCTTGCGTAGCGTCCGCTGAATCGCATCGTCATTGGCGACCGCGTGGTTGTCCTCACGCATTTCCCAGTACTCGTTTTCAGGGTCAAAGATGACGAGATTCAGCCGTCGTTGCTGTCGCTCCCCAGTATCGTGGTGACGCACCGGGTATCGCTTACTAGAGACGAACTGTCGCAGGATATTCTTCGTGAAATGGGTCTTGCCTTTACCCGTTGAACCAGCAACGAGAGTGTGACGAAACACTGCAGGTTCCCCATCTTCTATCTCACCGGAATCAGGATCAACCCCCGGGTTGTAGAGATAGTATGGGAAGTTGTCGCCAGCAACGGTCATAGCTTCACCACCGACTGAGAGCCAGCCAGTAAAGATGCCTGTGTGAGGAATATTGAGTCCGGTCCGGAGGCAGTCCTCATCACGAGCCAGCGTTGTTGAGGCGTTAGGTTTTGGAATGCGATTGACAATACCGCTCTCGATGTCGTCTGTCCCGACGTTTTTGAGAATCGCTAGTGGTTCAAGCTCTGCCAGCTGGACATACTCTGACTCATCAAGATCAGCGTGACTGCTGATCTGATTATGAGCATCAGATTTGTCATCAAGATCGGTGTACGGTTCATACCGGAGCCCATCTGTTACTGCAAAGAGTTCGGTCCTTGCATCAGGGTATGGTATCTGTACGTAGTCACCAAGACGGATCTTTTCACGTGCTTCAGTTCTGATGAACGCAGTAATATGATTATCTCGGCGGCTGACGTGAATTTCCTCGCTCGCGAGGATATGTCCAAGTTCAGCAGCTGTCGACGATGACGCGGTATTCGGTACCGAGCGTTCCGGAACGGTCGCGTGTGGGTCCGTCTCGCCGCTAGATTCTATCTGCTCGCTGCTGTCGTTTGTGACCGGGTCGTTCTCGAGGATGTCGTCGATGTTGTCACTCATAGGTGCGGGAATCTTCTAGGTGGCTCCAGCGGCCGTCGCGGTTGTAGTCAAACGCCGGTTCGATCGTTTGGAGTGTATCACGGATGGTATCGCGGTTGGTTGGGCTAATACGGGCAATCCGGTCTGCGCGGGCGATACTGCGTGGCACATCGCCCTGCCGTGCAATCTCTTTGAGCGCTTTCAACAGGAGCTGTTCGCGCTGGTCCGCGTCTGTTAAGAAGAGCGCCGGAGTCTCAATCCGAAACACATTCCCCGTCTTTGGTGTGCGAACGTAGGCAAACGCTCGACGATAATCATGCGGCTCCCCGTGTGAGAGCTCGTCGGCGACGGCCTCAAGCAGGGCAAACTCCGAACCACGCAGGGTCACCTGTTGTTGGACAAACCACGATGTGTACGTTAGATGTTCAAGGCTTGTGTCACGAAGGACCTCACCAATGAATTGATGATCGCGAAGCCATGGCACGTCGTGATACGTCCCTCGGGGCCCACGAAGGTCGTTGTGGGCAATTTTCTCACGCAGCGACTCAGTAAGGCTGCCCATAGAGGAGGTTTTCACAATCCCAAAAACAGGGAGGCCACGCTCATAGCAGGCATCAACCACGGCGGCGTAGTTGTTGATCACCGTCTTCGGGAGGTCCCAGTTACCAACCGGTGCCCCCTGTCCGGTTTGCTCAAGCAGCGTCAGATAGATGACGCTGAGTGGATAGACTGAGCCATCAAGGAACAGAGGGCCAGTAATAGTATCTACACAGCGCCGGGCATGTTTGCCTTCAGCCAGCCGCTGGACGGTTGAGGTGAGCGTTGAGGTCACATTCGTTCGTTGACGCATCTCTGGGATACGGATGAGCTCACCAGTGACACCTCCGTGCTCAATTGATTCTTGCTGTAAGGTGACGCTGCTGTCTTCGATATACACGCCCGTGACGACTGTGCCTCGACGTTCTGGACTGCGGTCGGCGTCAGAGCCGCTCACCCCCAGTTTTGCGTGTGCTGTATCGACAACAAGTCCGTTGTTGTATTCAAGCGGCCGAGTCGTGCTGGCATCAATACCATACGTTGGGTCCCCCCACGGGTCGTCCGCCCAGGTCCCCAACTCAGCGAGTGGCGTCTTGAAAAACGCCGGATCGCCAAGCGGGTCCACGGTTCCTCCCTCATGGCTGAGAAGATCAAACAACTCGCGCGCATAGGCTGTCTGATCCGCTCGCTCGCGGGGGACACTCGCATCGACGCGGGTAGCGAGTTGGCGGACGACGTTGAACGCACGCTCGTCCATACTAATCGTCACCTACCGCCTGGCCGCCACGTCTGAGTTCAACTTGACTGGCATTTGTTCGCTCATTAATCGAGACCACCATCTCGTGTTCTGCCCCTTGGATGAGCCGTTCATCATGTGAGACGACAAGCACCTGCGGGACGTCCCACTCAGTAATGCTCGCAAGCATCTGTTCAAGGCGGCCAACGTGACCGCTATCCAGGAATGTTGTTGGCTCATCAAGAATAAACGGCGGCAGTCGCCCGCTATTCCCCTCCCGCATCTCGGCGATGAGTTTGTAAATGCCAGCACGAAGAGCGAGGTTCACAATCGCCCGCTCACCGCCACTAGCGTTGCTTGGATGCTCAACGGTTCCATCATCGCGCAGAAGTTGTATCGCGTACGGCGTGCCATCTTCGCCCTCCTCAAGAATGCGCACCTGATGGTAGCTACTGTTTTTATAAATGTCACTGAAGATGTCATTCGTATACTCGTTGATGTATGCGAGATACTGTTCGCGGAGGGCTGATTTGGTACTTTGATATACCTCAATCAGTCGGTTACACTCCTGTTCCCGTTCCGCTGCCCACTCCCGTTTGTTCTCTGCTTGCGCAAGCTTCGATTGGAATCGCTTGAGCCCTGCTAACTCCTCTTCAAGAATCGTACGCTGTTCGCGCTGTGAGGCAAGTTCCTGTTCGAGATCCGTAATTGTCGATTCACGGTGAGCGATTCGTTCATCTACGGTCTCAAGTTTTTCACGTGAGGTTTCGACATCCATCTCACCGAGTTCTGTCTCAAGTTCGGTGATATCCGCCTCGGCGTCAGCGATCTGCCCGTTGAGCGTTTCAATGGTCGTCTGCGCGTGGGTAATCTCTCGTTTGTACCCCTCAATGTCAGTTCGGCGATCGTCAATCTCGTCGTATGCCTCACCGGCATCGGACACGAGCTCTCGCTGCGTCTCTGCCGTTGTAACGGCGTTTTCCGCAGTGGTGACGTCAGCCTCCGCGTCGGCGACCGCTTTGCGTTGCGCTTCAATCGTTGCGGTGAGTTCCTCGAGTTCGGCTTCTATGTCGGCAATCTCGTCAAGCACCTCATCTTGGTCGCCCTCCAACTCCTCCAGTTCAGACTGCTGTGTCTCCAGTCGATCGTCAACGGACGCAACCTGCTCAAACGCGCGTAGCACGGTTGTCCCCTGCTCAAGCTGTGCTTCAAGATCGGCAATCTCTGAATCGAGGGTGTCAATCTCGGCGTCGAGTGAGGCTACCGTTGATTCCGCCTCAGCCAGTTCCGCTTTTGCGTCTTCCAGCGTCGCTGTCACATCAGCGTGGTCGGCCTCAAGCTCACTATGTCGGTCGGCCAACGACTCAACACGCTCTGCTTTAGCCGTAACTGTCTCTTCACGGAATGAGCGGAGGTCAATTGCACGACGTCGCAGAGCGTCTAACTCGTCTCGACGCTCAATGAGATCCTGATGGGTTGTCTCTGCCTCATCGATCTCGCTGTTGATGTCATCTATCTGTCCTTCTATCGTCTCAATTTCACTCTCAATATGCTCAGCTTCGACATCTTGACCACATTTTGGGCATGTCGACACGCCATCGAGCGCCTCCATCTCGGTGAGGTCATCTACGAGTGTGTCTTGACGCGTTTGTAGTGTAGTAACGTCTGTCGCCGCCTCGTCGATAGCAGATTGTAGCTCGCTCTTTGCAGCCGGAATGCGGTCTTCGATGAGTGGCTGCAGATCGTCAACTGAGGCCGATAGCTCAAACGTCGCAAGTTTGCTTGTAAGTGACTTAACGTCACTAGTCAGCTCCGAGCGGGCGTCAGTGAGCGACTCACGAGTCGACTCGAGTTCTGCTTCAATCTCGGCAATCTGGTCGGTAAGCTCTTCACGTGTTTCTTCAGCGGCGTTGATATCCTCGGTTGCCGCCTCAACATCCGCTATTGCCGCTTCGCGCGTGGCCGACCGTTTGGCACGGGTCTGCGAGAGAGAACTCTTCTCGGATTCAAGCTCCTCAATATGTGATTCAACAATCTCTCGTGTCTCTGCTGTAACTGTGTCGGGGTGACGGGCCGCTGGCAAGAACGCGCGGGTAACCTCATCACGCTCGGCTCGTGCTTGCGACAGTTCGTCGGCCGTAGCAGTAACAGCGGCTTCAGCCTCCTCAATGGCAGCCTCAACTTCGTGTAGCTGGTCAGTCAATGCCTCTTTATTTGATACAGCGTCATCACGTGCCTCAATTAGCCGATCGCGTTCATCCTCAGCTTGCCTGAGAGTCCCGGCCGCCTCAGTTTTAGCAACCTTCGTCGTTTCAACAACACCCTGTGCGGCAGCGAGTGTGTCGTTCGTCGCAGCCTGTGAACTGAGGTCGCAGTCAATCGGCTCTGCTGTTACTGGTGGATCAAGTTCATCAAGCGCCGCTGCTATTTCTTCTATCGTTGTCTCACAGTCAGTAATGGCGGCTTCGGCTGTCTCAATGTCTATCTCTGCGGTCTCAATGCGTTGGTGGGTCTCAGCACGCTCTTCAAGCAACTCTTCGCGCTGAGACGTGAGTTCCTCTAACTCTGCTGTAAGTTCGTCATGCGCCTCAATCGTAGCTTCAAGATCATTTTTCGCAGCCACCAGCTCATCAAGATACGTCTCAACATCGGTCAGATCAGATTGTGTCTGACTAATTTTCGCTTCAACAGCACGGATCTCAGCCGCATACCCCTCAACATCATGCTCGTATTCATCTTCAATCGTCTCGTGGTGATTTTGTGCTGCTTGCTCGTTCTCGCTAACGAGTCGTGACGCCGCACGACGAGCACCCTTCATCCGGACCCGGTATCGGTCGATCCGGTCGAGACCGAGCAGGTCGTCAATGAGTTCGGCGCGAGCCTCATCGTTGAACAGTCGGTCAACCTCACCTTGCTGAACGTAGACGGAGCTTGAGAAACTGTCTTCATCCATCCCGATAATCTCGATCACCTGAGATCGTACATCACGGATCCCCGAGACGGGCCCATCAAGCGCCGGCGAAGCCAGCGTGGCTGAATTTGAGCTCTCAGTATCAAGCTCCCACGTTACCGTGTACGGAGTCGCCTCAATCTCAAAAGTGAGCTCAATGCATCCGGTACGTTCTCCACGACGAACGAGATCATCTAAAACAAACTCGTTGGAGCCAACAGTGCGAATCTTCGAGAGAAACAATCCGCCAAAAATAGACAGTAACAGCGTTGATTTGCCGGCCCCATTCTCCCCGTGAACAAGCATGGTACCCTCAGGGAACTCAACGTGTTCATCAGCGTAACTCCGAATATTCTCTAGCTGAAGGCTGGTGATCTTCATTGGTTGCCCTCCGTCGTCGCAACATCGGCTGCTTCTGTGTCCTCTGTATCACTGAACGCCTCCTGCTGGGCATCACGAAGCGGTGCATCCAGTTCATCAGCGACCCGATTGACATTTGTATCCTCTGCGGTGCCCTCACGCACCCGTTGGTCAAGCTCAAGCGCGACGTCGGAAAAGGCCTCATCTGCAAGGCGATTCTCGATTGCTCGGTCAAGACTTTGGAGTGAGATCGACTCAACAGAGTCGAGATCAAGCTCAACTCGTCCACGATTGTCATCGACACTGACAACGGCTGCCCCAGCATCTCGCGCCATCTGGGTTACCTCGTTCGCAGTCACAGCACTTCTGTCGCCAGTAAGTGCGATCTTCGCAACGGCGTCAGCAATGTCGTGTCGCTGGATGACATCGCGAGCGTAGGCTGGGCCGTCACCCTCACCAAAGTCGATCGAGAAGACAGCAAAAGGCCGCGTGTCCAGTTCAACTTGCCGTCGCGTGATGCCAGCGTTGTCGATATCAATAAGCTGCACAACGCCTGTCTCGTCTTGATCTTTACCACCACGTTCGGTGGCACTCGCATACCACGCGTCAGTGCCGTCAACGGTTGCGCTGTCCGGCTGATGCAGGTCGCCAAGCGCAAGCCCATCGATATTGATGCCAACGCGGTCAAGAACATCTGAAACCGGGTACACTCGCCCCATTCCAGACGCCATCGGGGAGAGCAGTTCATGCATACAGAGCAGCGTCCATGACGCCTCTGTAGGCGGGTCCTCAAGTTCGAACTCAACGCTGTCCCAGATACTCGGCCGTACGGCGTCAATCCCGTAAAGAGCCACATTACCGACGACAGTCGGTTGTTTTGTGAGCCGACTGGCAGCACTTGTTCGCCGGAGTAAGTCAAGCCACTGCTCATCATTTTTGCGCTCATGATTCCCTACGATCCCATAAAATGGAATCTCATGCTCTTCAAGCGGGCCTAAAGCGTCTGCGGCACGAACAATCGTCTCAAGTGAGGGCACGGGATCATCAAAAAGATCGCCAGTGTGGAGGACGGCATCAACATCTCGATTAACCGCAACCGCAATGGCTTGTTCAAACGCGTTCGCAAAGTCATCGCGACGAGTGTCTGACCCATACTGTCGGTTTCCAAGGTGTGTATCGCTGATATGCAGAAGGCGGGTTCGGGGCACGATCAAAATATGTTGGCCGTCCTGTATAAGTCTACAGCTATCAGGGTGAAAGTGAAAGAACGGCTGTATTGCCCTATTGGGACGATCTCCTGTGTCGCACAACGCGTATGATACCGATGTTGCCACGAGCGAATGGCGGAGGGGCGTCAACCCAATTAGGGGTAGGTTTGGAAAGTCGCTTACTCACAAGGGATAGAACTAAAATACAGGTGACAAATATGATGATATGGGTGGTAATCAGGTACTTTTGACGACCGTTGGCACGAGTAAGTATGAACCAACGTCCTTTGAATTCACGGATGGCAGACGCGCTAAGGCACACATCTCGCCCATCGCATTAGTTCAATTACTAGATGTACAGTCAGTTTATCTCGCACATACGTGCGCAGTACGTGACGATACCACACACCTTGATGCGATCCAATCTGCGTGTGCTGAGCACGATGTTGATGTTACGCGTATTGAGATTCCGCTAGCAGAGGGGCAGTCTGAAGTTGACCAGATTCTAGACCGTGTAGAGCGGTATCTGATACAATCATCGGCTGACTCACTGGTACTCGATTTGAGCCATGCATTCAGATCGCTGCAGTTCGCGTTTTATACTACCGCAATACATCTTGATGCGGTTGAAACTGTATCTTTAGATGCAATCTACTATGCGAGAGGCGCAGGCCACGGTGGAGTGGCCCCTATCGTGGACCTCACGTATCTTGCTACCCTGATGGAGTGGCAACACGCGCTTCGAAGTATCAATAGTGAGGGAACACTCGGACCGATTCAGGAGATTGTCGCCACGAAAAAAGACGAGATCTACCGAGCAGGAGAGCGTGATGCCACGTTGCTCAAATTAGATAAAGCACTCAGCAGCGTCGCATTTTCGTTGGATGCTGGATTACCACTTGAGACAGGAATCGCTGCCAGAGACGCGTGTGAATTCTTATCGTCACTTGATGAGTCTGACTTTATTGGCCCAGAAGGGGCGTTCATCGCTCCACTCACAGAGCGGTTGAAGCGATTTGCTGTCCATCAGCCTGATGTGCGGGAGAAAGCGGAGCTTCAGCTTACGATCGAAGAGCTGCACCGACAGCGCCGGCTTGTTGAGTTGTATCTTGATACGCAGCGTGAGTGGATCGCTATAGAGTGCGCACGTGAACTCTTCTTATCACGATACATATACGAGCAACATGGCGGAGAGGTAGCCTGGCTCAATAAGAATGTCAGACACGGTAGTCGAGAGGCACTCACGAAAACAGCGACGCAATATCGGTCAAGTACCACCTCACCCCCTGTAGCACTATCTGTCTGGGAGCGTCTCTCGCAGTTTAGAAACACGTACGCCCATGCCGGCTTCCG
>Ga0209917_1000766_pt1 | contig 13394 bp, 15 predicted proteins | sample SalPon2_C_H2O_MG_FD_185710 | JGI IMG/M metagenome (GOLD analysis project Ga0209917, IMG submission 185710) | Salt pond water microbial communities from South San Francisco under conditions of wetland restoration - Salt Pond MetaG R2_C_H2O_MG... | ecosystem: Environmental > Aquatic > Non-marine... | reverse complement strand
GGCCCGACGCATCGAGGCCGTCGGGCGCAACTACGGCGAGGTGCAGGAACTCGTCGCCGGCGGGTCGAGCGACGGGGTCGGATTCGGCGGCATCCGGACGAAAGTTCAGGGCGCCCGCGACGCGAGCGAACACGGCATCCCGGCGATCATCGCCGGGTCGGCCGAGCCGGACGTGCTGGAAAAAATCGCTACTGGCAAATCCGTGGGGACGCTATTCGTCCCCGTGAACGGGGTCATCGATGACTGAGCAAGCCACCGAACGGAAGGTCGCCGAGGCACAGACCGCCGCGCTGGAGCTGGCGAAACTGGACGACGACGAACGAAGCGACGCGCTCCACGCCGTCGCCGACGCCCTCGTCGAGAACGAGCAGCGAATCCTCGACGCCAACGAGCGGGACGTAACCGAGGGCGAGGAACTGCTCGAAGCCGGCGAGTACAGCCAGGCGCTCGTCGACCGTCTGAAGCTCTCGCCGTCGAAACTCGAGGACATCGCGGCGATGGTGCGTAGCGTCGCCGAGCAGGACGACCCGCTGGGGCGCACGCTCTCGGCGCGCCGCCTCGACGACGGCCTCGAACTCTACAAGGTCGGCGTCCCCATCGGCGTCATCGGTACCGTCTTCGAGTCGCGGCCGGACGCCCTCGTTCAGATCGCTGCCTTGAGCCTGAAGTCGGGCAACGCCGTCATCCTGAAAGGCGGGAGCGAGGCCAGCCACTCCAACCGCGTCCTTTACGAGATCATCCGCGAGGCGACGGACGGGATGCCCGACGGCTGGGCGCAGTTGATCGAAGCCCGCGAGGACGTGAACACGATGCTCGATATGGACGATTCGATCGACCTCCTCATGCCCCGCGGGAGTTCGGAGTTCGTGAGCTACATTCAGGACAACACCAAGATCCCGGTTCTCGGGCACACCGAGGGCGTCTGTCACGTCTTCGTCGACCGCGACGCCGACCTGTCGATGGCCGAGGACGTGGCCTTCGACGCCAAGGTGCAGTACCCCGCGGTCTGTAACGCCGTCGAGACCCTGCTGGTCCACGAGTCTGTCGCCGCCGACTTCCTGCCAGACATGGTCGCCCGCTACGAGGACGCGGGCGTCACCCTCCGTGGCGACGCGGCGACCCGCGAGGTGGTCGATATCGACCCCGCGACCGACGCGGACTGGGAGACGGAGTACGGCGACCTCGAACTCTCGATCACGGTCGTCGACTCCCTCGACGAGGCGGTCGATCACATCAACGCTCACGGCTCGAAACACACCGAGTCGATCCTGACGGAGGACGCCGACCGCGCGGGCACGTTCATGCGGAGCATCGACGCCGCGAGCGTCTTCCACAACGCGTCGACGCGCTTCGCGGACGGCTACCGATACGGCCTCGGCGCCGAAGTCGGCATCAGCACGGGCAAGATCCACGCCCGCGGCCCCGTCGGCCTCGACGGCCTCACCACGTACAAATACTATCTCGAAGGCGACGGGCAACTGGTCGCCACGTACGCCGGCGAAAACGCCAAGCCCTATCTCCACGAGGAGTTCGACGGCGAATGGGTTCCCGGCCACCTAGCCGAGGAGTAGCGACACCCCCTTTTTCTCCGTCTCGAGTGGGGGCGCCCGTCGGCGCCGACGATCAGCGAAAGAGGGCGACGACGGCGACGAGCACCGCCCCGACGACGACGCCGGCGCCGACGAGCACCGCGGGGCTACGGACGGCGTTCGCGACGGCGGCGGCGACGGCGATGGCGACGACGCCGAGGACGAGGACGGGCACGACGCGTCGGCCGGGGAGGACGCCCGCGAGTCGCTCGGCGAGTGGGGGCGTCTCCGGCTCCGGATCGGGGCGCTGTGGGCTGGAGAGCGTCTCGTCGACGTCGACGGCGTTGCCCTCGGATTCTGGTTCGATCGTCACCTGAACGCGCCGCGTCTCGGAGCCGTAGCCCGTGGCGACTTCGAGGATGCCGGTGATGGGTTCGTCGACGGGGCCAACGCCAACCGGAACGGACTGAGTCGTCTCGCGTTCGACGAAGAGGTTTCCGTCCGTCTCGATGCGTGCGGCCGCCGACAGGGACTCGTCAGCGCGAACGTGGACGTGGACGGCTTCGCCGTGGTTGCGGAGTTCGACCGAGAACGGCTCCGACGTGGCGAACTCAGCCGGCGCTTCGACGTCGTGAAGCTGCCCACGGTTCAACTCGACGAGCAACACCGGAGTCACAGCCTGAGGGTCACACTCAGGGACGAAAAAACTTCAGGCCGCTACTCGTCGTCACGCATGTCCGGCGGGAGCAGGTTCGGGATGCCGTCCTCGATGGGGTACACCTCGCCCGTGACGGTGCCGACGAGCCGGCCCTCGATGATCTCCTCGCCGTCGCGCTCGTCCACTTCGAGTTCCAGGTCGCTCTTGTCGAGTGGATCACAGAGGATCTCCATCAGGGATTCCTTCATTACCCGGCAGGTGGTGTGCGGTCGATAAAAAGCCACGGGTACTGCGTCGTCACGCACGCCAGATGGCGGTCACCACGGGGTCGCCGTCGTCCATGATTTCGTACCCGAACCCGCGGTCGTCGAGTTGCGGGAACAGGTGTCGTGGGATGCGGTCGTTCACCTGAACGACGACGGCGTCGTCGTCGAGGTCCGCGAGCGTCTCCAGCGTCAGTTGCAGCGGCTCCGGCGGCGGCAGGTCGCGCACATCGAGTCGCTCGTGGACCGTGGTCGAAGGGGCGTCCGTCTCGGCCAGGAGTGTATCGACACCCGACATACGATACACCTGAGCGCCGAGCATCGAGGGCGTTGTCCCGAACGCGTTCGGCACGGGCCTTCTTCACACTGGCACCGGGTGATAGACGTATGCAGACCGTCACCGTCACGCGGACGATAGACGCCCCGGCGGCGGCCGTACGCGACGCGATAACGGACGTGGGGCCGTTCATGCGCGCCGCGGGCTTCGACGAGGTGACCGTCGACGGCGACGACATCCACATCGGCAACCGGGTCGGCATCGCCACGATAGAACTCGACTTGGAATGCGTCGACGCCCCGGACGCCGTCCTCGCCTACGAGCAACGGGAAGGCATCTTCGAGTCGATGCGGACGGTCTACACCGTCGAGGCGGTCGATTCCGGGCGGACGCGCGTCGAGGCGACGACCGACTTCGCACTCGACGTGGCGCTCGTCGGCGACCTGATGGACGCGACGATCATCCGCCGTCAGCGGACGAAGGAACTCGACGCGCAGTTCGACCACCTGGAAGCCACGCTCGGCTAGCCCGAACGTGTTCGGGGACAGTCTCTGGGTGGCCCGTCGACAACTCGATTCCATGAGCCACTCCGAAGAGACCCACGACACCTCGTGGTCCGCGAACCTCGAAGGCCCGGAACACGCGGCCAGCAGGGAGTTGGTGGTCGAGGAGGCGATTGCGGCGGTCGAGCGGACGGCCGCCGGGACGCACGTCAACCTCGTAACCCACGGCGATCACGGCCATCCCGAGACGTACCTGTACGGCGCGCTCCGCGAGCGGTTCGCGGACGCGACGCTGGAGTACGTCGATCGGTGTGGCTGTGGCGGGCACGTCACCCGCGTCCACGTCTGCTAGTCGTAAGATGCACGCGAACGTCGACACCGACCGACGGCCGTTCGTCCTCGTGTGGGAACTCACACGGGCGTGTGACCTGACGTGCAAGCACTGCCGTGCCGACGCCCAGCCCGAACGCCACCCCGACGAACTCACGACGGCGGAGGGGACGGCGCTGCTGGACGAGGCGCGGCGGTTCGGCGAGAACCAACTCGTCGTGCTCTCCGGCGGCGACCCCCTCGCCAGCGACGACACGGTCGAGTTGATCGAGTACGGCGCCGACCGGGGCCTCCTGATGACGCTCACGCCGAGCGGGACGGCGTCGCTCACGCCGGATCGGGTCGCGGGCGTACGCCACGACCGGCGACCCGCTGGCGAGCGACCCGCTGTGTGCGTACGTGCCCGAGGAGTACGAGGGACCGCTTCCGATCGACTGCGCAGCCGTGGGGGGACTGACCGTGGCGACACAGCTGCCACGCGCGGCCGACGGTGACGACGCGCCGGCGCGGGACGCGGCCGACGCGGAACCGCGGGCGGTCGCCCGGCTGTTCGATCCCGAACGGGTTCGGGACGGGGAGTAGGGGGACGGCGACCGTACCGTCACCTATGCCCATCGTTCCCCGACCCTGGTCGAGCGGCGACGAGGAGTTCGACGACTACGACGCGTTCGTTCCGGCACATCTGCCGGCGCCCGGCCCGTTCCTCGACGGCCATCGGGTGTTGACGGGGCGCGACCACGCCGCGTTCCACCGTCTGACCCGCGAGCGGTTCGAGGCGCGCACCGTCTACGACGCGACGTTCGGCTACAATCTGGCACGGCTGAACCTCGACCGCCGGCATACGGACGCGGGCTACCGGTACGCGGTGGACGCCGAGGACCCGACGGTCCTCCGCGCGGAGTTCACGCCGACGACCGAGTTCTGCCCGCAGAGCGACACGCTAGCGACGGCGTCGTTCCGGGCGTGGAACGCCGACGACGTGGGGCCAGCCCACGAGTTCGACCTCGTTCGCGTCCGGGTCGCGCCGATGCACGGAGGAAGCGAGCGGATCAACGACCGACTCGCGGACCTCGAGGCGTCGTATCGCGACGCGGGCGAACTTCCCGAAGCCGGCGGGTCCGATCCGGCGCCACGTGACGGCACGACGACGCCGTCCTGACGGCGGTCAGTCTGTGCCGGCCGTCGGCGTCGACTCACGGCGGAGGGCGTCGGGGGCGTGTCGCCACACGACGAGCGACAGGTTGGCCGCGAAGACGATGAGGCCGACGGCGAGGCTGCCGCCGCCGACGAGAGCGACGGTCCCTCGTCCCGTCCACTCCCCGGCGACGAGGAGGGTGCCGCCGCCGGCGACGAGCGCGAGATCGACCGTCGCGAGGCGGCCGTCGTAGAGGTCGTCGATCATGGGGACGGCCTCGACCCCGAGGCGGTCGGCATAGCGGTGGAGCCAGACGAGGAAGGGGACGACGTGATAGAGCGTCCCGACGAGGACGAGGACGAGGACGAAGGCGAGGAGATGTCCCGTTCCCGGGGCGCCGAAGCGAGCGGCGGGCGCGAGCGGGGCACGGAGCCACGCGGGGAGCGTCACGAGCGCCCAGCAGAGGAGCGTGGGCGCGAGGATGGCGTACCGGACGAGCATCGGCGTCCGCTCGGCGCGGGCGTCGCGGAGACGACGGAAGAGGACGACGGCGAAGGCGAGGACGCCGGCGAGGAGGAGGAGTGCGCCGAGGCGGGCCACCGCCGCGGATCGGAGGAGTCGGCCGGTCACGAGGACGACGACGCCGGCTGGGTAAGCGACCGTCTCGACCCGCTGAAGGCGACGGTCGAGCGCGTCGAGGCCGGTCTGGCCGAACATCGGGACTAGCTGATAGAGGGCGCCGAAGACGGTAGTGAGGACGGCGCCGAAGACGGCGAGCGTGGCGTGCGCGGCGACGACGGCCGGTCGGGCCACCGCCGCGCCGAAGACGGGAGTGACGAAGCCGACGGCCACGGCGACACCGAGCACCGTGAGGGCGACGACGAAGGCGAGCGCGATTGCGAAGTGGCGTTCGGTCACGTCGAGTGGGCGGGCCGTCGCGAGCGTCCGCCCCACGTTGTAGGCGAGCGTCCAGAAGCCCGCGAGCATCAGACTGCCGCCGACCGGGAGGACCGCGAGTCGGGTCGTCAGGAGCGCTGCGACGAAGGCTACGACCCCACCGGCGATCAGCCACAGTTGCGCGCGGGCCAGCCGCCGGGAGTAAAGCGCCGTCCCCGACCAGACGGGAACGAACTGCGTCATCGCGCCGGCGATGGTGAGACAGACGAACCCGACCAGCAGGAGGTGGAGGTGGGCGAGGCGGGCGAAGCCGGGCGCGACGCCGAACGCGTCGGCGACGCCGAGCGCCGAGCCGGCGAGTAGGAAGCCGAGCGCGGCGACGAAATGTCTGAGCGGTATCGAGAGCGGCGGCCCCCGATCCGCATCCACGTCGCCGGGGATGGTCGCCATAGTCGAGTGGTGGGCCACGACGCCCCTCGAAGCTACGGCGAACGTGTTCGGGGTCGAACCGAACCGGGTTTTTAATACCCCGGAGCGTCTGAGTGCCGAGCATGCCTACGGCGGAAGTTTCGTTGCCGGACGACGTGGATATCGAGATTCGACAGCTCGTCGATGACGGGGAGTTCATCAACCGCGATCAGGCGGTCGAAGAACTGCTCTCGCTCGGCGTGTCGGCGTACAACACGGACGACTCGCCGAACCAGACGACCGACGAGGATCTGTTCACGCAGGTCGTCGACGACCAGCAAGACCCCGCGATCCGAAACGAGTCGGACGACGAACACACGCTGTAATCCGCCGCGGACGTTCTTTTCGACCGACTGGACCGGCCCCATCCACGCCGTCCGGCGCGGGACGACGTTTACTGTCGGACATTCGTCACGTCCGGGAAGGATGGACAGCCCACAGGATTCGAGTCCCGGTCGGCTGGCCGAACTCGAATCGCTCCACGCGGCTTCGTCGACGCCCGGACGCGGAAAGACGCCGTCCTCGAGGCGGCCGACTAGTCGGCCGTCAGCAGGCGCTCCGACATCGCGTCGAACCCCTCACGCTCCGCGGCCCAGAACTCGCGCAAGTCACCGACCGGCTGGTGAACTGGCTCGGCAACCTCGTCGTGTCGCTCGTACTCCGCGCTCGATTTCACTTCGTGGTACGCGTCGCGGAACGGCATCCCCTCCTGCACCAGTTGGTTCGCGGTGTAGGCGGCGAAGATGCCCTCGTCGATTTCGAAGTCGTCCGAGAGCTCCATGCTCTCGACCAGGGGTGTGAGGATGTCCACCGTCGCCCGCACCGTGTCGATGCCTTCGATCAGGTGGCCTTTGGTCTGCTGGCTGTCGCGGTTGTAGCCACTCGGGAGTTTGCCGATGATGCGCCGGATTGCCTCCTTGCCCGCCGACACCTCCTCGGCTTTCGCCCGCGCGAGTTCGAGGATGTCCGGGTTGCGCTTCTGGGGCATGATCGAACTCCCCGTCGTGTAGTCGTCGGCGAGTTCGAAGAACTGCTGGTCCTCGGAGAAGTTGATGATGTCCTCGGCGAATTTCTGGACGTCGAGCATCACCAGATCGAGCGTCTGGAGCAGTTGGAGCTCCTGCTTGCCCCGATTCGAGCAGTAGATGGGGTTGTGCTGTTTCCCCGAGAACCCGAGGAGTTCGGTCGTCAGGTCGCGGTCGATGTCGAGGCTGGTGCCGTACGACGCGGCGGCGCCGAGGGGGTTCGAATCGATGATGTGGTACGTCGCCCGCAGGGAGCGCAGGTCGTCGATCAGCGCGTCGACGTAGCTCGACGCCCACAGCCCCGTCGACGACGGCATCGCCTGTTGCTGGTGGGTGTAGCCCGGAATCAGGACGTTCTTTTCCTCGGCGAAGGTGCGGAGCGCGTCGATAAAGTCGAGAACCCGGCCCGCGAGGTCGATGGTCGCGTCCTTCATGAACAGGCGCGTGTCGACGAACACCTGGTCGTTGCGCGAGCGGGCGAGATGCATCTTCTTGCCCGCCGCAGTCCGCTGGGTCACCCGCTCTTCGACGAACGTGTGTACGTCCTCGCCCTCCACTTCGTCGGCCTCGTGGTAGAGTTTCGTGAGTGCCTCGCGGAGGTCGGCGAGTTCGTCGTCGGTCACGAACCCCTGCCGATTCAGCATCGTCACGTGCGCGAGATTCGTCAGCACGTCGTACGGGAGAAACCGGTTCTCGAACTCCTTCGGCTCCATCGTATACTGGAGCGTCGCCTCGCTCGCCGAGTGCTCGGTGTTCTCCCAAAGCATGCACTCGCGTACCCCGAGACCGTACTAAAGGCTTTCCGACCGCCGCTGGTGGCGGAATCGTACTCCCGGCCGTGCGGCGGTGACGGGAGTGTCAGAAGTCGGTCGCCGATTGGCCCTCGAGGCCGAGGAACTCGCGCGTCTCCGCCGGCGTCGCGATCTCGCGCCCGGCCACCTCGCGCGTGAGTCGGACCATCTTCTCGACGAGTTCGGCGTTGCTCTCGGCCAGCCGCCCGCGTTCGAGATAGAGGTTGTCCTCGAGGCCGACGCGGGCGTGCCCACCCATCGAGACGGCCTGCGTGCCGAGGGGGAACTCGTTGCGCCCGGCGCCGATGACCGAGAACGTGTACGTGTCGCCGAAGAGGTCGTCGGCCACGTTGACGAGGTGGGTGAGGTTGTTCGCGCTCGCGCCGATGCCGCCGTGGATACCCATGACGAACTGGATGTGAAGCGGCGTATCGAGCAGGCCGCGATCGAGCAGGTGTTTCGCGTTGTAGAGGTGGCCTACGTCGTACACTTCGAGTTCGGGCATGGTGCCGTGATCGTCGAAGACGGGGAGGATGGTCTCCAGATCCTCGAAGGTGTTCTGGAAGATCAGATCGCGGGTGCCGTCGAGATACTCGGGTTCCCAGTCGTACTCGAACTCGTCGTACTTCTCGAGCAGTTGGTAGAGGCCGAAGTTGATCGACCCCATGTTACAGGAGGCCATCTCGGGTTCGAGTTCGGGGACGACCCGAATCCGCTCCTCGGGAGCCATCGTCGGCGCGCCGCCGGTCGTCGGCTGGACGATGGCGTCGCACTCGGCCCCGATCGTCTCGGCGACCTGCCGGAACAGGTCGAGGTCGGTGATCGGTTCGCCGGTCGCCTCGTCGCGGACGTGAACGTGGACGATGCTGGCGCCGGCCTCGGCGGCCGCGATGGCCTCGGACGCTATCTCCTCGGCGGTGATCGGGAGATGTGGCGACATGGTCGGCGTGTGGATCGCACCCGTCACCGCACACGAGATGATCGTCTTGTCGAGTTCGCGCATACGGCCCGCCACGAGCGCGATTACTATAGTATCCTTCGGAAGGCCCGACACGGCCGATCGACCGCAGTGGTCCGGTCGGCTCTGGGCACCGTTCGGACTGCCACTCTCCGCGACCGCCCGCTACCGACGGCAACCGATAAGTGAGCGACCCGTGACGCGCGAGTATGGACTACGAGCACACACCGGTCACGGTCGCGGGCAAACGGGCAGTCGTCGTCGGCGGGACGAGCGGGATCGGACGGGCGCTTGCCCACGGGTTCGCGGCCGACGGCGCCGACGTGGTCGCGACGAGTCGGGGCGCGGAGAGCGTGGCCGAGACGGCGGCCGAACTCCGCGACCTCGGCGCCGAGACGATCGAGGAGACCTGTGACGTGACGGATCGCGAGTCGCTGGTCGACCTGCGCGACGCCACGGTCGACGCCCTCGGCGGGATCGACGTGCTGGTCGCCTCACAGAGCGCAATCTCCCGGTCGAATCTGGCCGACGGCACCGAGGAGGAGTGGCAGACGGTGTTCGACGTGCAACTGGACGGCACCTACCGCGCGACACAGATTTTCGCGGAGCGCATGGACGAGGGGGCGATCATCCCCATCTCCTCCATCTCGAACGGCCTCGCGATCCCGAATCTGGTGCCGTACACGACGGCGAAAGGCGGGATCGACGCGTTCACGCGCGTCGCGGCCGAGGAACTCGGCCCCGAGATCAGGGTGAACGCCATCCGCCCCGGCTTCGTCCGCACCGAACAGACCGGCGGGACGTACGACGAGGGAACGGAGCGCCACGCGGAAATCGCTCGCCGGACGACGACGGGGCGGCTGGCCGACCCTCAGGAAATCGTCGGCGCGGCCATCTACCTCGCCAGCGACGCCGCGAGCTACACGAACGGGACCGTCCTGACGGTGGACGACGGCTTCACGCACGGTGCGTTCGGGGAGTAGCGAGGGGCGCGACCGAACCGTTCTTGCCGCGGCGCGCGGTAGGGCCGCCAATGGATCGTGAGACGATGGCGGTTCGGGCGGCACGTGAGGGCGCGGCCGTCGCCGCCGACCTGTTCGGCACGTCGCTCGACGTGGAGACGAAGGCATCGGCGACCGATTACGTCACGGAGGCCGACACCGGCGCCCAGCGCCGGATCGTCGAGTGCATCGCCGACGCGTACCCCGACGACGCAGTCGTCGGCGAGGAGGGTGGCGGACGACAGCGGCTCCGGGCGGGCGAGACGGCGTGGGTGATCGACCCTATCGACGGGACGACGAACTACGTCCGCGGGATTCCCGTCTGGGCGACAAGCGTCGCCGCCGTCGAGGACGGCGAGACGGTCGCCGCCGCGAACTGCCTGCCGGCCGTCGGGACCGAGTATCACGCGGGGCCCGACGGCGTCACCGTCGACGACGACCCGGCGTCGGTCAGCGACGCGACCGATCTGGAGACGAGCATCGTCGCGCCAACGCTCCGGTACGGCCGCGAACACGGCGACGCCTACGGGCGTTTGCTCGATACCCTCTCGCCCGCCGTCGGCGACGTGCGCCGACTGGGATCGGCCCAGACGGCGCTCTCGTTCGTCGCGGACGGGAGCGTCGACGCCGTCGTCGGCGTCGTTCCGGCCCACCCGTGGGACACCGTCGCGGGCGTCCACTTGATCCGGAAGGCCGGGGGGACCGTCACCGACCTCTCGGGCGACCCTTGGACGCCGCGGAGCGAGGGACTGGTCGCCTCCGGCGGTGGGATTCACGACGACCTGCTGGCGCTTCTGGCGTAGGTGCCGGCGTCGTCCCGGTCGCCGACCGGCGGACGGATCGGCGCCCGCCCTCCCCCGACGCAAAAACCTATTACCCTCTCGTGGCACAGTTCGGAGCATGACCGAAGACCGGGAGCAGCGGACGGATGCGGTCGTCTACAGCCCCTCGCAGTCGTTCGTCGAGTCGACGAACGTCTACGACTTCATGCGGACCTACGACATCGACGACTACGAGGCGTTGATCGAGCGGACGACCACGTCGGTGCCGGGCGAACCCCGTTCGGGCGTCACCTGGTTCTGGGACGAACTCGTCGACTACCTCGGCATCGACTTCTACGAGGGGTACGACGCGGTTCGGAACGACGCCGAGGGCCCGCAGTTCACGGAGTGGTATCCCGGCGGCCGCCTCAACGCCGCCCACAACACCGTGGATCGGTACGCTGCCGCCGACGCGGAGACGCGCAACAAGGTCGCCTGCATCTGGGAGGGCGAACCCGGCGACGTGCGCGAGGTGACTTACCACGAACTCGCGCGGCAGTCAAACCGGGTGGCGAACTACCTCGAATCGAAGGGAGTGGAGACGGGCGACACCGTGGGCCTCTACATGCCGATGGTGCCCGAAGTCGTCGCCATCCTCTATGGCTGTTTCAAAGTTGGCGCCATCGCCGTCCCCATCTTCTCGGGCTTCGGCGTCGACGCCACTGCCACCCGCATCGGCGACGCGGAGCCCTCGGTGCTGTTCACCGGCGACGGGTTCTACCGCCGCGGGAGTCAGGTGACGCTGAAGGAGTCGGCCGACGCGGCCATCGAAGAGGCCGGCCACGTCCAACACACCGTCGTCTACGACCGCCTCGGCCTCGCGAGCGAAGGGGCGATTCCGTGGGACGACGACCGGGACGAACTGTGGGCCGAGTCGGTCGCCGAGGCCGACGACGGCTACGAGACGAAATCCCTCCCCGCCGATCAGGAGTCGATGCTCCTCTACTCCTCGGGGACGACGGGGAAGCCGAAAGGTATCATCCACACCCACGCCGGCGCGCTGATGCAGGCGGCCAAGGAGGTGTACTTCGGGATGGATCTCAAGCCCTCCGATCGCTTCTTCTGGGTCAGCGACATCGGCTGGATGATGGGGCCGTGGACGCTGATGGGCACCCACGCCCACGGCGGGACGATGGTCATGTACGAGGGGGCGCCGGACCACCCCGACCCCGACCGCTTCTGGCAGTTGATCGACGACCACGGCATCACGCAGTTCGGCATCTCACCCACCGCGATCCGTGCCCTCCGCAAGCGGGGCGACGAGTGGGTCGAGGACTACGACCTCTCCAGCCTCCGAATCCTGGGCTCGACGGGCGAACCCTGGGACCCCGAGTCGTGGCTCTGGTTCTACGAGGAAGTCGGCGGCGGCGACACGCCCATCATCAACATCTCGGGTGGCACGGAGATCATGGGCTGTTTCCTGATGCCGATGCCCATCACGCCGCTCAAGCCCTGCACGCTCGGCGGGCCGGGGCTGGGAATGGACATCGACATCGTCGACCGGGAGGGCGACTCCATCGCCGACACGGGCGAACGCGGCTTTCTCGTCGCTCGTGACTCCTGTCCGAGCATGACCAAGTCGCTGTGGAGCGGCGACGAGCGGTATCTGGAGGAGTACTGGAGTTCGTTCGAGGACCTGTGGGACCACGGCGACTGGGCCCAGAAGGACGAGGACGGCTTCTGGTTCCTCCACGGGCGCGCGGACGACGCCCTCAACGTCGCGGGCCGGAAGGTCGGCCCCGCCGAAGTCGAGGGGGCCGCGATGGAACATCAGGCGGTGAATCAGGCCGCCGCCGTCGGCGCCCCCGACGACACGACGGGGACCGCCGTCGTCCTCTACGTCGTCCTCGAGGACGGGGAGACGGAGAGCGACGACCTCCGCGAGGCGATCCGTAACACCGTCGGCGAGGAACTCGGCAAACCGTTCCGCCCGCGCGAGGTGCTCTTCGTCGACGCCTTCCCCAAGACCCAGAGCGGGAAGATCATCCGCCGGGCTATCGCGGGCATCTACCGGGGCGAGGACCTCGGCGACATGAGCAGCATCGAGAACCCCGACGCGCTCGACGAAATCGACGCGGCGCGGTAACGACTGTACGGCTTGCTGTAAGTCGCTGCCGGCGGTTCGCCGGGACGGGTCTCCGACCCACCGGGACACAGTTACAGCAATCGGTATTTATCCCCGGCCCGTCGCTGGTAGGCACGATGACCGACGATCGACGGCGCTTCGAGTTCGCGTACCGACCGGGGGCGATTACGTGTCGCCCGGGCTGTGTGGCCGACCTCGACGCGGTCTGTGAGCGCCACGGGTGGTCGCGGGCGCTCGTCGTCTGTGGCACCACCGTCGGGTCGACGCCGGCGGTGATGGACCCGGTCCGCGAGGGTCTGCGCGACCGACTCGCGGGCGTCTTCGACGAGACGACGGCCGAGAAGTATCTCGGTACCGCCATCGAGGGGATCAGGCGCGCCCGCGCCGTCGACGCCGACGCCCTCGTGGCCGTCGGCGGCGGGAGTTCGCTCGACGTGGCGGCGGTGATGGCGACGCTTTCGACCCACGACGACCCGGAAGCGGCCGGCCGGCAGGCCATCGAGGCGGCGTCGCTCTCGCTTTCCGGCGCCGATCCGCTCCCCATCGTCGCCGTGCCGACGACGCTCGCGGGCGCCGACCTCTCGACCGTCGCGGGCGTAACGTTCGCCGACGGCCCGGGTGCCGACCACCCGCCGAGTGGTGGCGTCGGCGA
>Ga0209917_1000764_pt1 | contig 13397 bp, 11 predicted proteins | sample SalPon2_C_H2O_MG_FD_185710 | JGI IMG/M metagenome (GOLD analysis project Ga0209917, IMG submission 185710) | Salt pond water microbial communities from South San Francisco under conditions of wetland restoration - Salt Pond MetaG R2_C_H2O_MG... | ecosystem: Environmental > Aquatic > Non-marine... | reverse complement strand
GTACATCACAAAGCCGATTAGTTAAGACGTCTGCTTGCTGAATGTGTGAGGGTGTCATAGAACGAGTAGCACACCAAAGAGCAGGGTAAACGCTGAGGTGGAATGAGTTCAGCGACCCTGCAAGATAGATCTTCGGTAGATTTGTTGCGCTAGCAGGCTTTCATAGGTGTTCAGATAAGCTGATTTCATGCGAAAGCGAACGCTCTCAACCACCCGTTTGCTGTTTCTGCTTCGGCGTTGCTGAAACAGTTTGAGAAACAGATAGTTCTGAGTTTTATTTCATGAACGACACGTTTAACGCTGTTCCGATTTCCATGTCGTTCGTATCTGAAATTGAGGTCGTGTTTGCGACAGGCTCGCTGAAGTGGAGCCGCGCCATCGACGAGAATGATCGCGTCATCTACGTCGTGTTTCTCCCGAAGATCTGCGAAAAACTGATCTACGACAGCATTGTTTCTTGTCGGTTCAAGCTGTGTATGGAGCAGATCATTCGTTTCTGGATCGACAGGAGCGTACAGCCAATACTGCTCATCATCGAGTCGAATCACGGTTTCATCGACCGCAACGTGATTCGGGCTCCGACCAGATTCTGGCTGTAGATCGGCCTTATGAACCCAATTATGAACAGTGTATCAAACCCGATCAACACCGAATACCTCAAGAAATAAAGCAGTATTCGAAAGCGATAATCCAGCCAAATGAAGCTAAATACTGAGTTTCATCAACAGTTTCGGTATTGCTTATCGCTCCACAAAATCTACGTTGATCTCGTCTAAACGGCCGCCGAGGCGGTCGCTTTCGGAAATAGATCACTTTAAAAATGCACCGCCTCATATTTCAATCCTTATCTGAACACCGCCAGATCGGCAGGAATAAATTTTATAACGAATAATTAAATACAATGGCAGAACCCCGCGCGGCAATCATCGATCTGGACGGTACCGTTTATCGAGAGGACCAGATGATACTTAACGCTGATAGAGGAATAAATATACTTCGTACTGCAGGGCTTGAAACTTTATTTCTTACGAATTCTGCATTGGATAGCCCAAGATCAATACAACAAAAGCTATCGGATTTTGGTATCCAAGTAGACACAGAACACATTCTCACCTCTGGAGTGATTACCGCAAAGTATCTCGCAGAACATTATCCTGATAGCACATCGTTAATTATCGGAGAAGAAACGATTGGAAAAGTGTTTGAAGAAGTCGGTATTGCCCAAACAAATGATCCTGCTATCGCCGACGTGTTAGTTTCTTCACTTGACAGACAAATAGACTATCACAAATTTACCAAGGCTCTTCGAACGCTAGACGAAGAGACTCTATTCGTGGCGACAAATCCAGATCGAACGCGTCCGGGAAGGGATGGTTTGCTTCCAAGCACACGGGCAATTACAGGTGCTATTGAAGCAATGTGCCAACGACAACCTGATCTTGTCCTAGGAAAGCCTGCAAAAAGTACATGTGAAATTGCATTAAATCAACTTGGACTATCAGCAGAAGAAGTGTATATGATTGGAGATCGTCTTGACACAGATATTGTAATGGGCAACGCCGTTGGAATGACAACAATCCTTGTTACTACAGGGGTGACGACAGAGGAAATGTTGAATGAGGCGTCAGTCCAACCGGATCACATTATTAATTCTCTTTCACAACTAAGCGAATTAAATATCAGTAGATAGCTTAACTCACTTTTTTTCGGAAGTATGCAGACACGAGTTCACTAATAATAACTACCCCGAGAATTGCGAGCATAATCGTTAGGACACTACCCCACGCGTAACTGTTTACGCTCGTTTGTAACTCTACTCCGATTCCGCCGGCACCGACAAGCCCGAGTACAGATGCGGCACGTACATTAATATCCCACCGATACGTTGCGATACTAACAAATGCGGGTTTAACTTGTGGGACAATTGAATAAATGAGAATAAGGAATGGCCCGGCACCGGTCGCATCGATCGCTTCTACTTGGCCGAAGTCGATTTCCTCAATTGCTTCACTTAATAGCTTTGCCGTGAATCCAATAGAGCGGACCGCAACCGAAACGACTCCAGCAAGGGCCCCCGGTCCAAAGACGATAACAAAAAACAGTGCCCAGATAATCACGTTTACTGACCGAGAAAATGAGATTATAAATTTTCCTAATACATACGTGATTTTGTTTGGCGTCGTATTGTGAGCGGAAATGAATGCAACTGGCAGTGCCATAAGAATTGCCAGTATCGTTCCAAGAATCGCAATGTGCACTGTTTCGAGTAGCGGGCCAAGTATTTCTCCGGTGTATCCGGCATTCGGCGGGAACATTCGACCGAGCAAGTCGGACAAATATACTGGTGCTGAAATAGCGTAATCATACCTCACGCCGAGGGCCTGCCAGGAAACGAGTAGCAACACAGCAGTAATAAGTAGCGCTGCAAATCGAAGGATTCGGGTTCGCCGGTTGTGTAAGTGCCAGTCCTCACTATTGATTTCGGACAGTCCTCCCCCCATTAGCTAACCCTCCCTCGGACAAACGCACTAACGCTTTCTCCAATCATAACAATCGCCACAATTACTAGGAGGATCGTAATACCGAAATCATAATCATAGCGATTGAACGCGTTCAGTAGAGTGATTCCGATGCCCCCTGCACCGACAATGCCGACAATGGTACTTTTCCGAATATTAATATCCCACCGGTAGACACTTAATCCAACGATTCTGGGGATAACCTGAGGAATAACACCATATATCAGTACCTGCGTAGGGCTCGCACCGGCAGCTCGGACGGCTTCTACTTGCCCCTCATCCATATCCTCTATCTCTTCAGCTAACAGTTTTGCGTAGAAACCGACAGTGTTGAAAACTAGCGCAACAACGCCGGCAAGCGGGCCAAACCCGAGAGCAACGACCGCAATAATCGCGATAACGAGCTCGTGAAATGCTCGCGAAATCGAGATCACTCCTCGGCCAAAAGAATAAATCGGTTTTGGGGCTAAGTTCTCGGAGGCCATGAAAGCGACTGGGATGCTAATAAGAATCCCAACGACTGTAGAGACATTTGCCATCGCGAAGCTTTCGATAACACCAGAGATGATTAGATCGACCTGACGCGATGTTGCTGCCGGCGGTAGCATTTCACTCAACAATTGACTGCCTGCACCGAGTCCAGTAATGAACCGATCAAGGCTGATCTGAAGATCGAGTATACTCCAAATTGAGAATAAAATAATGAGTGAATATATCACCCACTTTGTGTATTTATTATAATAAATACTGGGTGGACTCCATACCCCTGAGTAAGTACCGCCGTCGGGTTGAACGGAGTTGTTCTCGCTGTTGGTCATTTTTCAATATTAGTGGATACTTGTGTAGTAGTATCCGTGTCTTGTCCGTTTGGATCGGTAACTCTCCCCGGTTCTTCGCCCCGATATATCGTTCCCTCAACGCTCTCGTCGAAGTCTGATGGCGGACCTCTGAATACGACTTCACCACTATTGAGACCGATCAGTCGATCGGCGTACTCAAGAGCTAAGTCCAATTCATGGATGTTAATCAGCACAGGAATATCTTCATCTACCGCAATCTCGGTTAACAGATTCAACACGTTCCCCGACGTCTCGGGATCAAGGCTTGATGTCGGCTCGTCTGCAAGAATGATCTTCGGGTTTTGAAGAATGGCCCGCGCGATACCGACTCGCTGTCGTTGTCCGCCAGATAGTTCGTCAACCCGATCTGATTCATGTTTGAGTAGACCGACTCGATCGAGCGTTTGTCGCGCTTGCCGTACGTCATCCTCCGGAAATTTTCGTCTGAATGCAGCAAGATTAGAGACATATCCAAGCCGACCCGAGAGCACATTTTCCATCACAGTGAGTCGCTCGATAAGATTGTACTCTTGGAACACCATACCGATATCTCGTCGAGCGGTCCGCAGTTCTTTTTTTGAGAGTGACGTAATGTCAATATCATCAAGTGTTACTGTGCCAGATGTCGGCTCTGTTAGGCGATTTATACACCTGACAAATGTGCTCTTTCCAGCACCACTTGGACCGATCATAGCTACGATTTCATTTCCTGATATTGTCGTTGAAACGCCTTTAAGAGCTTCATCACCCCCCGGATACGTCTTCGACAGATTGCTAATTTCAAGCATTTTATAATTGATAATAAAATAGCAGATTACTGCGTGTATTCAATTTCGTTGTATTCCTGAATTTGGAGGACCGTATCGAAGTGGGTCGCATAATCGATCTCGACGAACTCGTCGTAGCCTATGTCCTCTTCAAGTGCGGTTCCAGAATAATCGTTGTCAAATAGCGCTGCTCGAATTCCCTGTTTTATATCGTCAGCGAGATTGTATCGGAAGCTAAATGGACCGAGCGGGAATGCCGGGCTAGACCAGACAACTTTGATATTGGATTTATCAATCTCCTGTGAATTATACGCTCGGTCCATACAGGTACTACAACCATTTCCTGCAGCGTAATCATCGTTTGCGATTGCGAGCGCTGTGTTGCCGTGACTCCCTGTAAAAGTAATCTCGTAGTCTTCACCGGGGACCACACCTTCATCAGGTAGTAACGCACTCGGCGCGAGGTTCCCACTGTTAGAAGTTTCTGAGCCGTGTGCGACGGTATCTAGCTCAGCAAGATCTTCTACACTATTGACTGAATCGTTGTCTGCCTGCGTTATGGTAAATGTTTTCACTCCGAACTTTCCGCCACCGATCGGCATCGAAAATGGTTGTGCGCCCGCAATGTTCACACCGAACGGAGTGTTCCCAGTTGAGAACCTCGCGAGATGGAGTCGCTCTGCTCGCATCGCTTCCACCTGTGCTGCATAGTCTTGAACAACAAATGACTCGATAGCAACATCAAGTTCACTCTCAAGATTTGACCGGAGTACCTCAAATGTATCCTCATATCCCGCAGGATCTTCGGTTGGTGCCCACGTGAAGACCAGCGGATCCGGTCGAATTGGCTCCTCGTCAGCTCCGAGTTGCTGTGGAGCGTCACCGTATCGTGGTTCGTCTCGTTTCTCCATCGCTTCCAACTCTGAGACGCTCCCCTCAGCGAAGCCTTCTTCTACGAGTGTTGAGAAGGACTGAGGAAACTCAGGATTTTCAGGGTCAAATTCGGGGTACTCATTACCTCCACTTCCATCATCGTCGCTCTCGCTGTTTCCGTCTCCACCACTACCTGAACAGCCAGCAATGGTAGTCAGTACACCAGCCGCTGCCGTGGTTCGAATGAATGTGCGTCGGTTTTGCCGCATAGTCCATGATGATTTTCCGATGATAATAAACATATCCAATGTTTACAACACATAGAGCTATTAATTAATGTATAGTGCTATATAGAATATATATAAATTGTAAAATTGCTGAAGATATTATTTAAATTTTATAATACTGTTATGATGGATGAAAAGTGAGGTGAGGTGATTTCTTGCTGGTCAATGGTAGGAATCGCCCATCTTACTGGATGTACGGGCTGAATTGGTTTGTGTTTGTGGAGCGACAGTAGAAACCCGGGCGTAGGATGAAGCTCGGTATTCAAATGGTAATTGGAAGCCGTCGATCGGATCTTCCGCGAAGTCAAACGTTGAACCTCCTTGTTCTCAAACCTCGTCAGCCATGTTAAGCTGAAACCGCTAAAAATTGGTTTCAAGCATTGCCACCTGGTTCAATCCTCTAAACCAAACACAACCACGTCGGTTGGCTACAAAATCATATATAAAATCGAGTACGCCAATTTACAGGAACTGGACGATAGTGACACCAACAAGACCAAACAGTACGAGGTATGTCGAGCGGATGCTCACAGGCACGAGCAGGTCTCGGTTGATTCCAACAGCGAGCCATATCTTGACAAAGATACTCGCAAGTGTCCCGGCTAGGACACCTTGTGCGGCGACGGAGGGCGTTATCTGACCGGTACTTGCAAGAGAGACGGCAGTCGTCGTGGTTGTCCCACTAGAGAGGAGACCGCTAAGGAAGCTCGTAAGCAGGAAGCCAGCCGTACCGAACATTTGTTGTGCACCGGCGGTAATCATAAGGACGATGAGAAATAGCCCACCAAATGTCAGCGCGTTCTTGCTACTGAATGGAGAGTCCAGATCGAGTTCCACATTGCCGGTCCAGTTACGCTCGTAGCCGGTTAGTGCGATACCACCAATGCCGATTAGCCCGAGCGGGAGACTGATGCTGAAAGCAGACTGCGGGACGAAAGCAATGACAATGATCAGATTTCGAATGGCCATTGCGGCATCGGCAACGAGGATTGTCGCCACTGCAAGGTCAAGAATATTCGTGTTGGTTTTTGCCCGATTCGCAATCTCACCAATGACGGCTGTCGAGTTGACGAGGCCACCAAAGAAGCCCGTGATGAGCATCCCACGGCTGCCGTAACGCTGCATGATCGCGTAGTTCACAAATCCAATAGCGCTGACCGCGATCACTAAGAGCCAAATGAGTTGTGGATCAATTGCATTCCACGGGCCGTAGGTTCCGGTGGGTAGGAGTGGATATACGACAAAAGAGATGATAGCAAACTCGGCAGCCCCACGGACCTCCTGATGGGAAAGCTGGTTTGCGAATTGGTGGAGTTCCCGGCGCAGTACGAGGAGAAGCGACGACGTGATAGCAATGATAACTCCGATCAGGAGATAGTTCATCCCAACGAGGACACCGACGACGTAGGCGACGAACAACGACGTTGATGTCGTCAGTGCGAGCCCGCTATCCTGGTTAAGATTGGGCCGTGCAGAGACGATGAGGCCACGAATACCTAAGAGGGCTCCTTGGAGAAGTACTAGTGCCCCGCCAAGTGTCAGTAAGGCCATCTGTCCGTGTATAGCAATTGCGGCACCAACGAGACTGGTGAGCGTGAAAGTTCGAATACCCGCAGACTTGTTTGACCACTCTCGCTCCAGTCCAAGAAGCATACCCAATGCTCCCGCAATGAAGAGGTTGAGCACGTCCGCGTTGATCGGAACAGTTTCTGGACCGAACTGTAACATACTCACCAGCTACCCCCGACAAATTAATCTGTGCTTGTAGAACATATAGATATGTACTAGTATTTTCTCTAAATAGACTATATAGGTAAGGCATTTAATTCTTTTGCCCATGGGTAGAAGATTGTTGGTTCATTCTTACCAATAGCTGGAATTCACAGCAGGCACGTTGACGCAGTAGTAATTAACTCTACTCTGATGGGATGAAAGCCTGTTAATTCCCCAGCGTGTGTGAAGAGGTACTGGGGTGGTCAAAGACCGATGATTCAACGGTGCCATAGAACGCGTGGCTCTGATTGGCCTACCTGCCAAGGACGCACTATCATGGGAGGCCGCCCGGATGCTGGTTGATGAGGAAATTAACGAGCTGGTCCTTGTGGATTTCATGATCTGCTTGCTGGGTTCTAAACACATCTTCAGCAAGCAGACGTCTCAACTAATCGGCTTTGCGATGTACCGTATGAGTAGGGGTGAGAACGGTCCTTTCACGACCGTCGTCTGCCCTACAAGGTATGGTACACCTGCGGCCGCAGTGCGCTGTGGCATTCTGCTGCGGCCGTTTTCACAGTCAGTAACAGCGAGTTCTTGCTGAAACCGGCTGTGCTGTAAGTGCAGCGTTACTCGCCGGTGCTGGAACAATTACTGAGTTTAATAACTCAGAGAAGTCAAATGCATTAGGATGGTAAATTTTGTAACCATCGTTAATTGGTAGCACATAATCTGAGATACCTTTAGATTTCTAATCCCGACTACAGTGACAGTTATCAAGGGGGGAGATGCACGCAAGATTTGATTCTATATTTTCTTTCGCTTCTCAACGGAACGGCATTTACTAGTAGGTATCAACTTTAGCCCGATTAAGTTAGCATTCTACTAGTAAATACGCGGATACCACAGGTCCACCTACCAATTATTCAGCACTTCACAAAGCCGCTTAGCTAGAACGTCTGCTTGCTATTGCTCTGTCTAGAATCAATTAAGCAGATCCTCAATATGATCCGACGTGCCGTGTGGACAGACCTGGTGATGCGTCACGCCGTTCCCACAAATCGGCTATCGAGCGACCGATACTACCGCTAACCACCGACCAAACAAGCCAGCAGAGCCAGTGGCGATGCTAATGCGTCGGAGGGAGTCCACCGCCGACAGCAACTCCTCACGCTGAAACACACTGTCTGTCTCACTTCGAGAACAGATCACACATCGAAGACACAAATTCAAGCTCTAGTAGAAAGGTTCGTAGACGTTCGATGTGATCGACTGACTTACTTTTCCTGGTCCGCGAGGATGTCGCGAATCGATTCAGTGATAATATCCATCCCAATCTCCGCTTGACGTTGTGTCAACACGAGCGGCGGGAGCAGGCGAAGAACGCTCTTATGACGTCCGGCGTACCAAACGAGAACACCTCTGTGGTAACACTCGCGTTGGATCGACTCGACGAGCGACTTTGAGGGGTTGCCGTCAACTTCGAACTCGACGCCAGTGAACTGTCCCCTCCCGCGGACGTCAACAATTTCTGGGACGTCCTCGGCGAGTTCACGGAATCGCGACCGAATGTACGTCCCAACCTCCGTCGCGTGGTCAAGGAGGTTATGTGCTTCGACGTACTCAATGGCGCGCGTCCCGCCGACGAACGCGGGGACATTGCCGCGGAACGTGCCCACGTGCCCGCCCGGCCCCCACGTATCGTACTGTTCGTGATACATCATCGCACCGATAGGGAGACCGGAGCCGCCGATCCCTTTTGCCATCGTCATCGCGTCGGGAGTCACGTCCCAATGCTCCGCCGCGAACCACTCACCAGTACGACCGAATCCCGTCTGAATTTCGTCGAAGATGAGTAACGCGTCGTTGTCGTCCGCGATATCACGGAGCCCCTCAAGGAACCCCTCCGGCGGAACAACGACGCCGCCCTCGCCTTGAATCGGTTCGACCCAGATCCCCCCGGGTGACTCGTGCCCACCGTATGGGGACTCAAACTTCCGTTGCACTGCGTCCAGCGCACGAGCACAGGTACCGTCTCGACAACAGTCATCGGCGGGACAAAACGTCTCAACGTCGCCGGTCGGGCCCGGTTCGCTCTGGTTCGGAAACGGGACGTGAACGGCGTCGGCCAGCAGCGGGCCGTACCCCTTCTTGTATGCCTTCCCGGCAGTGAGGCTGAGTGCACCGGCTGTCGTCCCGTGATAGGATCCCTCGAACGCGAGCAACCCGTGACGGTCAGTGTTGTGCTTGGCGAGCTTAATTGATCCCTCGATCGCGTCGCTGCCACTCGGTCCGCCGAATATCACCTTACTGTTTCCGCCGAGTCCGTCCGGCGCGATGTCGTTGAGCCGTTCGATGAACTCAATCCGTGCCTCGGTCGGGAAATCAACCGTATGCGCGAGTTTGTCCAGCTGCTCGTGGACGCCGTTAAGAACGTACGGATTGGAGTGTCCAACGTTCAACACGCCGATCCCGGCAAAGAAGTCGAGAAAGGTGTTTCCGTCGACGTCTCTGATGGTCGCCCCTTTGGCATCGTTAAGTGCGACCGGGACGCGGCGAGGGTAGGCAACCGCGTTGCTGTCGACCTCTCGTTGTCGTTCTAGTAGCCGTTCCGATTCCGGCCCGGGGACAGTCCCCACATCGGGCTCCATAGAGAAGTGTATCTCGTCGATTGGCGGGCCCACTACCATATCTTACAAATCTCGCGAAAACATAAGTAATTAATGACTGTCTAACTCTCGGAGTGAGAAAGAATTTAGATACTACTTTACAGAATGATATTAGACTGATTTCAATGAATAAGTGTACCGACTGCAATGTGTATCAGACGAAGCGCACCGTGCCTCGCGAAGACAGTATCAATAACGTGTGGCGCGGCCTGGGAGGCCAGAGCGGCCGATCATCTTTCTTCGAGCGCCTTGACGAGCGTCCCCTGTTCGAAGTCGTTGATTGGATGTCGTTCGTTCTTTACTGTCGAGATAACGAACTTCGAACTGGTCCGCCGAATCTGCTCGATAGACTCATACGACTCGACGACTGACTCTGCCATCGCGCGGTCCGTAACATGTCCGATGACAACGAAGTCTGTGTCCCCCATAGTAAAGTACACCTGATTGATTCCCTCTATATCCGCAAGTTCCTCACCGACTATCTTGTGATACCCCTCGCCGAACTCCGCGTAGACCTCGCTGATGATTGTGATTGAGAGTCCCAACTTGGAGAGGTCCATGTCGAAGAAGTCGTTCTTGAGGATTTTCTCCTCTCGTAGCTGGTTGAGTCGATAGTGGACCGTCGACTTGGGAATTTCCGTGTGTTCGTGAATCTCCTCAGGGCTACTGGTTCCTTCGGATAACGCCGTTTTGAGAATCTGAATGTCTTTTTGATCCATGTGTGGGCAGTTCTATTTTTTCCGGTATGGCCGTGAATTCGAACGCTATCGCATACTACTGTTTGTAATTATTAAATGTTTTTGATATATTGGACATAGTCTAGTTTTGCAAAGCATTTGAACTTGGGTTTACAGGAAATAACGGGAGGGGGCCAAAGACAATGGCCCCTCTGACTCGTTGAACGCATCAGTTTCTGTTTGATAACCAGGTGCATCTTGAGTAAAATTCGAACGAAACCGTGTTTGGTGGATAATAGTGGGTGTTATGGCCTGTCGAAATCCTCAGCAAGTGACATATTCTGACCCAGTCGCGCTCAATACAGGTGAGTCTTATAATGTGGGAGACAACGACCTATCCTCTTACTGGTAGGATAGCCGTGCAAGATATAGAGAGTGAGATCAGCAAGCCGTAGTCCTTGATCTCACCATCGCGGGTATGAATCTCGTCAGGACTCACACCACTTGTGGCTGCAGTTGACGCAGTTAATAGATGTACCTACCGTTCCAGCCAATGATGGTAACTTCGTCGGTTCAGAGGGCAGAGGAACGGTCAGAAAGGGGGAGTTACTTATTTGACTGTTGTGACACACGGTGATGTATGGATTCAGCCGTTGATTCTGTTTCCGAATTTCTCTACGCGCCCGCGTTCTATGATCATGAGAGCTTTGCCGAGCTGGATGATTTGCCGAATGAGTCGACGTTGGAAGTGAATGTAACCCATGAGCAATTGACTGATTTAACTCGGGACGGGGAGGAAGTAGTAGCGGTGTCACCGACACGGTATGCGGAAGGAACTAGAACAGATCCGACGGCCCCGTTCGGGGATGGATATGATATCCGATTTGATACGGCTCGGGAGATCGTGTTTCAGCACAAGGCTCCGGCCAAGACAGTGGTCCGGGGTGAAGACAATCGGAACAAGCGGCAGTGGCTGCAATTCAACCTTGACCTGATGCAGATTGTGAACCTAGCGGTTCAGTATGATCCCCGCCAGGCGTTCCTCGCCCTACCGGTGGTCCCCGCTGACCACTATATGGGGAATGCGCTTGTCTTAACAGCATTTGTTGATGTCTGGGAGATATTTGCCCGGTTACACCGACGGGGACTCAAGACTGATTACATCTTGGTTGAATGCCTCCTGAATCAGAGTCCGTTGGGCCGGTATCCGTTTGACAGCGATGGGGAGCTCGATGTGGCTGAATACTATGCGCCCCAACCTATGATCCGTGGCAAGTACGCCGGATCAAAATGGGGAATGAGTCGAACCGATCCTGACCCGTATTATGATATTTCGTACGGTGGTTCGATGCTCGCTGCAGCAGTTGACTGGAACCCGTTGTTGACAGCATTCAACGGTAGTGACTGTGGCCTGTCGATTCGACAAGTGACACGGACTGATGGTGGGAAACCACCACAGGATGACTGGTTTGATATCGAGATCGGTGAACAGTACTCAGCTGACTATCGCGCACATATACAGCGGAAGTACGCGCTGCATCGCTATGCACAGGAAATTGATGAGATGTCAACAGAGAAGATTGAGGACTGGTTGCTTACCGATCTGAACCAGCGCTTCCAACAAGCACGTGAACACCAACGACTGACAGGAGTCATAAGAGATCAAGAAGGACTGCCTGAAACTGTTCGTGAGCAGCGGACGTCGGTTGAGACGTACATCCAGCGCTTCCAGCAGGCACGCGACCCGATCCAGTACCACCTGCACCGGACTAACCGGTATATTCAACAGGCGGGAGAGGAAGCCGAAATCACCCTGTCTGTGTGACAAACGTAATGACGTGGCCGACTCGCGCCCTACATCTTGTACGGTGTTCTGAGCATCATCTGAGACTGGTAGGACTTTCGACAGTCAATAACAATTCTCATTGACCGGCCGTTTCATACGATCTCATACCTGAACAATAGGAATTTAACAGAGTCATAAATTCAAAATCGCCGTAATATCAGCTAATTAGCTTTGTGAGTTACTGAGTATTGATCATGCCCCGAGAGCGTGGTGATTTTAGACTGCCCCACGACATCCCAGACATCAATTCCGCACTCCATGGGTACTATGAGGCGCACGGTTGGAACGACGGCATTGTTCCCGAATGCGTTTCCCAGAGAATATGAGCGGCATTCCGCCGGTGCCTGACCGGCATATCAAAGAGCAGTAGTGACGTTGACACTCTTGGCGACTGTCAACTCTATTGGACCGCATCCATATAAATCCGTATTGTATGAGGAAAATACAAATACAGGGCGCGTCTGATAGGAGACATTACATTGTCAGTAGCAACTTATGAATCATAAACACAACCTGAACCACAACCCATGACCGACGAGAGCGACGGTACCCGACTGGAAGCCCGGGTGGAGTCGGCTGACATCGACCATGTGTTCCTCGAGTTTCCGGACGTCAACGGGATCTCTCGATCGAAGCAGATCCGCACCGAGTACTTCCTAAACAACCGACGGGCCGGATTTCCGATGAATCTCTTGTTGCTGTTCCAAACCCCCAAAAGCGAGGTCCCCGAGGACTCCGGATTTGGCGAGGAGATTGGTTTTGGAGACGGGAGACTCCACCCGGACCCGTCAACGTTCCAAGTGCTCCCATGGCACGACAATGCCGGAACAGTCATTGCCGACTTCACCCTAGATGGCGAACCCGTCACGGCCGCTCCGCGCACGGCGTTCAAGTCCGTCCTTGACGAGATTGAACGGGAGTTTGGACATCAGTTGTTCCTAGGAAGCGAGCTTGAGTTCTATCTGCTTGAGGAGACAGAATCAGGGTACAAGCCCGCGAGCGACAACAAACACGAGTGTGTCACGCTGGAGATGGAGGCGATGGCCCCCTTCTACGACCGGCTGTCGGCTCATGCCGACGAGCTCGGTATCGACCTGACGCTGTTCCACCACGAGCACGGGCCAGGACAACTCGAAGTGCTATTCGACTACGGGCCCCCGCTCTCGCAGGTCGACATGACATTCCGGTTCAAACGACTCGTAAAGCG
>Ga0209917_1000763_pt1 | contig 13408 bp, 10 predicted proteins | sample SalPon2_C_H2O_MG_FD_185710 | JGI IMG/M metagenome (GOLD analysis project Ga0209917, IMG submission 185710) | Salt pond water microbial communities from South San Francisco under conditions of wetland restoration - Salt Pond MetaG R2_C_H2O_MG... | ecosystem: Environmental > Aquatic > Non-marine... | reverse complement strand
GCTCTCGTTGCCGGTCAACAAACAGCTCGTGTTGCGGCGGCTCGTCGACCTCGACGACGACGAGCGCGCCTCGGTCTCGGCGACGACTGAGGCGATAAGCGCCGACGTCGACCTCTCCGTCGGGACGGTCAAGCGGTTCCTCTACGAGATGGCCGAGACCGGCATCGTCGAACGCGTCCAAGCCGAGCACCACGACGGGAAAGGCCGGCCGCCGAGCCGCGTCGAGTTGCGGTTCCCGCCGACCGCGTTCCGCCGGCTACACGACCTCCGGCAGTAACGCGCCGCGTCGGGCGTTCTCACGCGTGCGACCGCGGACGCTCGGCCGCCCCGTGAGGGGCGACTCCCCGGTGCCGAAGCCACTATGTGCCGTTCGACCCAATCGCCCGTGTGCCAATCGAAGAAGGCGATCGGGTCCGACTCGACTACGTCGGACGCTTCGAGGACGGTACCGTCTTCGCGACGTCGCGGCCCGCCGTCGCGGAGGAACACGGCCTGTTACCGCCGGGGGAGGGCGATCCCGCACCGCTGTCGTTCACCGTCGGCGCGAACGAGGTGATCGACGGCCTCGAGACGGCCGTCCTCGGCATGACGGCCGGCGGGGAGGCGACGGTGCGGGTGCCGCCGGCGGAGGCCTACGGCGAGCACGACCCGGATCGGGTGCGGGAGTACGACCCCGAGGCCTTCGAGGCGATGGTCGGGGAGCCGCCCGAGATCGGCACCCACGTCGAGGCCAAAAACGACCTCCACGGCGACGTCACGGCCATCACCGACGAGTCCGTCCAAGTCGATTTCAACCACGAGTTAGCCGGCCGGACGCTCGTCTTCGACATCGAGGTCCTCGGCGTCGAGTCGACGCCGGGAACGGAGGAGCCGTAGCCGGGGGGAGGGGGCTCCCCGCCGGCGACGGGGATCGGTCCGAACGCGGTCCGTGCTACGACGCCCCGAGGGCGGCCCCGCCGTCGGTCGAGTGTCGCACTCGCGATCCCCGCCGGTGTCCTCAGGCGACCCGCTGCCAGGACGGGTTCGCTTCGAGTTCGTCGATGGCCGAGTTGAGTTCCGATCGGATCGCCCCGTAGAATCGCTCCCGTCCCACGGGCGTCCGGACACGGAGTATCACAGTCTCGCTCGTGACCTCGAAGAGCGACAGCCCCCACCGTTCGTTTCGGTGCGACCACGTGCCGAGGGCCGTCGCTTGCTCGTCCTGTGTGGTGGAGGTGCCGAGCTCCCAACTCTGTCGGGTCAGATGAGCCAACTCGAACGGAACGACGTCAGGCAGGGTGGGAGAGCCGGTGCGCTCGCTCCGGGGGTTGTGAACTGCCATACCGCGAGAGCGGACGCAGTCGGCAAAAGCGTGTCTGTTTCCGCGACTGGAACGCCGGCGGTCGGTGGCCGCCGTCCCCAGATCTGTACGTCAGTTCGACGGTTCAGTGACCGGTGCGGCGATTCGATATCGTGAAATGAGGTTTATACCTCCGACTGCTGGAGCGTCCGCCACCGGGTATATGCCTCCGGGCGGCGATTCGGCCGTATGCGCGTGGACATTCTCCTCTTCGAGGGGTTCGACGAACTCGACGCGATCGCTCCGTACGAGGTCTTCCGGCTCGCCGCCCGGCGCGACGGGATCGACGCCCGGTTGGTGACGGCGACGCCGGTCGACCGAGTCGAGGCCAGAAGCGGCCTCCGGGTCGAGCCCGACGGGACGCTCCCGGGGGCGCCCGACGCGCTCGTGGTCCCCGGCGGCGGCTGGAACGACCCCGACGCGCCGGGCGTCCGCCGCGAGTACGACCGCGGGCGTCTCCCCGAACTCGTCGCCGACGCCTTCGACGCCGGCGCGACGGTCGCCTCGGTCTGCACCGGCGCGATGCTGTTGGCGGCGGCGGGGCTTCTCGAGGGCCGCCCCGCGACGACCCACCACACCGCGCTGGAGGACCTCCGCGAAACGGGCTGTCGGGTCCGGGAGGCCCGGTTCGTCGACGACGGCCGGGTGCTCACCGCGGGCGGGATCACCTCGGGGTTCGACCTCGCGTTGCATCTGGTCGAGCGGGAGTGTGGGTCCGACGTCGCCGACTCGGTCGCCCGGGAACTGGAGTACGAACGAGGGGTTTAGAAGGGTCCCACCCACACACTCGCCCGTGCGGCTCGAAAGCACCTACGTTGGCGTCGAGGGGGTCGGCCGGACGACCGAGCGGAAACTGTGGGAGGCGGGGGCGCGTACCTGGTCGGCGTTCGATCCGTCGGTCTGTGGCCCGACGACCGCCGACCGGGTCGAGTCGTTCATCGAGCGCGCCCGGCCGCGCCTCGAGGACGGCGACTCGGCGTTCTTCGAGCGGGTGCTCCCCTCGAAGGAGCGCTGGCGGCTCTACGAGAACTTCCGCGGCGAGGCGTGTTTCTTCGACATCGAGACGACGGGGCTCGATCACGACCGCGATACCGTGACCTGCGTCAGCGCCCACCGGGGCGGCGACACGGAGACGCTCGTCCGCGGCGACGACCTGACCCGAGAGAACCTCGCCGAGTTGCTCGATTCGCCGCTTCTCGTCACGTTCAACGGGGCGCGCTTCGACGTGCCGTTCCTGGAGACCGCCTTCGATATCGACATCGACCGCCCGCACCTCGATCTGATGTACCCCTGCAAGCGCGTCGGCCTGACGGGCGGGCTGAAGGCGATCGAACCCGAGGTCGGCGTCGAGCGCGACCGCCCGGACATCTCGGGGCGGGACGCCGTCCGGCTGTGGCGCGAACACGAACGCGGCGTCGACGGCTCCCTGGAGACGCTCGTCTCGTACAACCGCGAGGACGCGGTGAACCTCCGGACGGTCGCGGATCGGACCGTCGAGCGGTTCGATCGGGAACTGCTGCCCTGACACCGACGACGGACCGACCCGTCTCCGATCGTGGCACCACCGTCGGGTCCGCTCGCACCCGATCGATAAACCATATATGGCGATATCGAATCGCGCTTCGCGGTCGGCCACACGGTCGGAGGAAAGATCCGACAGCGCGCGACCGTACCCACGACAACGACAACCGATTTACCCGCCGCCGCCACAGCAGTGGCATGGACTGGCGGCTCATCCCGGAGGAGCGACTCGGCGGCCCGCGGGCGATGGCGTTCGACGAGGTCGCCGCGGAGACGGTCGCCGCGGGCGGCCCGGCGACGGTTCGGCTCTACCGGTGGACCCCGAGCACCGTCTCGCTCGGCTACGGGACCGACGCCGCGGTCGTCGACCGGGCGTACTGCTCGTCGGCCGGCATCGACGTCACGCGCCGCCAGACCGGCGGCGGCGCGATCTACCACGACGCGTCGGGCGACGTCGCCTACTCGATCGTCGCCCCGAGGTCGGCCTTTCCGGGCGGCGTGACCGACTGCTATCGGGAACTCCTCGAACCGGTACTCGCCGCCTTCGAGGCGGTCGGGGCCGACGTCGGCTTCGCGGACGCGGACGCCCCGGCGCTTTGGGAGCCGCTGTGTTACCTCCGGGCGCTCGATCCCGCCCACGACCTCGTCGGCCCGGACGGCCGGAAGGTCGCCGGCAACGCCCAACACCGGACCCGCGAGGCGGTCGTCCAGCACGGCTCGTTGACCTTCGAGGCCGACCCGGAGGCCCACCTCGCCCCGTTCGTCGACCCGCCCGTCGACGCCGACGCGTTCGCCGACCGCGTGGGCGGGCTCTCGGCGTTGCCGGGCGTCGACTCGGACCGCGCGGCGTTCGTCGAGGAACTCGAGTCGGCGCTGTCGGCGTGGGCCGGCGCAGAGGCGGGCGCGTGGACCGACGCCGAGCGCGAGCGCGCCGCCGAGTTGTGCGAGCGGAAGTACGCCGCCGACGGGTGGGTGAGGGGTCGCGAGGACCCGACGTAGCGCCGAGTCGCCGCCGGTTCGAGGGCGACACGGATCGTGTGTCGGGTCGCCGCGCCGGGTCGCGGTCGCCGAGTGCGATATCGGCCCTCTTGGGGGCCTCAATAACTATGTTTCCCGACACCGTAGATGCGGTTGGACGGCAGGGCTCCACCGAAGCATCCCACCCCGACTTCCGACGCCCCTGCCGTCCGTTTCTGACCGCCGCCCCGTCGATCCGAAGCCCCTATTGGCTCGCTGCCCCGACGGTCTGTATGCTTCGGATCGGTGCCCACACCTCCATCGCCGGGGGCGTCCACAACGCGGTCGAGGAGCAACTCGAGTACGACGGCAACTGCGGACAGATCTTCACCCACTCCCCGCAGGTCTGGCGCGACCCGGACATCGGCGACGACGAGGCCGAGCGGTTCCGCGAGCGCTCGGCCGAACACGACGTCGGCCCCTGGGTCATCCACAGTTCCTACCTCGTCAACCTCTGTACGCCGAAGCCCGATCTCAGAGAGAAATCGATCGACTCAATGCAGGCGGAGGTCGACGCGGCCGCGAAACTCGACGTCCCGTACGTCAACGTCCACCTGGGCGCCCACACCGGCGCCGGCGTCGAGGGCGGCCTCGACAACGCCGCCTCGGCGCTGGAGGAGCTCGACGTCCCCGACGGCGTGACGGTGCTCGTCGAGTCCGACGCCGGCAGCGGGACGAAACTCGGCGGCACCTTCGAGGAACTGGCGGGCGTGCTCGATCGCTGCGAGCTGGATCTCGATGTCTGTCTCGACACCGCCCACCTCTTCGCCGCGGGCTATGACCTCTCGACCCCCGAGGGCGTCGAGGAGACGTTCGCGCGGTTCGACGACGTCGTCGGCCTCGAACACCTCGAGTGCGTCCACCTCAACGACTCCAAACACGGCTGCGGGACGAACAAGGACGAACACGCCCACGTCGGCGAGGGACTGATCGGCGAGGCCGGAATGCAGGCGTTCGTCAATCACGACGCCGTCGCAGATGTCCCGTTCGTCCTGGAGACGCCGACGGAGGACGGCAAGTCCTTCGGCTGGAACGTCGAGCGGGTCCGGGAACTCCGCGGGGCGTAGCCGGCGATCGATCCCCCGCCGCGTCGCGGGGCTTTTATATACCGGTTCCCAACGGCGGGCAATGCGGCGCTTCGACGCCGAGTACCTGCGGGAGACGCGCCGGGGGATGTGGGCTGACAGCCGCGAGGCCCTCGCGGACCTCGGACTCGCCGACTGCGAGCGCGCCGTCGACGTCGGGTGCGGCGAGGGGGCCTTGACCCGCGTGCTCCGCGAGGAGTGTCCCGGCGAGGTCGTCGGCTGCGACCGCGACGCCCGGCTGCTCGCCGACCTCGAGGGGCCGACGGTCCGGGGTGACGCCCACCGGCTTCCCTTCGCCGACGGGGGCGTCGAGTTGGTCGCCTGCCAGGCCCTACTTATAAATCTTCCCGATCCCGAGCGCGCCGTCCGGGAGTTCGCCCGCGTCGCGGCCGACCGCGTCGCCTGCGTCGAACCCGACAACGCGGCGGTCGGCGTCGAGTCGACCGTCGAGGCCGAACCGGAACTCGCCCGCCGGGCCCGGCGTCGGTACCTCGCCGGCGCCGACACCGACGTCGCGCTGGGCGCCGACGCCGCCGACGTGTTCCGCGCGGCCGGCCTCTCGAACGTGCGGACGCGGCGCTACGAGCAGACGCTCGCCGTCGAACCGCCCTACACCGACGCCGAAATCGAGGCCGTCGGCCGGAAGGCCAGCGGCGCGGGACTCCGCGAGCGCCGGGCGACGATGGCCGGCACCGAGGAGGCGCTCGACTCGCTGCGCGCCGAGTGGCGCGAGATGGGCCGCACCGCGGCCGCCCAACTCGCCGCCGGCGCGTACCGCCGCGAGGAGACCGTCCCCTTCTACGTCGTCGTCGGCGACGTGTGAGGCCATTTATATACCCTGGTCGCTCGTCTCCGGCACCATTTATATACCCGGTTCCGGCGGCGGAGCGACCATTTATAAGCCGCCTACAGCCCGAACGGCTCGAGGTCGATCCGCTCGACCAACTCGGCGGCCCGGTCGTACGGCGACTCCCGGTCGCCCCCCGTTTCGGGTCGATCGCGTTCCGCCGCGGCGTAGACGGCGTCGACGAACGCCTCGCGGGCGAGGCGGTTCTCGAAGAGGCCGTGGAGGTAGGTGCCGAGGACGTCGCCGTCGGCCGCGCCGCCGCCGTCGAAGGGCCGTTCGATATCGGCGTCGGCGAGGGGATCGCTGTCACCCATATGTATCTCGTAGCCGGAGACGGTCCCCGAGGCGCCGGCCAGCGGGCCGCACCCCCGAAGCCGCCGCTCGACGGGTTCGACGGTCTTCTCGCGGCTGAACCGGGTTTCGACCGGGAGCAGCCCCGCGCCCGCGACCGTCTCCGCGTCGCCGGTCCCCTCGACGGAGGCGTTCGAGAGACGCACGCCGAGGAGCTGATAGCCGCCGCAGAGCCCGACGACCGGCCCCTCGAACGCTCGGAGCTCCTCGTAGAGGCCCCCTTCGGCCGCGGCGATGGCGTCGTCGACGGTGTTTTTCGTCCCCGTGAGGACGACCGCGTCGGCGTCGAGCGGCGAGTCGAGCGGCACGAACCGGACCCGGACGCCGGGGGTCCGCGCGAGCGGTTCGACGTCGGTGACGTTCGACGCCCGCGGGAACCGGGGGACGGCGATCCGCACCGAGCGCTCGGGAGCGACGCCGTCGCCGTCGCCGATGGTTCCCGTCGAGTCCGGCGCCGGCAGCGAGACGCTGTCCTCCTCCGGCAGCCCCGGGTCGTCGTAGGGGAGCACGCCGAGGACGGGCACGCCGGTCAGCTCCTCGATACGGTCGATGCCGGGGTCGAGGATCGAGCGGTCGCCGCGGAACTTCGTGACGACGACGCCCCCGACCCGGTCGCGGACGTCGTCGGGGAGCAACTCGAGGGTCCCGAGGATCGACGCGAAGACGCCGCCGCGCTCGATGTCGGCGACGAGCAACACGTCGGCGTCGGCGAAACGCGCCGTCTCGAGGTTCGCCAGGTCCCGGTCGTGGAGGTTGATCTCGGCGATCGAGCCGGCCCCCTCCGCGATCACGACGTCGTGGGCCGCCGCCAGCCGCCCGTGGGCGGCCTCGGCGGTCGCCCTCGCGCGCTCCCAGTGGCTCTCGTAGTACTCGCCCGCGGCGAAGTGCTCGATCGCCTCGCCGTCGAGGACGAGCTGTGACTCGCCGTCGCCGCGGGGCTTCAGGAGGACCGGGTTGTGGTCGGTCGTCGCCGGGATCCGGGCCGCGTTGGCCTGGGCGTACTGTGAGACGCCGATCTCGCCGAACCCCTCGCCGGTCGCCCGCGCCACCGCGCGGGCGTTGTTGGACATATTCTGGGCCTTGAACGGCGCGACCGAGAGCCCCCGGTCGGCGAGTGACCGACAGAGGCCGGCGGCGACGGTCGACTTGCCGACGTGGCTCGCCGTTCCGGCGACGAGGATCGTTCGGGCCGACATCACGACACCCTCCGAAGCGGTCGAGTAAACCACTTGTGGCGGTGTCGCCCCCGCGTGTCCGGCGTCGGTGCCGCCTGGGGAACGTTTATTCACGCGCTGGTCGAACGAACCGTCGATGGACGCCGGGGACTCGGTCGAACTCGAGGCGTGGCTCGCCGAGCGGGGCTCCTTCGAGCCGCCGGAGTCGTTCGTCGAGCAGGCGAACGTCTCCGATCCCGAGATCTACGACGAGTTCGAGGAGAACTGGCCGGACTGCTGGGAGCGAGCCGCCGACATACTCGATTGGGACCGACCCTGGGACGACGTCCTCGACGCGTCGGCGGCGCCCCGGTATCGGTGGTTCACCGGCGGCCGGCTCAACGCGGCCTACAACTGCATCGACAGGCACGTCGAGGCGGGCCACAAGAACCGCGCCGCGCTCCGGTGGGTCGGCAAACGCGGCGAGACGGAGACCTACACGTACGGGGATCTCAAGCGCGAAAGCGAGGCGTTCGCCGCGGCGCTTCGGGAGCGTGGCGTCGGTGAGGACGACGTCGTCACGCTGTACTTGCCGATGATCCCGGAGCTGCCGATCGCGATGCTGGCGTGTGCCCGGATCGGGGCGCCGCACTCGGTCGTCTTCGCCGGCTTCTCCGCCGACGCGCTGGCGACGCGGATGAAGTCCGCCGACTCCGAATACCTCGTCACCTGCGACGGCTACTACCGCCGCGGCGACCCGCTCAATCACAAGGGGAAGGCGGACCGGGCGGTCCGACGCATCGACGGGGACGTCGAGACGGTCGTCGTCGACCGACTCGGTGCCGATCTGCCGCACTCGCTCGGCGAGGCCCAACACGACTACGACGACCTCGTCGACCGGAACCGCGGGCGGAGCGTCGAGCCGGTCGTCCGCGACGCCGAGGACGACCTCTTCGTGATGTACACCTCGGGGACGACGGGCAAACCGAAGGCGGTCAGACACACGACCGGCGGCTACCTCTCGCACGTCGCGTGGACGGCTCACGCGGTGTTGGACCTCAAGCCCGAGGACACCTACTGGTGTTCGGCCGACATCGGCTGGATCACCGGCCACTCCTACATCGTCTACGGCCCCCTAGCACTCGGCACGACCACGGTCATGTACGAGGAGACGCCCGACTACCCGGAAAAGACCCGCATCTGGGAGCTCATCGAGCGCTACGACGTGAACGTCTTCTACACGGCGCCGACGGCGATCCGGGCGTTCATGAAGTGGGGCAGCCAGTACCCCGAACAGCACGACCTCTCGTCGCTCCGGCTCCTCGGAACGGTGGGCGAGGCGATCAACCCGAAGGCCTGGAAGTGGTACTACAAACACGTCGGCGGCGAGTCCTGCCCGATCGTCGACACGTGGTGGCAGGCCGAGACCGGCGGCATGATGATCACCACCCTGCCCGGCGTCGGCACGATGAAGCCGGGGGCCGCGGGGCGACCGCTGCCCGGCGTCGACGCCCGGGTCGTCGACGGGGCGGGCGAGGAGGTCGCCCCCGGCGAGGCCGGCTTTCTGACCGTCGACAGACCCTGGCCCGGTATGCTTCGCGGGCTCGCCGGCGACGAGGACGGACGGTTCGTCTCGGAGTACTGGGAGGCGTACTCCGACCCCGACGCCGACGAGTGGGCCTACGTCCCCGGCGACGGCGCGAAGATCGACGAGGACGGCTACATCACCATCCTCGGTCGCGTCGACGACGTGATTCCCATCGGCGACGCCACGATCGGCACGACGGAGATCGAGTCGACGGTCGTCGGCGTCGGGGGCGTCGCCGAGGCCGCCGTCACGAACGCCGGGGGCGACCTCATCGCGTACGTCAGCACCGAGCAGGGGTACACGGGCGACACAGTCCTGCGGAACACGGTCGTCGCGGCCATCGAGCGGGAGATCGGCGACGTGGCGATCCCCGACCACATCGTCTTCACCCCCGAGCTCCCGAAGACGCGGTCGGGAAAGATCATGCGGCGCCTCCTGGAGGGAATCGCGACCGGCGAGGAGTTGGGCGACATCAGCGCGCTCCGGAACCCCGAGATCATCGGCGAGCTCCGGGCGCGGCTCTCGGGGGACTCCCGGTCGTATCTCGAGTCGGAGAACTGACTTCGGATCAGTCAAATCCTCCGAAACGACGTCGGTCGCCCCTCGAAACCACGACAGGTGCCGAGCGCACCGCCCGATCCCCGGTCGTCGGACGGATCCGAAGAACTAATGTTTCGGGTGGTTCGATCATTACGAAATGAGCGATCCGCTCGGCCGTCGGGAATACGAGCAGCTCCGGGAGGCCGCGGCGACCGCACGCGGTCGCCTCGTCGTCAGGCTCATCGCGGAGGCGGGGGTTCGGCCCGCCGAGCAGACCCGAATCCGCCCGGGCGACGTCGACCGCCGCCGGTTCGACGGCGTGGTGCATCACTTCCTGTCCGTCCGCGGCAGCGACGGCGACACCTGTCGGCGGACGTACCTCCCGACCGAACTCGCCCGCCTGATCGACGAGTACGCCGCGACGGCCGGCGTCGCTCCCGACCACCGGCTGATCGACGTCACGCCCCGCCGGGTCCAGATGCTCGTCTCGGAGGTCGCGTCACGGGCGGCGGAGATAACCGGCGAGAGCCGCCTCGGGGACGTCTCGAGCGACGGGCTCCGTCGGTACTTCGCCAGGCGGCTGCTGGTCGAGGATGGCGTCGATCCCCGGATCGTCCGGACGATCGGGGGCTGGGATCGGCTCGAGGCGCTCGACCGGTACCTCGAACCGGCGGACGACGCCGAGATCGCCGCCGCGTTCGGGGACGCCGGCGGTGCGGCCAACGGCGGCGGACTCCCGTTCGAGGGGACCACGGGCACGGCCGGATTCGAACTCGATGCGGACGGCCGGATCGTCGACGGCGGTGGCGACGTCGACGGGCTGCTCGGATACGAGCGAAACGCCGTCGTCGGGACGCCGTTCGGGCGGCTGTTCACCGACGACGCCCGCGAGCGTGCCCGGCCGAAGGACATCCTCGCCTCGGCCGGCCGCGACGGGTTCACCGTCGAGACGTGCTGGCTCCGCGGGGCGGGCGGCGACCGCGTTCGGGTCGTCGCCTTGGTCTCGCGTCGGGGCACCGATCAGCACTCGGGGTTCGTCGCCGTCCTCTGGGCCGACGACGACACGGACGACGGCCGGACGGCGAGCACGTTCCGGCGGGCGGTCTCGGCGGCCGGACAGCCGATCTGCTTTGCCTCCCCCGAGGGAGAGATCGAGTACGTCAACCCCGCCTTCGAGGAGCTGATCGGTTACACGCAAAGCGAGGTCGTCGGCCGCCCGGCGGCCGACATCCTCAGCTCCGGCGAGGACACCGACGCCTACTACGAGGAGCTACGCGGGACGGTCCTCGAAGGGGAGGCCTGGACGGGGCAGGTGACGCTGCGGCGCAAGAGCGGCGAACGGGTCCACGTCCGACAGACCGTCGCCCCCGCCGGTGACAGCGAGGTCGAGTTCGCGGTGATCGTCGCGACGGACGTGACCGAACGGGTCCGCCGGGAGCGATCGCTGGCGCGGCGCTGTGAGACGCTCGAGGGGCTCGAGGGGCTGGTCGCCGACATCAACGCCGCCGGTCGGGAGCTGATCGACGCCTCGACCCGTTCGGAGATCGAGGCCGCCGTCTGCGAGTCGCTCGCCGACAGCGACGCCTACCTCGCCGCCTGGGCGGGCGGCACCGATCCCGGCCGCTCGCAACTGCGGCCGCGGGAGGCCGCCGGCGCGCCGACCGTCGACGAGTCCGCCGTCGACATCGAGTCGCCGGTGTTGTCCTCGGCGCTCGAAACCGGCCGCCCTCGGGTGGCCGGCACCGAGTTCCCGGCCGACGCGCTGGGTCCCTTCGAAGCCGACGGCGTCTCCGAGGCGCGCTCGGTCGGCATCGTCCCGCTCGCCTACGGCGAAACGACGTACGGGCTGTTGGCCGTCTTCACCGACCGCGGGACGGCCTTCGGTGATCGCGAGCGGACGCTGCTGTCGGATCTCGGCGCCCACGTCGGCCACGCGATCACCGCCATCGAGCGCCGCAACCTGCTTTTGGCCGACACGGTCGTCGAGTTGGAGTTCGGCTGCACCGACCCGGGAGCGTTCCTCGTCGCCGCGACGGCCGAACACGACTGCGTCTGCTCGATCCAGGCGGTCGTCCCCGTCGCCGAGGGGTCGCTGCTGTTCTATGCGGCCCTCTCGGACGCCCAGCCGGACGCCTTTCTGGATACCGCGACAGCCGCCGATGGCGTGACCGACGGCCGATACATCCGCGAGTACGACGACAGCTCCTTGCTCGAACTCACCGTCGAGGGGAGTTCGCCGGCCCTGACGCTGACCGAGATCGGCGCGACGATCCGCGAGGGGGTCGCCGACTCGGGCGAGCAGACGCTCCGGGCCGAGATCGCACAGGAGACGGGCGTCCGGTCCGTCGTCAAAGGGTTACAGGCGTCGTTTCCGGAGACGACCCTCCGAGCGAAACGGGCCGCCGACCGCCCCGTCGAGACCATCGCCGAGTTCCAAAACTCCCTCTCGGAGTCGCTGACGGACAAACAGCGTTCGGCGCTCCGGGCGGCGTACTTCTCGGGGTACTTCGATTGGCCCCGCGGTTCGACCGCCGAGGAGGTCGCCGAGTCGATGGGCGTCTCCTCGCCGACGCTGCACAACCACCTCAGGAAGGCCGAACGAAAGCTCCTCTCGTCGTTTTTCGACCACACGAGAGACCACATCGGCAACGGAGTTCCGGAGCCGTCTGTGTAGCCGACGGGGCGGAACCGATCGACCGCGCCGGCGGTCCCGCGTCGCGGACCGGCACGGGAGCGTGGCGCCGATCACGCCCCGCCTCCGGGAGCGATCGTCCGTTTCGCCCGCTCCCGGGGGTTCCGACCGATCGTCCGTTTCGCCCGCTCTCGGAGCGCTCGTCGCGTGACACCCGCGTCGAATCCGCCCGGAAAGTGGGCACTCGGAAGCCGGTAAGTTTGTATGCTTAGATCCCCCGCTTATTAGGGATGCATCTGTCCGGTACGGTGTAATGTCTGATTCGGAGGACACGCAACTTGAAGCACGGCTCGCAGAACAGGAATCCTTCGAGCCACCGGAGTCGTTCGTCGAGCAGGCGAACGTCTCCGATCCCGAGATCTACGACGAGTTCGAGGAGAACTGGCCGGACTGCTGGGAGCGAGCCGCCGACATACTGGACTGGGAAAGCGATTACGACGAGGTGCTCGTCGACGACGACGAACCGTTCTACGAGTGGTTCACCGGCGGCGAACTGAACGCGTCGGCGAACTGCCTCGACCGGCACCTCGGCGACCGCGGCGACGAGACCGCGATCCAGTGGGAGGGCGAACTCGGCGAGTCCCGCGAGTACACCTACGAGGAGCTCCACCGGGAGGTCAACGAGACCGCCGCGGCGCTCCGCGATCTCGGCGTCGAGGAGGACGACGTCGTCACGATGTATATGCCGATGATCCCGGAGCTGCCGATCGCGATGCTGGCGTGTGCCCGGATCGGCGCGCCCCACTCCGTCGTCTTCGCCGGCTTCTCCGCCGACGCCCTCGCCACGCGGATGAAGTCCGCCGACTCCGAATACCTCGTCACCTGCGACGGCTACTACCGCCGCGGCGACCCGCTCAACCACCTCGAAAAGACCAACGAGGGGCTCGAGGACGTCGACCACGACACGACGACGGTCGTCGTCGACCGGCTCGGCGACGACCTCGACCACGACCTCGCCGAGGATCAACTCGACTACGACGACCTCGTGGCCGACCACGAGGGCGCGTCGATCGAGCCGGTCGTCCGCGACGCCGAGGATATGCTGTTCCTGATGTACACCTCGGGGACGACGGGCAAACCGAAGGGCGTCAAACACACCACCGGCGGCTACCTCTCCTACGCCGCCTGGACCTCCCACGCGGTGTTGGACGTCAAGCCCGAGGACACCTACTGGTGTTCGGCCGACATCGGCTGGATCACCGGCCACTCCTACATCGTCTACGGCCCCCTGGCGCTCGGCACGACCACGGTCATGTACGAGGGGACGCCCGACT
>Ga0209917_1000759_pt1 | contig 13449 bp, 14 predicted proteins | sample SalPon2_C_H2O_MG_FD_185710 | JGI IMG/M metagenome (GOLD analysis project Ga0209917, IMG submission 185710) | Salt pond water microbial communities from South San Francisco under conditions of wetland restoration - Salt Pond MetaG R2_C_H2O_MG... | ecosystem: Environmental > Aquatic > Non-marine... | reverse complement strand
CAGACCTACGAGGTCGAACAGTACGAGGTCGACCCCGAGACCGGATACATCGACTACGAGGGGCTCCACGAGCACGCCGAGGCGTTCGACCCAGACATCGTCGTCTCCGGCTACTCCGCGTACCCCCGGGAGGTCGACTTCGAACGCATCCAGGCGGCCGCCGACGCCGTCGACGCCTACCACCTCGCCGACATCGCCCACATCACCGGGCTCGTCGCGGCGGGTGTCCACGAGTCGCCGGTCGGCGTCGCCGACTTCGTCACCGGTTCGACCCACAAGACCATCCGCGCCGGCCGCGGCGGCATCATCATGTGCGACGAGGAGTACGCGGACGCTATCGACGCCTCGGTCTTCCCCGGCGCGCAGGGCGGCCCCCTGATGCACAACGTCGCCGGCAAGGCCGTCGGCTTCGCGGAGGCGCTCTCGCCGGAGTTCGAATCGTACGCCCGACAGGTCGTCGACAACGCCGAGGCCCTCGGCGCGCGGCTACAGGAACACGGCTTTTCGCTCGTCTCCGGCGGCACCGACACCCACCTCGTGTTGGTCGACCTCCGCGACTCGCATCCGGACACGACCGGAACGGTCGCCGAGGAGGCCTTAGAGGAGGTCGGGATCGTCCTGAACAAAAACACCGTCCCCGGCGAGACGCGCTCGCCGTTCAATCCCTCGGGAATCCGCGCCGGGACGCCCGCACTCACCACGCGGGGCTTCGACGAGGCGGCCTGTGAACGCGTCGCCGACCTCATCTACCGGGTCGTCGACAACCCCGACGACGAAGCGGTCAAGTCCGACGCCGAGGACGAGGTCGAGGCGCTCTGTGCGGAGTTCCCGCTGTACGACCGCGAGGGTCGCCTCGTCGACTTCGAGTAGAAGATCGACCGCGTTCGGGCGAGCGTTTCCCCACTCGTCACATAGAATCGCGTGGGGTTCGAGTCCTTCAGCTGAATAGCTCCTTTCATCGAGCCGAGTAGCGCTATTGGATCCCTATGAGTTAGCCGTCGCCAGCGGAGTACGCACCACCTCTACGCTTGATACGCGCGACGACCAGCCGCTCGTTGTTCCGACGAAAGCTCACGGACAGTCGAAACTCTCCGATGCGAATCCTCCTGTACGGACTATTTTATCGAACTATTCGAGTATCCGGTCTTGCTCAGAGGGAAAGAGCGCATCGAGGTCATCTTCGGCTGTCGATGAGAGTTCCCACGTCCACTCGTCGTCACTCATCGCTCGTGCCGAACCGCTCGCGGGCCTCCTCGGCGCTCGTCGTTCGTCCCTCGCGGATGTCCTCCTCGGCTTCGAGCAGAGCGACGAGTTCGTCGCGGTCGAACGTCGGGAACTCGATGGCGTCTCGAAGCGTGTACCGGATGAACTCCCGGCTGATTTCGGGGCTACCCCGCCGCAGCCTGTGGTTTTATTTTTCTGATATTTAATCGAATCGCCATACGGCGAGGGATGGCCCGTTTCGCGAGAGAAGCAGATCTTGAGCAGGTTTCGTTCAAACGAGTGTAGTCAGAGCGCACAAAGAGTGTACGGCAGAAAGAGCCTAGGCCGCGCTATCAGGAAACTATTTAAATACTAGAACCAATAACGAAATGTTAATTCTCCCGTTCGAGGGCGATCAGGACGGTGTCTTCCCTGCTTTTTCAGTAACCGTCGCCAGTCGGAACCATATGCGGAGATACATTCTTACGCACATGGCCCTGACGTAGAGATACGATGGCGTCTACCGGCTTCGATACGAACGACGAACTAGCGACTGCCGTCGGTCAGTACGCCCTCGGTGAAATTTCACTCGGGAAAGCTGCCGAATCGGCAGGAATGTCCCGCTGGGAATTCGAAGAACTCCTCGAAGAGGCTGGATTTACAGCGCTATACGGTCCGCGAACAGATGACGATCTCCAAGCGGAACTCGATGTCGCACAGAATATCGGCGAGTAGATGGCTGGCCGGTATCCCCAACCCATCGTCGTTGATACTACCGTTCTCAGTAATTTCGCCAGTACGGACAGCATCTCATTCCTGATCGCTGTATTGGACTCGCCAATGGTGGTCCCAGCCGTTCGTGACGAACTGAAACGTGGTTTGGATACGGGCCACGACTACCTTGATACCGCAGTTGACGCTCTCAGCGACGAACTCCCCGTTCGACCGCTTTCGTCAGACCGAGATTCTCAGCACATCCGTGAACGATTAAACCTCGGCGAAGCGGAATCACTGCTCGCTGCGATCGAGCATGATGGGACATTAGCAACCGACGACCTTGCCGCCCGCGAGGTCGCCGACCAGCGAGACGTGCCGGTCACGGGTTCGATCGGACTATTGGTGCTCGGTATCGAGCACGATCACATCGACCGGGAGACTGCCGACGAATGGCTCGAAACGTGGCGAGAACAGCGTGGCTACTACGCCCCCGTCGAAAGCGTGACCGAGATACTCGGCAGCGAAGAGTAGCAGCTTCTCAGTCGTACTCAGTTCGCAGTCTTTTGAGCGCAGTCGTATATCTCTCTGCCAGATAGTCCACGGATTCGGCGCCGCGCTCGGAGAGAGTGTCGACGTGTGCCTGATACTCATCATCGCTCAGATCAGTCATCAGGACGCATTCGATGTAGCTGTCCAGTGCGGTCTGAAAGGTTTCCGCGTAGTGGTCGTGTGCGGCATCGACTCGGTGCATATTCTTTTCGATACCTTCGAAGACCGCTCGATAAATCGTCGCGGCCGCACGATAATGGCCCCGTTCCCGATACTGGTCAGCTGAATCTAGGAACCGCGAGAAGTCGATTGCCTCAACGACGACCGGATAATCAGTCGTGTGTTCGTCGAACAGTTGTTCAACTTCAGCACGGTACTCGTCGACAGATTTCTCCGACGCGGCGCCGAACTGTGCAAGAAACCGGTCGCGCATCTCGGAGTTCCGGGCGAGTTCGTTCAACAGGAACGAATGAAGTTCGTCGAACGACACATCGTCGAGTGCCGATTCTACGCGATTACTCTCGTCCGGTGGTAGGTCCTCCTCAATCTCCAGAAGTACCGCAACAACGTGCTTACAGCCTCCTGGTCCGGTATACGGGCACGTACAGGTGGATTCAACGCCCTCTCCAGCGAAATCGACAGTTACCTCGTACAGCTGTGACCCCTGTACAACTGCCGTGACGAGGCTTCTGAATCTTTCGAGACGCCCAATACGCCCCTCGTCACGATAATTCTGCGCGCGGTCGAAGACTGCCTCGGTACAACAGTCCCGAATCCGATCCCGACCGACTTCCATAGTTCGGATGAAACATATCGGTTCGAGGATATTGATTACTTGGCTGTGAGCGTCGGCGATAGGCAGCCCGCAGAACAAACCTGACTCACACCGGAATGTCGTTTTGGGCTTTAGCGAAAAGTGCTAGAGCCTAGGCCGGGATTTGAACCCGGGCTCTCGTCCTTACCAAGGACGCGCTTTACCGCTAAGCTACCCAGGCAGGCACTCATCGATACCCGTGTTTTACTGTTAGTCGTTTCGATTCACGGCCGCCGTGAGACGGTTTCGCCTCCCGGGGACACGCTACGTGCCGGACGAGTGGGAACCGGCCGCAGTTCGGTCGGGACTCGCGACCGCGGTCGAAATACGCTCCGGGACTCCTCGGAGGGCCGTCTCGGTCTCGGGGAGGGGATCGGTCCCCAGTTCCGCCGCGAGCTCGTCGGCGACGGCATCGACCGGCTCCGGGATCGAACCGAGGGCGACGTCGGCTCCGGCTCTGACCGCGATGCGAACGAAATCCGCCTCGAGCCGCCGGTCGAGTTCGGCCGGGTCGTTGTCGGTCTCCCGGAGCGTCTGGTCGCGACCGAAGTGCCGGACGGCGTCGACGACGTCCATCGCGACGCCGGTGTGGGCGAGGTGCTCGAACCCCCGGGCGACGAGCACCTCGGCGGCGATGGCGTTCATATCGCCGTCGGTTCGGTCGCCGTTCGACCACGGGTCGGCGTGGATGAGATCCCGCGACAGCCGGAGGCCCTCGTAGCTCATCTGGACCCCGGCGCCTCGGCGCGAAGCGGTGTCGAGGTCGACCGACTCGTCGAGTGTCGTCGCCGTCACGACGGTAAGCGCACCGGGAGTCATCGACGCCGATTCGAGCACTCCCTCGAGGCGTGCCCGGAGGGCCTCGGGGACGATATCGCCGATCCCCTCGCTGAACGCGGCCCGGGCGTGCGCGGTTTCGTCCATCTGCTATTCGGTAGGGGCGGGAGGGGCAAATCAGTTTGGAAAGCGTGAACGCGCCGTCGACGGGGCCGCCCCACCGACCGTCGCGTGACCGCAGCACTTACTGGCCGCACCCTCTCCCCTTCGGTCATGATCGATATCGACGATCGACACCGGATCCGGGTGGTCACGCTCGATCGTCCGGAGAGGCGGAACGCGCTCACTCCGGCGGGACTCGAGGCGCTCGCGACGGCGGTCGAGGACCCGCCTGCCCCGGTGGTGTACCTCCGCGGTGCGGGAGCGGCCTTCAGCGCCGGCGCCGACCTGGAATCGGTCGCGGCGCTTGCCGACGCCGACGCCGACGCCGACGTCGAGGCGTTCGTCCGCCGGGGGCAGCGCACCGCCGACGCCATCGAATCGAGTCCGGCGGTCGTGGTCGCCGGCGTCGATGGGGCGGCCCGCGGCGGCGGCGTCGAACTCGCGGCGGCCTGCGATCTGCGGATCGCGACCCCGCGCGCGACGTTCGCCGAACCCGGGGTGACGTTCGGGCTGTTCGGCGCCTGGGGCGGGACCGTCCGGCTCCCCGAGATCGTCGGGTTGGGAGAGGCGCTCGACATCTCGCTTTCGGGTCGAGTCATCGACAGCGAGGAGGCCCGATGCATCGGGCTCGTCTCGCGGATCGTCGAGGAGCCCCGAACGGTCGCCGAGACCATCGCCGAGAACGATCCGGCCGCCCTCGAACGGGTGAAGACGTGCCTCAGAAGCCGGGGTAACAAAGCCGAGCGCGAGGACGGCGAGGTGGCCGCCTTCGAGGCGCTCGTCGAGACGCACGCGGAGACGCTCCGGGAACTCGGCGGGTCGTCGTAGCGGTTCGGGATCGGGTTCGAGTCTTGGTTTCGAACGCGGGTGCCGGGGGCGACGACGTCGCGCCCGGGGTCCGGTCGACACGCGTCGGATTCGGCACCGATCGATCGAAAGCGGGCGCTCGCGCTCGCTCGACCCCTACAACGGCTCGGGTGCGGGGGGCATCGAACGCTTGTGCGCGCTGGTCTCGTAGAGTTCGACGACGCGGTCGACCGCCTCCTCGGGCACGTCGATCGTCTCGACGGTCGCGTGTTTCGACAGCGGGCCGTGGACGTGCAACGCGAGGATGGCGTCGAGGTCGTCGTAGTCGAGGCCCATCTCCGCCTCGTCCGTCTGGCCCTCCCACATCGCCGCCGTCGGCGTCCGAGTGACCAGATCCTCCGGGACGCCGAGTTCGCGGGCGAGCTGGCGAACCTGGCACTTATAAAGGTTCCCGATCGGGTTGCAGTCGACAGCCTGGTCGCCGTACTTGGTGAAATACCCCGTCGCGGCCTCCGAACGGTTGCCGGTCCCGAGGACGACGCGGCGTTCGGCGTTGGCGACGAAGTAGTTCAACACCGCCCGGGTCCGGACCCGGACGTTGCCGAGGGCCATTCGATCCTCGGCGGCGTGGTCGGGTGCGGCGTCGACGAACGCGTCCACGATGGGGTTGATATCGATCGTGTCGTACTCGATGTCCAGCGCCTCGGCGACCCGTTCGGCGTCGGTCTCGTCCGCGTCGGGATTCACTGAACTCGGCATCAGGAGGCCGTGGACCGAGTCGGGACCGAGCGCCTCGACGGCCAGATAGGCCGTTGTCGTCGAGTCGATCCCCCCCGAGAGTCCGACGACCGCCCCCTCGGCGCCGGCGTCGTCGACGACCTCGGCGACGAACTCGACGATGTGGTCGCGTCGCTCCCCGAGTTCGCTCTCCGAGAACAACAGTTCGACGCCCGTCTCCCTCTGTAACGCCTCTGCGTCCGTCATTACCCTCTGTTGGGTCTCTCGGCACTAATACTCTCGCGTCGATCGGTGTTTCTGGACGGTCGTTTACTTCGAATCCGGCGCCGCGCGGGCGCCGATTCGAGACGCTACGTTCAAGTGTGGCGGGGCGGAACGATTGTGTGTGCGCCGTTGGTCCAGTGGTAGGACATTAGCTTCCCAAGCTAATAGCCCGGGTTCAATTCCCGGACGGCGCATTTCTGTCGCGAGCGAAGCGGGCAACGAAATCGCCAACGGGAATTAAACCCTGCCAGTCGCAGCGCTCGAACGTAGTGAGAGCGACCGTCTGGCTCCGGTTCAACTCCCGGACGGCGCATTTTCTCGGTCGCTCGCCGCCCGACGGCTCGCAGTACCGTACGACAGGACTCATACGGGGCCGGCCCCAAGCGCGGTGGATGGCAACGATACGTGCGAGCGACGATCCACGGATTCAGATCGACACGCTGCGGTCGGCTCTGGGGAGCGAACACACCGTGCGTTCGGCCGACCTCTCCTCGACCGAACGGGTCGTAGAGGCGGCACGGGACGCAGACGGGCTCGTCGTCGACACCGGTGTTCCGGTGCCGGCAGCGGTCTTCGATGCCTGCGAGAGCCTCGACGTCGTCGCCCGTGCCGGGACGGGGGTCGATAACATCGACATCGCGGCGGCCGACGACGCCGGCGTAACGGTGACGAACGTCCCGGAGTACTGCACCGAAGAGGTTTCGACGCACGCGGTCTCGCTGTTTTTGACGCTCTTTCGGCACGTGGCGAGCCACGACCGGGCGATCGAGAACGGACGGTGGGACTGGACCGACGGCCGGCCGATCCGCCGGCTCTCCGAACAGACGGTCGGGTTTCACTCCTTCGGGGGGATCGCCAGGCGGACCGCGGAGAAGATGGCCGGATTCGGCTGCGAACTGATCGCCTCCGACCCGTACGTCGACGCCGACGAGATGGCGGCGTACGGTGTCGAAAAGGTATCCTTCGAGACGCTTCTAGAGACGGCTGACCACATCTCGATTCACGCCCCCCTGACCGAGGAAACGCGTCACAGCTTCGACCGGGACGCGTTCGAGCGGATGCGTGAGACGGCGGTGCTGGTCAACGTCGGGCGCGGCCCCATCGTCGACCAACCGGCGCTCCGCCGGGCGCTCGACGCCGGGGAGATCACCGCCGCGGGGCTCGACGTGTTGAACGAGGAGCCGCCGACGGATTCCGAACTCGCCGGCCGGGACGACGTGGTCGTGACGCCACACGCGGCGTTTTACTCCGAGGACTCGCTCGCGGCGCTCAACGAGTCCGTCGCCCGCGACGTTCGCGACGTGATCGCCGGCGAACGACCCGACGGCTTCGTCGATCCGAACGCGACGGCGTACTGAGCTCCGTCTCGTCGCCCGACGCACGGTGTCTCAACCGCGTCGCACCCTCTACAGTCGATTGCAGGCCTCGTCGAGTCCGTCCTCACAGAGCCGCTGGAGCGTGCGACACGCCCGATCGTTTCCGTCGCTGCACTCTTGCCGGAGGAGATCCATGTTTGTTTGATCCATCGTGGTATGGCGTACCATCTATCACACAGAACCTGTATTTAAATATTTCGCCGATGCCCGGAGCGACGGCTCGAACGCTCGTCCGGCGCGGCGATTCGACCGTCGGGCGGGGCGTGCGACCCGCTGTTCCGCGATCGGCGGGAGCGGTGCCGTCCGCGCTGGGTATTCGACGCCCAGTTCGCCTCACTCGACGCTCGGCCTCGCCCTCGCGGACGACGAGCGCGCCCGGGCTCTCGCGCCCGACCGGACGGATACGACCGCCAAGCCCGAAAGCGAGCTTGCCGTCACAGACCGGAGGACGTCGCGTCTCGGAGACGACGCGCGGCGGTGGCCGGCGACGGCCTCACCCTTCGTCCGTCCGATCGCCCTCCCCGGCTCGGTGACTGCCGTCGGACGGCTCGACGCCGTCCGTTGCTCCGGGAACGTCCGCCGGGTCCGATCCGCCCACCGATCCCGTCGCGTCCGCCGGTTCGACCTGCTTGCCGGTCGCCTTCGGGACCACCCGGTGGGTCGCGTCCGCCCACTCGCGGTCGAGTTCCCGGCCCTCGAAGAGCCGATCGAGAAAGACCGCCAGGCCGGCGACCTCCGAGTGGGGCTGGTTCGTGACGCCGACGTTGTAGTCGGCCCGCTCGTAGACGTCGAAGGGGACCTTTTCGGCCCCGACGACGATCAGGAGCGGCCCGTCGCGTTCGCCTCTGATATCCGATTCGACTTCCTGGATCGGCATCCCGTACATCGTGAGGTGGACGACGGTCCCCTCGAACGCCCGGAGGACGGCCCGTGGCTCCTCGGTCAGTTCGGCGTCGAAGGGGCCGCCGAACCGGTCCGTGATGTCCTCGATGGTCCCCTTCGACCCCGAGGCGGCCCCCGAGATGATCACCCGGTCGGCGCCGAGCGCGCGGGCGGTCAGACCCACGTGGGTCGTCATTCGGTTGTCACGCCCCGGCCGGTGGCCGAGCCGGAGGACGGCGACCTCGTGATCTCCGTGCATACGTCGGCTTTCGCCCCGGGGCGTTAGGCGGTTTCGGTCGCCCGGGGAACGTCGTCCCGCGCCCGCGTCGAAACCGATTTATCACGCCCGACCCCACCGACGCCAATGGAACTCTCGGGACTGCGGATCTGTATCACCGGCGGCGGCGGGTTCGTCGGATCGCACCTGGCCGACCGCCTCGTCGACGACAACGACGTCGTCGTCGTCGATCACTTCGGGAACGGCCGCCGCGAGTGGGTACCGGCGGACGCGACGGCGATCGACGGCGACCTCCGCGAGCCACCCGTCCGCCGCGAGGCGATCCCGGAGGGGACGGATCTCGTGTTTCACTTCGCCGCCGACAAGGCCGTCGACAGCGACGACCCGGGCGCGCAGTTCCGGGAGAACACCGACGTGACGGCGTCGATACTCGAACGCATGGACGCCGTCGGCTGCCGGCGGATCGCGTTTACCTCCTCGTCGACGGTGTACGGGGAGGCCCCGCGGCCGACGCCGGAGGACTACACCCCGCTGGAGCCGATCAGCGCTTACGGGGCCGCGAAGCTCGCCGAGGAGGCGCTGTTATCGGTGTACGCCCACAGCCACGGCTTCGACGTCTGGTGTTTCCGCTTTGCGAACATCGTCGGCCCACGGCTTCAGTTGGGGGCCGTGATCCCCGATTTCATCCACAAGCTCCGCGAGGACCCGACCGAGCTCGAGATCCTCGGCGACGGCCGCCAGGAGAAGTCCTACATGCACGTCGAGTCGTGTCTGGACGCGATGGAACACGTCGTCGAACACGCCGACGCACCGATGAACACGTACAACCTCGGCACCCGGACCACGACGTCCGTCCGTCGGATCGCGGATATCGTCGCCGACGAGATGGGGCTCGATCCCGAGTACAGCTTCACCGGCGGGGACCGCGGCTGGGTCGGCGACGTGCCCCGGATGCGGCTCTCGATCGAAAAGCTCGCCGCGACGGGGTGGACGCCCGAGATGTCGTCGGACGACGCCGTCCGGCGGGCGGTTCGGGAGCTGCTCGCCGAGGCGTGATCTCGGACCGCCACCGGGCGATACGAGAGACTCCGCGCCGTTTGACGCGCGGCGGGCATCATCGGCCGAACCGACGCTTCCGTTCCTGGAAATCGCGGACCGCCCGGAGGAAATCCCGACGTCTGAAGTCCCGCCAGTTGACGTCGGTGAAGTACAACTCGGAGTACACCGACTGCCAGATGAGAAAGTCCGAGAGCCGCTCGGCGCCGGTCTTGATCACGAGGTCCGGCGGCGACTGGAAAACGAGCCGGCGCTCGATCTCGTCCTCGTCGATCTCGTCGGGGTCGAGCCGTCCCTCGGCTGCGTCCTCGGCGATCCGCCGAACGGCGGCCGCGAACTCCTGGCGGCCGCCGAGGCCGATGCTCACCTGCACCGGCGCGTCGGCGACCACCTCAGCGCCCGGTTCCCGGATCGCGATCGGTCGGGGGCTCTCGAGGTCCGACAGCGCCGTCCGCAGCGTCGGGATCACGGCCTCGTCGAGGACGCTCACGTAGATCAACACCTCCTCGGTGCCGATCTCGAACGCCCACCGGAGGAACGACGAGAGCGTCTCGTATGCGCCCCGTTCGAGCAGGTCGCGCTCGGTGGTGACCAGGGCGATCCGCTCCGGGACGGCCTCGCCGCTCAACCGGATCCGGGCGGCGAGATAGCGGTCGTACAGGCCCACGCCACCACGTACGTCGCCGCCGCCCTGAACGTGTCGGTCCGGCCTTCGGGAAGGTTAAGTGATCAACGGGGATATCTCGGGCCGTGACCGGGGACACCGCCCGCGCCGTCGGCTACCTCGTCGTCGGGAGCCTGGCGTTCGTCGCCCCGGTGCTCGAGGGACGCGTCGACGACACGACCGCCGCGGTCGGCACCGTCGCGCCGTTCGCTCTCCTCGCGACCATCGCGCTCGCCTCCAGCCGGGGGCCCGTGTTCGAGTTCTTCGCCCGCCGCGGCGACCGCGAGGAGGAACGCCTCTACAGCCTCGCGTCGTTCGCCCTCGCCGTCTGTGCGCTCGCGGTCCTTTTCGCCGCACTCGGGTTCCCCCTCACCGCGTTCGTCGCGCCGGTGTTCGTCCTGACCGCCGGCAACCTCGGCCAGCGGCTCGCGGTCTCGCGTGTGCCCGCGACGGTCGTCGGCGCCGCCGCCTTCTGCGCTCTCGGGACGGTCGCCGGCGTCGCGGCGGTGCTCTTGGCCGGCGTTTTGGGTGGCACCGTCCCGGCCCCGGAAACCGTCGTGTTCGTCACTGCCAGCGGCGCGATCGTCGGCGCGCTCGTCAGGGCGACCCTGTCGCCGTTCGACGACACCTCCGTGCTGCTGTCGACCGCGCTCGTCGTCCGGTTTCTGCTCGGGTTGGACCCCGTCTCGGGGGCCGTCCCGGTCGCGGTCGGCATCGCCGCCACGATCGCTTTGGGCTCCGCCGCGTACGCGCTCGGCACCGCCTCGACGACCGGGACGCTCAGCGGCGTGTTGCTCTCGCTTTGGGCGATCGTCCTCGGCGGCTACGGCTGGTTCGCCCTGCTCGTCACCTTCTTCGGCCTCGGCGGGCTCGCCTCGAAGTACCGATACGACGAGAAACTCGCACGCGGGATCGCCGAGGAAAACGAGGGCGCTCGGGACGGCAGCAACGTGCTCGCGAACTCCGCGGCCGCGCTCGCGGCCGTCGTCGCCTACGCCGCGTCGGGGGCGCTCGGCGTCGATCCGCTCGTCTTCCAGTTCGTCTTCGGGGGGGCCGTCGCGGCGGCCCTGGCCGACACGTTCTCCAGCGAGTTCGGCGGTCTCTTCGACTCCCCGCGGCTGATCACGACGCTGGACCCCGTTCCAGCCGGAACCGACGGCGCCGTCACCTGGCAGGGCGCCATCGCCGGATTCGCCGGCGCCGGTATCATCGCCGCTCTCGCCGTCGTCTTCTTCGCTTTCGACACCGCCGCAGCGCTCGTGGTGCTCGGCACGGGGTTTCTCGGGATGGTCGTCGACAGCCTCCTCGGGGCGACGCTGGAGGGCGGGCGGGTCGGCAACCAGGCCGTCAACCTGCTCGCGACGCTCTCGGCCGGGTGCGCCGCCGGGGGCGTCGCCGTCGCCTCGTTGGTATGATCCGGCCGATGACGCCGACGGATCGGCCGGCAGTCCGGCGGCTTCAGGACCGACTCGCCTACGCCGACCCGGATCTCGTCGCGGCCGCCGTCGGGGGGCCGTTTCTCGGCCGCGTCGCCGTCGGTGACGGTCGGATCGTCGGGTACGCGATCGCGCTCCCGGCGCGTCCGGTGACGCTTTCTGAACTCGTCGTCGCACCGTCGGCGCGCCGGAACGGGCACGGCCGGGCGCTCGTCGAGTCGGTCGGATCGGCCGACACCGATCGGATCGTCGCCACGACGCCGGTCGAAAACGGGGCGGCACTGCGGTTCTACGAGGCCGTCGGCTTCGATACCGAGACCCGATTGCGGGGGTTCTACGACGACGGCGCCGACGCCTTACGCCTCGTTCGTCGCGAGTAACTGATCGGCCGTGCGTATCCGGACGCTCGTCGGCCGCTTGACGAACTCGCCGGTCGAGGCGGCGACGACGTGCTCGACGCCGCGCTGTGCGGCGACGTCGAGGAGCCGTTGGTCCAACTCGGCGTCGACGACGACCGCCGCCGGGACCGTCTCGGCGTCGACGAGCAGGTCGAACGCGTCCCCGGCGTCGCCCGACGCCACCGCGCTGCACTCCGAGTCGAGCAGGCGGACGCGCCCGGACCCCTCGCCGACGACGGCGCGGGTATGCCCGCGGAGCGTGTCCGGTTCCGCCGGCGCGTCGTCGCCGGTTCGCTCCGCCGTGTCCCCGCGATCGACGCCGGCCGTCTCGGTGTCGCGGGGCGTCTCGGAGTCGGCGCCACCGGCGCTGTCGGCCGTTTCGACGTCGACCGTTTCGGCGCTGTCGGCCGTCGCCCCGTCGGTGGACGCTCCCGAACGACTCCCTCCCGGGGCGATGTCGGCGGCCTCGACCTCGACGACCTCCCCGCTCTCGGCCGACGAGGACTGCCCGTTGCCCGACGGGGTCTCCAACCCGTCGGCGCTCGCTTCGGCGGCCTCGGTTTCCGGGTTATTGTCTGTTTCCCCCGTCCCCGTCTCCTGGCCGTCGTCGGACGACACCTTGGCGTCCGACGGCGCGGTTTCGGCGGGACGGTCGCTCCCGCCGGCCTCCTCGAAGCGCTCGTAGGGGACCTTCTCGCGGAGCGCGGCCATCACCTCGTGTCGGGCGAGGTCCTCGACCGAACGACCCTCGGGGGCCCGGGCGACGTAGTCGATGTCGCCGACCTGGGCCAACTCCCGCCGGATGAGTTCGCCGCCGCGATCGCCGTCGAGGAAGGCGGTAACGGTCCGCGATTGGGTCAACTCGGCGATCTGCTCCGGTACGTTCGTCCCCTCGACGGCGACGGCGTTCTTGATTCCGTACTGCAACAGCGTGAGCACGTCCGAACGCCCCTCGACAACCACGATCGCGTCGGAATCGGCGACGCGGGGGCCGGCGGGGAGCCCCTCGTACTCCGTGATGTCCTCGATCCTGACGGCCTCTCTGACCTCCTCGACGAGGTCGCTGCTGGAGCGCATCGACTCGTCGAAGGCGCTTCCGAGCAGCGCTTTCGCTCGCTCGACGACCTCGCGGCGCTTGGCCGCCCGGACGTCCTCGATCTTCCTGACCTCGATCGTCGACCGACAGGGACCGACCCGGTCGATCGTCTCCAGGGCCGCCCCGAGGATGGCCGTCTCGACCTGATCGAGGCTCGTCGCGATGGTGATCCGGCCGAACGACTGGCCGTTCTGGGAGTCGATCTCGACGTCGATCCGTCCGACTTTCGAGGAGTCCTGTAGCTCACGGAGGTCGAGTTCGTCGCCGAGGAG
>Ga0209917_1000758_pt1 | contig 13472 bp, 14 predicted proteins | sample SalPon2_C_H2O_MG_FD_185710 | JGI IMG/M metagenome (GOLD analysis project Ga0209917, IMG submission 185710) | Salt pond water microbial communities from South San Francisco under conditions of wetland restoration - Salt Pond MetaG R2_C_H2O_MG... | ecosystem: Environmental > Aquatic > Non-marine... | reverse complement strand
TTCGTCCTCGTCACCGGATATGAGGTCGTCTTTCTGGTGGCCCTTGAGATCGGCGAGGTCCTCCTTCGCCCAGTCGGGCAGTGGATACAGTCCGGGTGTCGTCGCGATCACGTCACTCATTGGCCGCGGATACGAGATGACGGCGTTTAATATTTCCTACTCAGCTATTCTTGTGAGTAATTTCGAGGACGACGAGGCGCTCGTACGGAAACGCCGTCTCCTCGATCTCCGCCGCGTCCAAGCCGGCCTCTCCGGCGAGTTCTGCGACCGCGTCGACGTCGGTCAGCGTCGAGACGAGGAGGTAGGCCTGTCCCGACGGACGGAGGACACGGCCGAGGTCGGACAGGAACGGTCGGATCACCCGGCGACCGTCTTCGCCGCCGGAGAGGGCGTGTTCGAGTGGATCGTTCCACTCCTCTTCGGGCGGCGTCGGGAGGTACGGCGGATTGAACACCACTGTGTCGAAACTATCCGCGGCGAAGGGCCGCATCAGGTTCGACCGGACTACCTCGACGCCCGCCGACCGGGTCCGCCGGCACGCCTCCGGATTGATGTCGCACCCGACGACCTCGGCGGGCGTCTCGGCCGCGATTCGCCCCGCAACGTACCCCGATCCGACGCCGACCTCGAGGACCCGCCCGCCGTCGATCCGGTCGACCGCCGCCGCCGCGAGGAGCCGCGAGTCCTCGGCCGGTTCGTAGACGGTCGCCATCCCGCGTTGCTCCGTGAGCTTCATCTGACGGCGTCCTCGTCCGCGGGCGGGTCGGTGACCGACTCCTCGATGCCGTCTGTCCGCTCTTCGGTGTTGCTCCCGTTCGCACCCTCCGATTCGTCGGCGAGAGCGTTCTCGACCGGCTCGTGACCCCCCGTCCGGGCCTCGGAGGCCGTGCGACCGATATCTTCCCCACGGTCGTCGTCGCGGCCGTCGACGATGCGGACCCCGCCGGCCTCCTCGCGCCCCGTGAGTTCCCGCTGTGGGAACGGGATCTTGATGCCCTCGGCCTCGAAGGCGGATTTGACCGCCCCGACGACCGCGTTCTGTGCGCGCCACTTCGACTGCGCCGTCGGCGTCGTGATCCAGTACCTGAGCCGCAACAGGACCGCCGACTCGGCGAACTCCTGTCTGATGACGTCCGGCGGCGGTTGCGTCGCGACCGCGTCGACGCGCTCCATCGCGCCGACGGCGACGCGGGCCGCGGCGTCGATGTCGGTCTCGTAGTCGACGCCGACCGTGGTCTCGAGGCGGAGGCGGTCGGTCTTCGAGTAGTTGGTCACCTCGTTTTGGGTCACGGTGTCGTTCGGGATCACGACGTGTTCCTCGTCGAACGTCCGGATCCGGGTGTTGTACACCGTGATGTTCGTGACGATCCCCTCGCGGTCGCTGACGCGGATCCAATCGCCGACCTCGAAGGGGCGCGAAAACAGGAGCACGAACCCCGAGAGGATCCCCGACAGCGTCTTGCGGGCGGCGAACCCGAGGACGATCCCCAACACCCCCGCGCCGAGGAAGATGTTCGTCACCGGGATCCCCCACAGCGCGACGACGAACGCCAGCGTCGGCACGAACACGCCGATCTGGATCGCGTGGTGTGCGACCTCCCGCTGGTGAGGCGTGATCGCCATCCGGCCAGCGCCGTACTTTATCGACCGCTTCGTCAGCCGGGTCACCGTCACGCCGACGGCGAGGACGATGAACGTCACCAGGGCCTTGATGCCGTCTTCGGGGGTGATCGACAGGAACCCGAGCGCGCTCAAAACCTCGTTCGAGACCCGCCAGACCGCGACCAAGAACCCGCTCACGAGGACAGCGCTCACCGTCACGGCGACCGACTGTGCGATCTCGACGACCTCGGGGCTGTACCGCTCTTTCAGCCGACGACCGAGCCGATACGTCAGAGCGACGAGGAGACCGAACGCGACGATCCCTCCCGCGGTCGCTGCGTACTGTGCGGCGGGCGTTCCGAACGTCGTCTGGACGCCCCGGATGCCGCGCCAGTACCACGGCACTCCCAGCGGCGCCGACACCGCCGTCACCATCGGGGCGATCACCCCTGTTCGGCCGCCAACCGGGCGAGTCGCGCGAACTCGGCCGGGGGGACGTTTCCGGCCCGCCGCCCCATCAGTTCCTCGCCGGCCGCCTCGATCACCGCCTCCGGGCTCTCGATCCCCGAGATGTGGGTGGTGTTTCGGACCGCGTTGCGCATCGTCTTCCGGCGCTGAGTGAACACCGCACGGACCAACGCCATGAACGACTCGTCGTCCGGCACCTCGTAGTCCGGGACCCGCGGCGTCGCCCGAACGACCGAGCTCTCGACGGCCGGCGGCGGCGAAAACGCCTCCTTCGGCACCGTCTCGACGACTTCGATGTCGGCGTAGTGGCCCGCCGTGACCGACAGCCGGCCGTACTCGTCGCTCCCCGGCGCCGCGGCCATCCGCTCGGCGAACTCCGTTTGGAACATCAACACGAGCGGGCGGCCGGCGGGCAGGAGCCGGAACGCGATCTCGGAGGAGACGCCGTAGGGGAGATTCGACACCGAGGCGGTGAACGCCGGGAGATCGACCTCGAGGGCGTCGCCCGCGACGACGGTCAGGGACCCGTCGTCGATCTCCGCGGCGAACTCCTCCTGGAGGAACGCGGCGAGTTCGCGATCACGCTCGACGACGGTGACCCGGTCGGCGACCGACAGCAGCCGATCGGTGAGCCCCCCGGTGCCGCCGCCGATCTCGAGGACGTGGCCCGTGTCGGCGTCGTCGGGGAGGTAGCCGGGCAAGCGATCGAGTACCCGGTCGTCGACCAGAAAGTGTTGGTCGCGCTCGGGATCGCCCCGCAGGCCCGCGCGGGCGATGAGCGCGTCGGGGTCGCGCATACCCGTCCGGTAACGGCCGGTCCCGTATATCCTTCGCGCTTTTCGATCCGACGGTGGCTCACCGGACGCTACGCGTTCTCCTCGCGACGGGCGAAGATGCGGTACTTGAGGTCCTCCTCGCGCAGTTCCTCCACGATCCGCTCGGCGAGGACGTCTTTCGGCTCGTAGAGCCCGGACACCCGCTCTTCGATGTCCGCGTAGCTCTCGAAGGGCTTTCGCTTCCGGGCGTCTAAGACGTTGTTCCGGAGCTGTTTGCCGATACCCGGCAGGAGGTTCAACACGTGCAGCCGGGTCGTGATCGGCTGGGCGTCGTTGTAGAACTCGACGAAACGGTCCTCGTCGGTCTCGAGTATCCGATCGATAGCGTACTCCAGTTCGGACTCCGCGGTGCTCGTGAGGTCGTCGTACGCCGCCCGCCGGAGCTGTTTGACGTTCTCGCCGGGGGGTTCGATACCGATCCGGTCGCCGATGTTGACGCCGGCGTCGTCGGTCAGCGCGGCCTCGACGAGCCGGAAGTCCGCCTCCCCGAGCGCGAGCGCGACCGGCGAGCGCTCGTATTGGGGTCTGTCGTCGTCGGGCCGGCCTCTGGGGAGGAAATCCAACACGACCGCGGTTCGTTCTCCGGCGTCGTCTCCGTCATCACTCATAGCCACGGGTACGGAGAGACGATATTTAAACTACTGGCAGACGAGCCGCGGTTCGGTCCCGATCGCCCCCGGAGGTCGTGCCCCGATCGACGCACGGGGAGACACCGCCCGTCGGGACGTCGGCCCTCAAGCGTACTTGGCGACGACGCCGAGCACGTCGTCCAGTTCGTCGCCCGAAAGCGTGTAACGGCCCTGCGCGAAGACGGTCCGGAGTTCGTCGCGGTCCTCGGGCAGCAGGTCGGCGATCTTGTAGGCGGTCGCCTCGTCCACCTTCTCGAGTTCGAGCAGCTCCTCGACCAGTTCGTGGGACTCCTCGGCTTCGAGCTCCGAGAAGCGATTCACGTGCTCGATCGCCCGCGCGAGTTCGTAGCGCATCTCGCGGTCCTCGTCGAGCGCGCGCTCGGCCTCGACGTCCGCGAGGAGCTCCTTGGCCTCCGGCGTCGTGAGGTACGTTTCCTCGAGGACCTTCTTGAAGATCGTCATGCCTGCTGTCGTCGGAGGTGGGCCGGTGCGGCGATGAGGGTTTTCGTCACGCTGCCGTCCTCGATCTCGACTTTGAACGCGCGGCCCTGTTCGCCGACGACCGTACCGGTGCGGCCGTTGAACCGGGGATGGAACCGCCCTTTCGGGACCGAGGGATCGATTTTGAGGTGGACCTTCTCACCGTCGTCGAACTCTTCGACGGAGCGTTGGGGCGGCGATGCCCCGCGGTCGCGGGCGTCGTTTTTCAGCTTGTTGCGCGTCGCTTGTCGTGGACCGTTCGAACTAGGCATTCTTGTAGCCGCCTACACGGGTCCGACACATAAAACGTGCGTTCCGGGGGCGTCCCGATACGCGTTCTCGGGCGTCGAGACCCGAAAAAAGGGCGGCTCAGATACGGCCGACTTCGTCGACGCCGACGCTCTCGACGCCGTCGACGCCGGAGAACGCCTCCTCGACGGTGTCGGTCCCGCCCGCCTCGTCCGGGATCACGACGGTCGGAAACAGCGCGATCAGGCCGAACGCGACGTCCTCGCGGTCGACGCGGCTGATCTTCGCGCCCTCGGGGAGGGCGTTCTCGAGTCGCTCCTGGAGGTCGTCGAGGTCGACCTCGGGGCTCTGCGGCATGACTTTCATTTTTGCGGCGACTTTCCCCATCGTTACGGTCCCGTGAACCCGCAGTCGGGGCACTCATAGAGGTTGCTCTGCTTGCGACACGTCGAACAGCGGTAGATCAGCGTCCCACACTCCGGGCAGTCAAACTTCGCCGCGTCCGTCCCGGAGATGTTGATCCCGCAGGAGATACAGGTGTGATCCCTGCGATCCTCGCTTTTGCTACTCATACCACTCCGTCCGGCGGCGCGGCATTTAACGCTTATCAAGCGTCCCGCTCCGGCGGGCGCCCCGATCGATCCGGCACGCTACGTGGGCCGGACGCGTCGCCGCACCGGCTCGGACCCCCGACCGGTGGCGTCTTCCGGCACCGGCGCGTCTCCCCGGCATGGACGCAGTTCGTGAGACTGCCCGCGAGCTCGTGACCGCGGCTGCGGCCGCGAACGAGCGGCGACTGTTGGTGTTGGCCGGGACGCGGCGCGCCTGTTACGACGGCGCGAGAGCGGTCGCGGAGGTGGTCGACACCGACCGGTCTGTCGCGACGGTTTCCGACCGCAACGTCGTCGGCGAACGGGTCGGCGCCGACCGAACGGAGACGCTTCTCGGGACCACTTTCGGCTGTCTCGTCCTCGATTGCCACGACACGTGTCGACCGAACGCGATCGGGCGGGCGACCGGGGCCGTCGATGGGGGCGGTCTGCTCGTGCTGTTGACGCCCCCGCTGTCGTCGTGGACGGACAGCCACGGGCGATTCGAGGAGACGCTCGCACCGCCGCCGTTCTCCGTCTCGGACGTCGGCACGCGATTCAGACGCCACCTGGTCGGAACCCTCCGCGCACACCGCGGCGTCTCGATCGTCGACGTCGACGCCGGGAGACGAACGAAACACGACGGTTCGGAGCCTCGCCCCCGGCCACACGCGGTGGATCCCCCGGTCCGGCCGCCGGAGTCCCACGAGTTCCCCGACGCGGTGTACGACGCCTGCCTGAGCGCGGACCAACGGGACGCGGTCCGCGAGTGCGAACGACTGTCCGAGGCGGGGACGGCGGTCGTGCTCGACGCCGACCGGGGACGCGGGAAATCCAGCGCGGCGGGCCTCGCGGCCGCCGCGTTCGCACGCTCGGGGTCGAGCGTCCTCGTGACCGCCCCGAGCCACCGGAACGCGGCCGAACTCCTCGACCGCGCGGCGGAGGCCCTGGCGGCGACGGACGGCCCCTTCGAGGACGACACCCGGTCGCACCTCCGAACCGAGAGCGGCGAGATACGCTTTCGCCCGCCCGGTGAGGCGGCGGACTCGTCCGCGGACGTGCTGTTCGTCGACGAGGCGGCCGCCGTCCCCGTTCGGACGCTGCGGAAGCTTCTCCCCGTCGCGCCGAGCGCCTGTTTCGCGACGACCGTTCGTGGCTACGAGGGTTCGGGCCGCGGCTTCGACGTCCGGTTCCGCGAGTCGCTCGAGGAATCACACGACGTGACGGCGTGTCACCTCTCGGAGCCGATCCGGTACGCCCCCGCGGACCCGATCGAGGTGTGGCTGTTTCACGCGCTGTTGCTCGACTCGACCCCGCCGCCCGGTCAGCTCTTCGAGGGGGCGACCGCCTCGGACGCGGCCTACGAACGGATCGATCGCGACCGCCTTCTCGCGGACGAGCCGCTGCTCGGCGAGCTGTTCGGGCTGTTGGTCCGCGCCCACTACCGAACCCAGCCGGACGACCTCGCGCGACTGTTGGACGCGCCGGAGGTCTCCGTCCGCGCGCTCACGATCGACGGCCACCCGGTCTCGGTCGCGCTCTTGGCCAGGGAAGGAGGGCTCGACGAGGCGACGCGGCGGGTCGCATACGAGGGCGACCGGATTCGAGGAAACCTGATCCCGGATCTGTTGACGAGCCAGCTCCGCGACCCGGCGGCCGCACGCCCCACCGGCGTGCGCGTGATGCGGATCGTCACCCACCACGCCGTCCGGTCCGCGGGGTTCGGATCGCGGCTCCTGGCGGAACTGGAGTCGGAGTTCGGGAGGGAGGGATCGCAGACCGGTTCCCGAAGCGTCGACTACCTCGGCGTCAGTTACGGCGCGACGCCGCCGTTGTTGCGGTTCTGGTCGGCGAACGGCTACCGGACGGTCCACCTCTCGACGACGCGGAACGACGCCAGCGGCGAGCACTCGGCGGTGATGCTCCGACCGCTCTCGGCCGCCGGGGACGACCTCGCAGACCGACACGCGGCGTGGTTCGGTCGCCGAATCAAAGGCGTCCTGTCGGGGGCGCTCGATGACCTCGATCCCGACGTCGCCCGGGCGGCACTGGCCGCCGCCGACGCCGACGTTCCGCTCGAGTTGGGCGAGTTCGAGTGGCGGCTCGTCGCGAGCGCGGCCGACGGTCCCGGCCTCTACGAGACGGCTCCCGGCCCGTTTCGGGACCTCGCGCTGAAGACGCTCCTGGAGGGCGGTCTCGACGATCCGGACGCCGAACGGCTGCTCGTCGTCGGAGCGCTCCAGAACAGGGGGTGGGAGGAGACGGCCGAGCGACTCGGCTACGTCTCCCGTCGTGCGTGTATGCGGGCGCTCGGCGACGCGTACCGTCCGATCGTCGACCGATACGGCGGCGAAATCGCCCGGGCCGAAATGAGCCGCCGGGACGGATCGAACTAGAGCCTGTTTTCGCGCCCCGGATCGACGTCGATCGCGTCGACCGGACAGACGTCGACACACAGCATACAGTCGATACACTGGGCCTCGTTCGTCGGGTTCGCCTTCATCTCGCTTTCGGGGTGCTCGGGCGTTTCGACCCACTCGAAGACGTCGACCGGACAGTCCTCGAGGCAGGCGCCGTCGGCGATACAGATGTCGAAATCGACGGCGACGTGCGTGCCGCGGATGCCGAGTTGCTCCGGCGGTTCGGTCGGCCCCCACACGTCGACACCGTGTTCCGTCCCCTCGTTTTCGTGCGTCTCCTCGAAGTTCGGGTCGATCGCCATTCCTACCGATAGGGGGGTTGCTGCGAACTTAAACGTTCGCCGATCGGACGTCGCCGGAGACGCCGATCACGGGTGGGCGAAGTACGCGACCGACTCGTCGTCGTCGTGGCGGTCGATCCGGGCGAAGCCGATCCGCTCGAACTGGACGACGTCGTCGGGGGCGTACGTCTCTATGCCCGCTTCGGCGTGTCCGCGCTCGTCGCCGTCCATCGTTCGGAGGCGAAGCGGGACGCTCCCGTCGGCGGGCACCCAGTGGATCACGTCCACGTCCCCCTCGCGGACGACCGCGATGTCGTCGTCGGTGAACTCGAAGGCGTCGCCGTCGTACCGGACGGGGCCGAGCCCCTTCAGCCACACCGTCTCGCCCGTATCGGGGGCGTCGTCCGGTTCGATCCGCACCGCATCGCCGACCGGGATGTGTCTGCGTCCGCGCTCGTCGTGATCCGGGTGAACAGGTGGTTCGGCGGCCTCCGGCGCGCCGTCGATCGGCACCTCGACCCCGTCACGGACGAAGAAGAGCCGATCGGCGCCGTCGTCGATCAGCTCGCGGTTCTCGGCGTAGATCGACGACATCGCGAGGTCGACGTTCGAGGTCGACGTCCCGAGTCCGACCATCGCCTCCACGATCGCCTCGCCGCGGATCCCGCGGCGCCGGAGGCTCGCGACCGTCGGCGCGCGGGGGTCGTCCCAGCCGTCGAGGCTGCCCTCGGCGACGAGTTCCTTGATCGTCGACGTCGACAACTCGACGTCGTAGGCGTCGAGTTGGACGTGGCCCCAGTGGAGCACCTCCGGGTACTCCCACCCGAAGTAGTCGTAGACGAATCCCTGCCGCTTCGCCGAATCCTGGAGGTCGATGCCGCGAACGATGTGGGTGATCCCGAACTCGTGGTCGTCGATGCCGGACTGGAAATCCAGCATCGGCCAACAGCGGTAGTCCTCGGCCTCGGATCGTGGGTGCGGCGTGTCGACCATCCGGAAGGCGACCCAATCGCGAAGCGCGGGGTTTTTGTGCTCGATATCGGTTCGCACGCGGAGCACCATCTCGCCGGCGTCGTACTCGCCGTCGACCATCGCCTCGAACTCCGCGTGCGTCGTTTCGCGGTCCTTCTCGCGATGGGGACAGGGCTCCCCGTCGTTTTTCAGCTCCGAGAAGGACGCCGCATCGCAGCTACAGGTGTAGGCCCCTCCCTCGTCGATCAGCCGTCGGGCGTGCCGGTAATACGTCTCGACGCGGTCGGAGGCCTTGACGACCTCGTCGGGCTCGAACCCGAGATATCCGATCGAGGAGCGGATCTCGTCGTACGCGTCGAGATCCGGCCGTTTCGTCTCCGGGTCCGTGTCGTCGAACCGACACAGCATCCAGCCGTCGTACATCTCCTTGTACGTGCCGATGACCGCCGGCATCCGGGCGCTCCCGAGGTGCCAGGGGCCGTTCGGGTTCGGCGCCAGCCGCATCCGGATCTCCCCGTAGGAATCGGCCCCCGGGAGGTCGGGAAGCGGTCGGTCCTCCTCCTCGTCGTCGGCATCGAGTTCCTCGACCCGCTGTGGCGCGAGCTCTTCGAGCCGCTCGCGCTGTTCCGCCGCCGAGCGCTCGTTGACGTCCTCTATTACGGGGGTGACGATTTCGGGGATCTCGTCCCCGTAGGGCCTGAAATCGGGATTCTCGCCCATCAGCGGCCCCATGATCGCACCGACCTGTGCGTCGCTGTCGTGTTTGAGCGCGTTGAACAGCGCAGCGGTTTCGGCCGCACGCTCTATGCGTTCACGAAGCTCTCGTTCCATCGCCCGCGACTACTCGGGGAACTACCAAAACATCGCGGTTTCCGCGCGGCTCGCGGGGGCAAACAGGCGGCTCCGAGGGGCCGATCCGACAGCGGCGAACCGCGCGATCGCCTCGACCGGCTGTCGGCTCCGAATCAAGTCACGCGGGAGCTTGCGGCCGCTACCGGATATAAACGTTCGCGAAAAGCGCTGTTTGCCGGGGACCGGTCAGTAGGTCCGCTCGACGAGGTAGTCGGCGATCCCCTCGAGCAGCTCTCGGGACTCGTTCTCCGGCAGCACCTCGAGTCGGTCCTTGCCGCGTCCGATGAGGTCCATCGCCATCTCGCGGGCGAAGTCGATGCTCCCCGCGTCCCGGAGCCGTTCGAGGGCCGCCTCGATCTCGGCGTCGCTCGGGTCGTCGGGGACCAGCTCCTCGACGTCGACGCCGTTGTTACGGGCGTGTAGCGTGACTGCGGTCCGTTTGCCCTCGACCAGATCGGAGCCGCGCTGTTTGCCGAGCTCCTCGCTCGGGGTCGTCAGGTCCAGCAGGTCGTCCTGTATCTGGAAGGCCCGCCCGACGTCGAGACCGTACCCGTGTAGCGCGTCCACGGTGTCCGAATCGCATCCGAGCAAGACGGCTGGAATCGACGCCGCGGCGCCGTACAGGACCGCTGTCTTGTACTCGATCATCTTCAGGTACTCCTCTGTCGTCACGTCGCCGCGGCTCTCGAAGTCGACGTCGAGGGCCTGTCCCTCACAGATCTCCGTGCAGGTCGTCGCTAGCTCGTTGAGGGCGGTCACGCTTCTGTCCGGTGGGGCGCCAGTCTCGAGCATGTACTCGAAGGCCTTCGAGTAAAGCGTGTCACCGGCCAGGATCGCGGTTTCGAGATCGTACTCCCGGTGGACCGCCGGCACGCCCCGCCGGAGGTCGTCGTCGTCCATGATGTCGTCGTGGATCAGCGTGAACGACTGGATGACCTCGATCGAGACGGCGGCCGAGAGGACATCGATGCGCTCGCCGCTCGGCGTCGGGAAGTCGCGGTAGTCCGCCGCGGGCGCGTCAGTCCCGGAGATCGACTCCGCCGCGATCAGCAACACCGCCGGCCGGAGCCGCTTTCCACCCGCATCGAGCAGGTACCGGGAGGCCTCGTAGAGCCGCTCCGGCTTCTTGACCGGAAGCTGTTCGGCGATCGCATCGTTGACGATCGCCCGCCGGTCGACGATGGCCGATTCGACGCGTTCTGGGTTCGTCATTCCGTGAGCTGAATGATGTTGCCGTTCTGGGTTATGTGGAGATCGTCGCCGACGTCGTAACCCTGGCCGCGGGCCAGATCGACGTACGGCGAGAAGCCCTTCATATCCTGGTGGGCCGGGACGAGGTTCTCCGGCTGGAGCGCATCCAACATCTGATAGTGGCCCTCGGTCCGGAGGTGCCCGGAGACGTGGATGTCGTCGTAGATACGCGCACCCTGCATCCCGAGGAGCTTCTCGGCCTGGTAGCGCTGGCCCTCGTTGGTCGGCTCGGGAATCACCCGGGCCGAGAAAATGACCTTGTCGCCGTCGTCGAGTTCGTACGGCGTCTCGCCGCGGGCCATCCGCGTCAGCATCGCCCGCGGCTCGCCCTGGTGGCCGGTGACGACCGGGAGGTAGTTCTCTTTGCCCTCGTTCATGATCCGTTTGAACGTCCGGTCGACGGATTTGCGGTGGCCGTACATCCCGAGATCGTTCGGGAAGTCGATGAAGTCGAGCCGTTCGGCCGTCCCCGAGTACTTCTCCATCGAGCGGCCCAGGAGAACGGGCTGGCGACCGATGTCGTCGGCGAACTCGACGAGGGACTTGACGCGGGCGATGTGACTCGAGAACGTGGTCGCGACGATGCCGCCGTCGTAATCCTCCAGGGAGTACATCACGTCCTTCAACTGTGCGCGCGCGACGGATTCGGAGGGCGTCTTGCCCTTCTTGCCGGCGTTCGTGCAGTCCTCGATGTAACAGAGCACGCCCTCGCGACCGATCTCGCGGAACCGCTCCATGTCGATCGGATCGCCGATGACGGGGTTGTGGTCCATCCGCTTGTCGAGGCCGTAGACGACGGCCCCCTCCGGCGTGTGCAAAACGGGGTTGATCGCGTCGATGACGGAGTGGGTCACGTTGACGAGTTCCAACTCGCAGTCCTCGCCGATATCCATCGACTCGCCGGGATCCATCTTGATGAGGTCGTTCTCGACGCCGAACTTCTCCTCGCTTTGGATCTCCTGTTTGACCAACTCGATGGTGAACGGCGTCGCCACGATCGGCGCGTCGTAGCGGTGTGCCAACTTCGAGATCGCCCCGATGTGATCGAGGTGGCCGTGGGTCGGCACGATGGCCTGCACGTCGCCCTCGATGTCGGACATGACGCGGTCGTCCGGAATCGCGCCCATGTCGATCAGATCGAGACTGTGCATCCGCTCGGTCTCGACGTTGTCGTGGATGAGAACCTTCGAGAGGTTCAGTCCCATATCGAAGATGACGACGTTGTCGCCGGCGCGGACCGCCGTCATCTGTCTCCCTACTTCCTCGTAGCCGCCGATGGTTGCGATTTCGACTTCCATAATTTGCCTCCGAGAGGACGATCGTCTGCCGGACGGCTGGGCGGCCGGCCATATACACGGCCGTCTGTGACGGACGCGACACCGACGGATCGGTGCGCCGACGGTCGGAACCGGCGAGGCGTTCGATCGGTCGACCCGATCGCGTGGCCCCGTCAGCCGTCTCCCGCCCGCAACTGCCGGCCGCCCGTCCGAGTCCGGGGCGACCGTCGCTCGGTTACCGGAGGCTTCGAACTCGGGGTTTAAAAACTAGTGGGTTGACGGCGACGGGGGCGCGGACAGACGGAACGGAGGTGCGATCACACGATCTCAGTTCCGGGATCGCCGCCGGCGGCGAACGCCTCCAGCCCGTCGAGATCGAAGACGTACGCCGGCGCGTCGAGCGAGAGGAGTTCGCGGACCTTGCCGGCCATCCCCCCGGTGACGTCCGTCGAGTCGCTCGCGCCGACCGCGTCGGCGACGTCACCGAAGGAGCCGATCCGGTCGACGACCTCCCCGTCGGCGTCGTAGACGCCCGGGACCGACGAGCAGACGCCGACGCGGTCGGCATCGAGTCCGGACGCGAGCGAGACCACGAGTTCGTCGCCGGAGACGATCGTCGCCCCGGTGTCGACGTGGACGACGGCGTCTCCGTGCAGTACGGGGACGAACCCCTCGTCGAGCATCGCCGCCGCCGGCCCGGCTTCGAGCCGGAGCGTCCCGTCGGCGGTCCGCGTCGCCGCCGAGAGGGGATGAACCGGAAGGGCCGACACTCCAGCCTCGACCAGCGCCTCGACCACGGCTTCGTTGAGCCGCTTCATCGCGCCGTGGATCGCACGGATCGCGCCGTCGTCGCGCGTTCCATCGGTGCTCGAAACGCCGTACTCGGCGGCGTGGTGGTGACCGAAGCTCCCGCCCCCGTGGACGACGGCGACCCGACCGGGGACGGTCGCCACGGCGGCGGCCGCCCGCCCGAGCGCCTCGGCGTCGACCGTCTCCGGCGTGTCCTTCTCGGTGACGACGCTCCCGCCGAGTTTCAGGACCGTCGTCTCACGGTTCGCGTCGGGTCGATCCGGCGCGTCCTGCTCCGGTCTCATCGCTCGGCCCGAACCCCCTCGGTGTCGAGTTCGGCGCGGAACGCGTCCACACATCCCGGGGTGTACTCCAGGGCCGTGTGGGTCTGTTCGGTCCGGTCCAACGCGACGATACAGCCGCCGCCACCGGCGCCGGTGAGTTTCGCGCCGAGGGCGCCGGCCTCGCGGGCCGCCCACACCATCGTATCGAGCGAGCGCGCGGAGACGCCGAGCGCCGACAGGAGCCCGTGGTTGAAGTCCATCAACCGGCCGAGCTCCTCGACGTCGCCGTCGCGCAACGCCGCCTCGCCCGCCCCGACGAGATCGCCGATCGACCCGACCGCGTCGGCGGCGAAGCCGTAGGTGTTTTTCAACTCCCGGACGCCGGCGACGAGTTCGCCCGTGTCGCCGGTGTTGCCGTCGTATCCGACGACGAACGGCAGCGTCGGGACGTCTTCGAGCCGCCGGCAGTCGTCGCCCTGCACCCGGACCGCC
>Ga0209917_1000754_pt1 | contig 13505 bp, 10 predicted proteins | sample SalPon2_C_H2O_MG_FD_185710 | JGI IMG/M metagenome (GOLD analysis project Ga0209917, IMG submission 185710) | Salt pond water microbial communities from South San Francisco under conditions of wetland restoration - Salt Pond MetaG R2_C_H2O_MG... | ecosystem: Environmental > Aquatic > Non-marine... | reverse complement strand
GAAGACGGTCCAGCCCCGCGACCTGTAAGGCGCTCTACTCTGTCGTTTTATTCTCACACCCGGAGCGTCGCGGCCGTCTCGGGCTCCCGTGCTGCGTTCGCCGTGGCCCGTCCGGTCACTCCCGCCCCGGCTCCGTGACGTCGACGCCGGTTTCGGTTCCGACGTGGAGCTCGTCTGCGAGCCCGACGAACAGTCCGTGTTCGACGACCCCGGGGGTCTCCGCGAGCGTCCCCGCCAGCGCCGCCGGATCCGTGATCGGACCGAACTCACAGTCGAGCACGAGGTGACCGTTGTCGGTGACGACCGGTCCGTCTTTTCGCTCGGCTCGCCGCAGCGTCGCGTCGCCGCCCGCGGCCGCGACCGCCGCTTTGACGACACCGCGGCCGCTCGCCAACACTTCGACGGGGACCGGGTGTGTGAGGACGTCGGTACACTTCGTCGCGTCCGCGACGACGAGGAACCGGTCCGCGGCCGCGTCGACGAGTTTCTCGCGGGCGTGGGCAGCACCGCCCCCCTTTATGAGGTCGCCGCCAGCGACGCAGTCGGCGCCGTCGACGGCGACGTCGATCCCGCCGGCGCCCGGACCGGTGACCGTCGCGAGGTCGACGAGCGGGATCCCGGCGTCGAGCGCGAGTTCGCGGCTGGCGAACGAGGTCGTGACGCCGGTGATCGAGAGCCCGTCGGCGACGCGCTCGCCGAGTGCTCGGATCGCGTGTGCCGCCGTCGAACCCGTTCCGAGCCCAACCACGTCGCCGTCGGTCACCACCTCGGCAGCCGACTCGCCGGCCCGCCGCTTCATCGCCTCGCTGCCGTCGCTCGACTTCATGTCCCCCGTGTGTCCGGCGCGATTGAAAAGGCGTCGGCACGGAGCCGTGCGGACCGCTCACTCCAGCCGGTCGAGGATCGCGTCCGCGTCGTACGCCAGCGAGAGCGCCCGCGATCGCCCTCGTCCCTCGACGTCGGTGTACTCGGCGTCGATCACGCCGAGCTGGTCGAGTTTGTTGACGATCTCCGAGTAGCGGGTGTACCCGAGGTCGGTCTCCGCGTGGAAGGCGTCGTAGACGGCCCCGGCCCGTTCGCCGTCGTGTTCGGCGAGCACCCGGACGAGCGCCCGCTCCGAGTCCGAGAGGCCCTGAAGCGACCGCGAGAGGTGAACGTGTTTTGACTTGTCGTAGGCGGCTTCGACGTCTTCGGTCTCGATCGTCTTCGAGGCACGCATCTCGGCGTTGAGCCCTGCCCGCCGAAGCAGGTCGATGCCAACCCGAAGGTCGCCGCTCTCTGTGGTCAACGCGGCGACCCGCTCGAGTGTCTTCTCGTCGACGACGTCGTCGTGAAAGCCGCGTCTCGCTCGTTCGCGGAGGATGTCGACGATCTCTGGGGTGTCGTACACCGGGAAGTACACCTCCTCCGGGCGGAACACCGACTGCACGCGGCCGTCGAGGTCGTCGATGACGTCGAGTCCGAGGTCCGATGAGACGACGACCACACCGATCTTTGCGCCCGCGTGTGCCTCGTGTGCGCGCAGCAACGAGTAGAGGGCGTCCGACGCCTCGTTCTCGTAGAACAGGTAGTTCACGTCGTCGAGCGCGACGACGAGCACCTCGTCTTCTTCGACGAGACGGTCGGTGATCTGGCTGAACAGCTTCTTGAACGAGATCCCGGACGAGGGCGGCTCGTACTCGAATATCCCCTCGAAGAGCCGGGAGAAGACGGCGTACCGCGTCGAGTCCACCTGACAGTTGACCCGCACCGTCCGCACCTCGGTCCGCGCTGTGAGCTCGCCGAAGAGCTTCTGGATCGCGGTCGTCTTGCCCGTCCCCGGCGGACCGCGCACGACCGTGTTCAGCGGTCGTGAGCCGCGAACGGCCGGCCGGAGCGCGTACTTCAGGCTCTCGAGTTGGCTCTCGCGGTGGCGGAACGTCTCCGGGACGTGGTCGATCTCGAAGACGGCCTCCTCGCGAAACACCGACTCGTCCCACGAGAGCATGTCGTCGCCGCCGTCCCCGACCATGGTGAACCAACCTCGCGCCGCTCACTTAACCATTGCCCGCGGCGCGGCGACGCCAAAATCCGGCTCGTTCGTCGCCAGCGCGCCCGGTCACGCGCGGCTCAAGACGAGGACCCGACGCGTCAGCGATCGGTGGACCCGCCGGTCGAAGCTCGCGTCGACGACCCACCCGGCACCCCGTGCGAGCCCGCGCCAATCCCGGTCGGCAATCACGACGGCACGCGCAGCGATCCTGGCGCTCTCTTCGAGCGCGCCGGCGACGAGTTCGGCCAGTTCGTGGCGGGCGATCTTCGACTGCCGGCCGTACGGCGCGTCGAAGACGACTCCGTCCGCGGCGTCGTCGTCGACCGGGAGCGTCGTCGCGTCGCCACGAAGCACGTGCCACGTCGGCGTCGACCCCGCTCGTCGCGCGGCCGTCGTTCGCTCGCTCGGGTCGTCGAGGCACGCGCGGAGATTCTCGCGCGTGCCGGTGACCATCTTCGCCTGCGCGTCACACGCGACGGTGTCCGCGCCGACGAGGCCGGCTTCGATCGGGAGGCCGCCGGTTCCACACATCGGGTCGAGTACCGTCCGTCCGGGGGCGGCTCCGGCGAGGTTCACGTACGCCCGAGCGTCGGCGGGCGCCATGCTTCCCGGCTGGAAGAACGGACGGTCCGTCGGATCCGGTGCGAACGCGCGCGACGGCTCGTGGGCGACCCAGCCGAGCGCACACAGCGCCGCCCGCCCCCCATCGGCCCCGTCGACTGCGTCGTGTTCGGCCCGTGGCCCGGCGGCGAACAGCGCCCGCAGCACGTGGTCCGGCGTCTCGAGGTCGACGTCGAACCCGCGGTCGACGAGCACACGCCCCAGGGACCGCTCTGCGGCCGTCGTCGAGACTGCCGTCGAGTTGCGGACGTTTCGCGCCCGCACGGCGACGGTGCCGGTCCGAGACAACGGAGCCGCCTCGAGGGCAGCGACCGCGGCGTCGACGTCCGCGTCGGCTCGCCCGATCGCCGTACAGACTCGGCGGGTGTACGCCAGTGCATCTGCGGTCGAGCCGACGCTCTTGGCGCTCGCGACTCCGGGCGCGAGGATGCGGACTCCCGCGGCGGTCGTCGCCGCTTCGGCGGCCGCGAACGCGTCCGCCTCGCCGGCCAGTTCGAGCCAGTACACCTCCGTGCGTCGGTGAGCCCACCGCATGAGCGTGACGGATCGGGTGTGCCCGGGCTAGCCGGAGTGCGCGCGCCCACGCGGCACCTGCGTGGGCGATCTCGGAGCGCCGACGGCGACCGCTGACCGACTTTTTTAACTTACCCACTCCTGTAGGTACGCCGGAATGGCCGACCCGAAGGACACGATAACCGTCGAGAACGTCGTCGCCTCTACCGGGATCGGGCAGGAGCTCGACCTCCAGAGCGTCGCGATGGACCTCGAAGGTGCCGACTACGATCCCGAGCAGTTCCCCGGTCTGGTCTACCGAACCACGGAGCCGAAGTCTGCGGCGCTCATCTTCCGATCCGGCAAGATCGTCTGCACTGGTGCTAACTCGACCGACGCCGTCCACGAGAGTCTCGACCTCGTCTTCGAGAAGCTGCGGGCGCTCCGTATCCCGATCGACGACGACCCCGAAGTCACCGTCCAGAACGTCGTCACCTCCGCGGACCTCGGCGCAGACCTCAACCTCAACGCGATCGCCATCGGCCTCGGATTAGAGCACATCGAGTACGAACCCGAGCAGTTTCCGGGACTGGTCTACCGGATCGACGACCCGGACGTCGTCGCGCTGTTGTTCGGCAGCGGCAAACTCGTGGTCACCGGCGGGACCGACCCGCAAGACGCCATCGACGCCGTCGACGTGATCACGGCGAAGCTCACCGACCTCGGCCTGCTCGGGTGAACGCCCCCTAGCGGCCCGTGCGGTGAACCACGGGTACTCCCCCTACGCCGACCGATCCCGTCGATACTTTGTCGTCCGGTCGCGTACCGATTTGCATGTCTGCACAGCCCGTGACGCCGGCGGCGGTGCTGGTGACCACCGTCGCGTTCGCGCTGTTCCTCTCCGTGACCGCCCACGTCGCCGCCCGGAACGTCCTCGGCGACGTCGACCCCCGACGCGCGCTCTACGTCGGCCCGCTGCCCGCGATCACGAGCGTCGTCGCCGGCGGGCTCTCGATCCCGGCGGCAGTGACGGTCACCGTCGCACTCGCACTCGACGCGGTCATGTTCCGGTGGAGCTACGAGCAGCCGCCGCGGGTCGTCGCGGTGTTGACGCTCATCCACGCCGTCGTCACCGTCCTCGTCGGCGTCGTCATCGGCGGTATCGCGCTGCTGCTCTCGACGCGACCAGGGTGATCGCTGCCCCACGCACGTCTCGTGGGGAGACCGACGCCGCCCGATCGATGCCGCGTGCGGCGTCGCTCACGGGTCAGGCGGCGGTCCGTCGTATGCGTCGTGGTCGCGATAGAAGTTCAACATCGCGAACTTCAGTTTCCCCGGGTCGACGTCTATCAGCTCCTCGCGCTCTTCGAGCGGGAACGACCCCCGCACCGAGTATTTTCCCATGTCTGCGGCGGTGTACCGCCGGTCGGCCAGGATCCGAACGCCGTAGTCGGACGGTCCGCGGACGACCCTCCCGAGTGCCTGTCGAGTCTTCCGAATCGTCGGCACCTCCACCGCGTACGCCCACCCAGGGTCTCGCGCGCGGTCGTGGTCGGCGAACGCGCGGCTATACGCCGCCTGGACTGCCTCCATCCGGTCCGAGAGGTGTGGATACGGCACGCCCACGACGACGACGGTCCGGGCGTCGTCGTCGTCGAAGCTCACTCCCTCTGTGAGCGTCCCCCACAGCGAGGTGAACAGTGCGGCGTCGTTCTGCTCGACAAATGCCCGGCGAAGCGCCGCCTCGTCCTCGCTAGGCCCATCGAGGTAGAGCGGTCCGAGGTCGCCCCCGGCCACCCCGTCGCGGCCACCGCCGAGCCGCTCGTAGTAGCGCTCGGCTTCCGCGTACGAGGGAAAGAACGCGAGCGTGTTCCCCGGGGTGAAACGAATTGCGTCCCGAAGCAGCGTCGAGACCGTCTCCTGGGTTTCGGTGTCGCTGCGCTCGGCGGCAAAGAGCGGTGGGGTGTCGACCGCGAACGTCCGGCGGTTCGCCTCCGGGTACCCCATCTCGTACGCGAGCGAGGCGACGTCTTCGAGCCCGAGCACCTCTTGGGTGACGTCGAACGGCCGAAGGGTCGCGCTCATCAGCACGCTCGCGGCGACCTCATCGAACAGCTCCGCCGTCACGCGGCTCGGGATACAGGTGTACAGCTCGGCGCGGCCGTACACCTCGTCTGTCGTTCCGTCGCGCCGGACAGACGCGATGGGGTGTTGTCCGAGTTCGGTCCCGGCCTCCATCCACGTCGAGACGAACCGCGCGACCTGCAGGAGCTGACACTCGGTGCGGCTCGTGGTCTCGCCGTCACGATACCGTCGCTCGTACTCCTCGTCGAGCGCCTGTCCGAGTTGGACCGCGAGCTCCGTCTCGGCGTCGATCCCCGTCCCTTCGTAGTGGCGGAGGAACGCGAGCGTGAGGTCGTCCCGACGGTCGTCGTTGGCGATCGCGACGTCTTCCCACCGCTCTCCGACGGCCTCACGCGCGCCGAAGCCGAGCGCGTCGTCGTACGTCTCGACGAGCGCGCGCCGGAACGCTCGTACGACGTTCGCCGCCGGCTCGGCGCGCGAGTCGTCGCTCTCGGTCACCTCTTCTATCGCGGCATCGAGGGTCGTCTCGGTGAGCGTGCGGGTCGCGTGGTCGCGGGCGGCGTCCTCTACGTTGTGTGCCTCATCGAAGACGGTGAGGATGTCGTCGGGGTCGCGGTCGATCCACCGGAAGAACTGCTCGCGGATCGTCGGGTCGAGCAGGTGGTGGTAGTTGCACACGACGAGGTCGACGCCTTCCATCCCCGCTTTGAGGAGTTCGTAGCCACACAGTTCTCGCTCGTCTGCGTACGCGTACACGTCCTCGGGCGTGCGAACGTCCTCGAAGAGCCACTCGAAGAAGTCGTCTGTGTCCTCCAGGAGGTTGTTCCGGTAGTGCGCACAGACGTTCGCCGTCTCGTACTCGTCGAGCTCGCTCTCGAGGTCCTCGAGCTCGTCCATGACCGCCTCGCGGGCTTCGGCGGCGCCGGCGTTTCCTTCGCGACTCGCCGCGAGCAACTCGCGCTCACGGGCCGCCAACTCGCGCACGTCTGACTCCGTCTCGACCAGCTCGCGGGTGGTGTCTCGGAGCGTTTGACACTCCTGGTAGTCGACGTCGATGTGACACATCGACGACTTTCCTTTGAACACCACGGCGCGGATCGGCTCGGTGCGGGTGATAGCGCGGGCGTCCTCGACGAACTGGCGCATCTGTTCGTGGACGTTGGTGGTGATGACGACCGTGCGGTCGTGTTCGCGGGCGTGTGCCAACGCGGGGACGAGCGCCGAGAGCGTCTTGCCAGTCCCCGGTGCGCCCTCGAACAGCACGTCTTGGCCCCGTTCTAGCGCGTTGGCGACCCGGTCCATGGCCTCGCGCTGGTTCGGGTACGGCTCTTCGTAGGGGAAAAACCGTAGATGCGACGGCGCTGACACGCCGACGAATTCGTCGGCATCGCGTATAAGCCGTCGGGTGCCGCGGTGAACGTGATCGTCGGGACCGATTCAGCGGTCGAATGCGACCGAGTGGCTTTTTACTAGGCTCTCTCGAACCATCAGCCAGCGAATGTTCGACGAGATCCTCGAGAAGTTCGAGGGGTCCCCGAGCCAACAGGCGGTCATCCGGCTGTTCTTAGAGCGCGGCTTCTCGGTCAACGAGGCCGGGCGGGTCGTCTCCGGGGGGATCGAGATTCCGTACACCGGGATCGCCCGCGAACTCGACGTCGACCGTCGCGTGGTCGACTCGACGACGGATGCCATCCTCGCGGATCCGGAGCTCAAACGCATCTTCACGAACATCTCGTCGGTGCCGAGCCTGATGGATCTCGCGCCGGTACTCGACCTCACGGTGATGACGATAGAGGTCGCGGCCGCCGACGAGGCGGGGATCGTCGCCGAGGTCACCGGCATCCTCGCCGACCACGACGTCTCGATCCGGCAGGTGTTGAGCGACGACCCGGAGTTCACCGACGACCCAAAGCTGTACGTCATCACCGACACCGAGCTGTCCGGCGACCTGCTCGTCGAGATTCGGTCGCTCCCGTACGTCCACCGCGTCGGCTTCTGAGGGCCCCTCACTCGCGTCGATCACGGTCTCTTCGTGTCCTCGTTTCACCTGACTGCGCGCTCCCAGCGTGTACACGCCGCTCGTCGACCACAGCTGTCGAACCGGTACGCAGCCCGCGACCGCGGTGACGACGTATCACGAATGACGGCGCAGTGCCCGTCGTCTCTCGCCGCGATTTCACTTTCACGTAGCTGTAAACCAGACTTTATAACCGAAGCCGCACAACCTCGGTGTACATGCCCGAAGACGAACTCGAGGACCTTCCTGGCGTCGGCCCGGCGACCGCAGACAAGCTGATGGACAACGGATTCGAGAGCTACCAGTCCATCGCCGTGGCGAGTCCCGGCGAGATGTCGAACACGGCCGACATCGGCGAGTCGTCGGCCGCGGACATCATCAACGCGGCACGCGACGCGGCGGACGTCGGCGGCTTCGAGACGGGCGCGACCGTCCTCGAACGCCGCCAGGAGATCGGCAAGCTCTCCTGGCAGGTCTCGGAGGTCGACGACCTCCTCGGTGGCGGCATCGAGACGCAGTCGATCACCGAGGTGTACGGCGAGTTCGGCTCCGGCAAGTCGCAGGTCACCCACCAGATGGCGGTCAACGTTCAACTCTCGCCGGAACACGGTGGCCTCGACGGCGGCTGCATCTTCGTCGACTCCGAGGACACGTTCCGCCCCGAGCGGATCGACGACATGGTGCGTGGACTCGACGACGATATTCTCTCAGCCGAGATGGAGCGCCGCGAGATCGAGGGGACGCCGGACGACGAGGAGGCGATGGAGGCGCTCATTAGCGCGTTTCTCGATCAGATCCACGTCGCGAAGGCGTTCAACTCCAATCACCAGATCCTCCTCGCCGAGAAGGCCAAGGAACTCGCGGGCGAACACGAAGAGGGTGAGTGGCCGATTCGTATCGTCTGTGTCGACTCACTCACCGCCCACTTCCGTGCCGAGTACGTCGGCCGGGGCGAACTCGCCGACCGCCAGCAGAAACTCAACAAACACCTCCACGACCTCATGCGAATCGGTGACCTGTACAACACCGCTATCCTCGTCACCAACCAGGTGGCGTCGAACCCCGACTCGTACTTCGGCGACCCGACGCAGGCGATCGGCGGCAACATCCTCGGCCACGCCTCGACGTTCCGGATGTACCTCCGTAAGTCGAAGGGGAACAAGCGGATCGTCAGGCTCGTCGACGCCCCGAACCTTGCCGACGGCGAGGCCGTAATGCGCGTCCAAGGTGAGGGCCTCAAAGCCGAGTAGGACGGGTCGCTCGCTCGCACCGCTCGGATCGGGCTGTACGAACGTCAACTTCTCCGGCTATTCGTCGCTACGGCCCGAAATTGAGCCGTACACGCGCTCTCGTCGAATCGTATGCGTGACGCGAACAGCAATATTTGCGCGAGACCGGCGCGCACCGGCCTGAACACGCCGATGATCGCCGTTTTCGACGATCGTGTTGTGTGTGTGTCACTACGACTGTCAACCTTCCGTGCAAGAATTGCTCGCCGGCTGTCCGGAATACGACCTTATACATCTTAGACACGTCCTTATATTTGACGCGCTCGATTCGCACGGGTGAATTTTTTCCGAATTTCAACTCAAGTGTTTATATGTGTGGCTTCTCGGAGTGTCTAACGTGATTCACAGCACAAACGCGTGGTCAAACACCACATTCGAATCGGATCGTACGACGATCGCTTGGACCGCGGTGGAGGTATCCGATGACTGATATCGCTACCGTCATCGACGCGGTCAACCAGACCTGGATCCTCACGGTCTCGTTTTTGATCTTCTTCATGCACGCGGGCTTCGCCATGCTCGAGGCGGGCCAGGTCCGCTCGAAGAACGTCGCCAACCAGCTCACGAAGAACATGCTGACGTGGGCGGTTGGCGTCTCCGTGTTCTTCGTCATCGGAACCGGCTTCGAGAGTCTGATGACCGGTGCTGGGTTCGCGCCTGCGGCGGGCGCCGGCGGCTACGTCGGCTGGCTGTACGGGGCCGTCTTCGCGATGACCGCTGCGACGATCGTCTCGGGGGCCGTCGCCGGCCGCGCGAAGCTCCGTGCGTACATGACGTACACGTTCCTGCTCGCGGCCGTTATCTACCCGATGGTCACCGCCATGACGTGGGCCGCACCGGAGACCGGCCTCGTCGAGCAGCTCGTCGGTGCGCCGTTCGCCGACTTCGCCGGCGGCATGATCGTCCACGGTATGGGCGGTATCGCCGGGCTCACGGCCGCGGCGGTGCTCGGCCCGCGGATGGACCGCTACAACGACGACGGCAGCGTCAACGTCATCCCCGGTCACTCGATGACGTTCGCAGTGCTCGGCACCCTGATGCTTTGTTTCGGCTGGTACGGCTTCAACGTCGGCACCGCGGGCGCGTTCGACCTCGGTGACGGCGCGAACACCCTCAGTCTGGTCGCGATGGGAACGACCATCGCTATGGCAGCCGGCGCCATCGGTGCGGCGGCCGTCACCTGGATTCAGTCCGGAAAAGTCGACACGCTGTACACCGCAAACGGCATGCTCGCCGGTCTCGCTGGCATCACGGCGATCCCGAACACGACCGCGTGGTGGGGCGCCTTCGTCGTCGGCGGACTCGCCGGCATCCAGCTCCCGATCGTCTTCGACTTCGTCTCCGAGCGGCTCAAGATCGACGACGTCTGTGCCGTCTTCCCCGTTCACGGCAGTGCCGGCGTGCTCGGTACGCTTTTGATGCCGTTCGTAGCCGTTCCCGGTGCGTTCGAAGCGAGCGTCGGCACGCAGTTCGTCGCACAGCTGACCGGCGTCGTCATCATCGGTGGCTGGACGCTGACCGCGACCGCGGTCGTCTGGTACGTGCTCAAGGCGCTCGGGCAGGCACGCGTCACGCCCGACCACGAGCAGGACGGCCTCGACATCGCCGAACACGGCGTCGAGACCTACCCCGAGTTCGGTGGTGATCGCGTCGCGACCGACGGCGGACCGACCGTCGTCGACACCACCGAGTCCGGCCCGCGCGCCGACGGCGGCGTCGAGGCGGGCTCGCCGATCAAGATGGTCAGCGCGGTCGTCCGTCCCGACAAGCTCGGTGACATCAAACAGGCGCTCGCGGAGATCAACGCGCCCTCGCTCACCGTGACGAACGTCTCCGGCCGCGGCTCACAGCCCGCGAAGACGGGCCAGTGGCGCGGCGAGGAGTTCACCGTCGACCTCCACCAGAAGGTGAAAGTCGACGTCGTCGTCGCCGACATCCCTGCAGACGAGGTCGCAGAAGCCATCTGTGAGGCCGCGGCGACCGGCGAACCGGGCGACGGCAAGGTGTTCATCCTGCCGGTCGAAGACGCCGTGCAGGTTCGCACCGGCAAAAGCGGCACCGAAGCGGTCTGAGACTTCGACTCGGACACCTCGCTGTCGTCACTCGGATCCACTCGCTTGCGGTGCAGTTGCGTTTCCTCTCGGTCCGTTTTTCATCGCCGACCGCTTTGCCGACGGTCGACAACGCCTTTCACTTGGGCAGTCGTATGGCTGTCTATGCAGCACCAGCGATCTCGCGACCTGTACGACCGCGCGCTGTCGGTGATGCCAGGCGGGGTCAACTCGTCGGTCCGTGCGACGATGCCGCATCCGTTCTTCGTAGAGCGCGGCGACGGAGGCCACGTGATAGACGCCGACGGCAACCGGTACGTCGACTGGGTGATGGGGTACGGACCGTTGTTGTACGGTCACGACCTCCCAGAGCCGGTGTCTGCGGCCGTCCAGTCACACACGGCCGCAGGACCGATGTACGGGGCGCCGACCGAAATCGAGGTCGAACACGCCGAGTTCGTCGCCAGACACGTCCCGAGCGTCGAGTCGATCCGCTTCGTCAACTCCGGTACGGAGGCGACGGTGTCTGCAGTCCGGTTGGCGCGGGGCCACACCGGGCGGAACAAGATCGTCGTGATGCAAGGCGGCTACCACGGTGCTCAGGAGTCGACGCTCGTGGAGGGTGGCCCGGAGAATCCACACCCGTCGACCGCCGGGATTCCCGAGTCGTTCGCCGAGCACACGCTGCCGATCCCGTTCAACGACCCAGACGCAGCTACCGAGGTGTTCGCCGAACACGGCGACGACATCGCGGCCGTCCTCGTCGAGCCGATCCTCGCCAACATGGGCATCGTGATGCCGGTCGACGGCTACCACGAGACGCTCCGCGACCTGTGTACGGACCACGGCGCGCTGTTGATCTTCGACGAGGTGATCACGGGCTTCCGGGTCGGTGGGCTCGGCTGTGCACAGTCGCGATTCGGCGTCACGCCCGACCTCACTACGTTCGGGAAGATCATCGGCGGCGGCTTTCCGGTCGGGGCAATTGGGGGTCGCGCGGACGTGATCGAGGGGTTCACGCCCGCGGGCGACGTCTTCCAGTCCGGCACCTTCTCGGGCCACCCGGTGACGATGGCCGCGGGAAAGGCGAGTCTCGAGTACGCCGCTGAACACGACGTCTACGACCACGTGAACCGCCTCGGTCGCCGGCTTCGGGAGGGCATCGCGGAGATCTGTCGGGAACGCGCACCGGAGTACACGGTCGTCGGCACCGACTCGATGTTCAAGACCGTGTTCACCCGCGAGGTGCCCGGCGACGTCGACGCCTGCTGTGCGGGGGGCTGTCAACAGGACGCCACCTGCGCCCGGTACGACCACTGTCCGAAGACCGGTGCCGACGTCGCCGACGCCGCGACCGACCGCTGGGAGCGGGTGTTCTGGCAGCGGATGGTAGACGAAGGCGTGTTCCTCACGGCTAACCAGTACGAGTGTCAGTTCGCCTCGTACGCGCACACCGACGAGGACGTCGATCGGACGCTCGAGGCCTACCGCGCCGCCCTGTGAGCGCTGTGCCCGCCCGACCCGCATCGATCCCGGAATGCTCTTGTACGAGGCCGCTCGTACCGAGGTATAATGGCAGCAGTCGCTCGTCCCGACGCGCCTCGCCGAGGCCGACGAGCGCTGCGACCGCGACGAGACGTCCGACCGCCGCGACCGGATTCCGGCGCGGCGCGACGACCGGCCCTCCGTGGCCGATAACTTCTCTCCCTCGTCGCGTTCGCGCCGATTCGCTCCAGAGAGCCGTTGCTCTCTCGCGTGAGCGGCGGCGCTCTCCGTAAATTCCAAAAATACTATCGGTGAATTTAATAGCCGCCCGCCGGTCGTACACGGTAATGACACGCGTTGCACTCGCGTTCAGCGGCGGACTCGACACCACGGTCTGTGTGCCGCTTTTGAAAGAAGAGTACGGCTACGACGAGGTCATCGGCGTCAACGTGGACGTCGGCCAGCCGACCGACGAGTTCGACGAGGCCGAAGAGACCGCAGACGCGCTCGGACTCGACCTCCACGTGGTCGACGCGAAAGCCGAATTCGCCGACCTTTGTTTCGACGCGGTGAAAGCGAACGCGACGTACCAGGGCTACCCGCTCGGGACCGCGCTCGCCCGTCCCGTCATCGCCGAGTCGATCCTCGAGGTCGCCATCGACGAAGGGTGTGACGCCGTTGCACACGGCTGTACGGGGAAGGGGAACGACCAGCTCCGCTTCGAGGCCGTCTGGCGCGGCTCAGACCTCGAGGTCATCGCGCCGGTTCGCGAGCTCGGACTCACCCGCGAGTGGGAGATCGACTACGCAGCAGAAAAGGACCTGCCGGTCGAAGCCGGCGACGGCGGCGTCTGGTCCATCGACGAGAACATTTGGTCGCGTGCGGTCGAGGGCGGCGAGTTAGAGAACCCCGACTACGAGCCGCCGGAGGACATCTACGAGTGGACCGCAGAACCCGAAGGCGAGACCACGATCGAGGTGACGTTCGAGGCGGGTGTCCCGGTTGCTGTCGACGGCGAGGAGATGGATCCCGTCTCGCTCATCCAGTACCTCAACGAACACGCGGGCGCGTACGGCGTCGGGCGCACCGACGTGATGGAAGACCGCATGCTCGGCCTCAAGGTGCGTGAGAACTACGAGCATCCGGCTGCAACGGTGCTTCTCACCGCCCACCAGGCGCTCGAAGACCTCGTGCTCACGAAAAACGAGCGCTCGTTCAAATCGGGCATCGAACACGAGTGGGCAGAGAAGGCGTACGAGGGGCTCGTCTTCGCGCCGCTCGTGGACGCGCTCGACGCGTTCATCGGCGAGACCCAGGAGACGGTGACCGGCACCGCGACGGTGAAGGTGTCCGGTGGCAGCTGTCGGGTCGTCGCCCGCGACTCGGCGTACGCGGTGTACTCAGAAGAAATGGCGTCGTTCAACACCGAAGAC
>Ga0209917_1000743_pt1 | contig 13571 bp, 14 predicted proteins | sample SalPon2_C_H2O_MG_FD_185710 | JGI IMG/M metagenome (GOLD analysis project Ga0209917, IMG submission 185710) | Salt pond water microbial communities from South San Francisco under conditions of wetland restoration - Salt Pond MetaG R2_C_H2O_MG... | ecosystem: Environmental > Aquatic > Non-marine... | reverse complement strand
ATGTCCTGCCAATCGCGTACGCGCATGGACGACAGTATGGGTCAGAATCCGTATGAGCGTATCGGTCGGGGAGAGGTCGTCGACGCCGACCGAGGACCTCGTGCACCGACAGCGTTTTTTCGCGACGACGACGACGGGTGCGCGTGAAGATTCGGGGGCCCATCGTGTCGGTCGCGGAGCCGCGAACGGTGTCGACGTCGTCGGGCGAGCGCACGCTGTGTGAGATCGACGTCAGGCCGGACCGCGGCGAGCGGAGCCCCGTCACCGTTACGCTCTGGGGCGACTGGGCAGAGACGGCCGAGTACGCCGAGCCCGGGATGTCTTTGCTCGTCACCGAGGCGGCCGAGAACGACTACCGGGGCGAGACGGGGTACGCGACGTCCGGTGACTCGTGGGTCGTGCTGGAGCCCGACTTCCTCGTCGACGTCACCGGCATCCGGTCGTGGGTGCAGTGTCCCCGACTTTACTACCTCAACAAGCTCTCGGGTATCCCGCTCAACTACCCCGTGGTCAAGGGGACGATCGTCCACGAGGTGTTTGGCGACCTGCTTCGCGGCGTCGACCTCGAGGCAGCGGTGTCGGACCGTGTCGAGGAGGCCGGGCTGGAGTTGGGGCTTCTCGGGTACGACCGCGCGACCGTCGAAGACGAGGTTCGACGCAACGCAGCGGCGGTCGAGGGCTGGCTCGCGCAGGGGACGCTCGGTGCCGACGACTCCTGGCGCTCCGAGTTCACGCTCCTCTCGCCGACGTTCGGGTTGAAGGGCCGGGCGGACGCTCTCCGGCGTGGAAGCCCCGTGGAGTTAAAGACCGGGAAGAACACCAACCGTGAGCCGCGCTTTCAGGACAAGATCCAGGCGGCCTGTTACGCGCTCATGCTCGAAGAACGCGGCGTCGACCCGGAGTTGGCGACGCTGTTGTACACGAAAAACACCGCGCTCGACCGCTCGGAGGCGTCTGGCGACCTCTCGCCGGCGAAGGAGTTCACCGTGGGCACCGGCCTACTCCGGTTCGTCGTCCGTGAGCGCAACGCGCTGGCGGCGATGGAGTGGCGGGCGCTTTACGATCCGGGTGCTCGACCGACGGTGCCGACCGGCCACGAGGCCGACGCGACGTGTTCGTACTGTTTCGAACAGGACACGTGCATGGTCGTCTCCGGCCGGCTCGACCAGGAGTCGAAAGCCGGCCAGGTCGGGACGCCGGTACCCGAGGACGAGCGGGCGTACTTCGACCGGTTCTACGTCGCGATCGAAGAAGAGCGCCGACAGACCCACGCGGAGTACCGGAAGCTATGGGAGCAGTCACCCAGCGAGCGCGCAGCGGACGACCGCGCCCTGATCGACCTCGAGCCGATCGCCCAGACGCAGGTCGACGACAACCGGTTCGAACTCCGCGCACGAGTACCCGACGGTGCGGTCTCAAAGTTGCGAGAGGGCGACGTGGCGCTCGCCAGCGACGGGAATCCGGTCGAGGGGCACGCCGAGCTCTGTCGAATCACCGCCCTTGAGGACACGGCCGTCGTCGAGACCGACGAGCCCGTCGAGCTCCGTCGGCTCGACGTGTATCCATCCGAGATATCCGTCGACCGGATGCTCACCGCCCTCCACGATGCAGTGTTGAAAGGCGACGAACGGCGCAAAGACGTGGTATTCGGCCGGCGCGAGCCGTCGTTTCGCGACCGACCGGCGGGTGAGGATCGACAGGCATACATCGACAACAACGCGGCCCAGGACGCCGCCGTCGCGCTCGCTGTCGACGCCGAGGACTGTGCACTGATCCACGGCCCGCCTGGGACAGGCAAGACGTACACGATCGCCCGGACGATCCGGGCGCTCGTCGAGAACGGAAACCGTGTGTTGCTTGCCGCCTTCACCAACCGGGCCGTCGACAACGCGATCGAGGCGCTTCGCGACCAAGGGTTCGAAGACGTGTGTCGGATCGGCTCGGAGAGCGGCGTACGACGCGACATGCACGACCTCCGGCTCGTCGAACGAGGCGACCCGGACGCCAAGGCGGCCGAGCTGCGGTCGGCGCCGGTGGTCGCGGCGACGACGGCGGCGTGTGGGTCGCGGGTCCTCCGGGAGTGTTCGTTCGACGTGGCGCTCGTCGACGAGGCCTCACAGCTGACCGAGCCGAGCACGCACGCGGCGATCGCGTTAGCGGACCGGTTCGTGCTCGTCGGTGACCACCAGCAGCTCCCGCCCGTCGTCCGTGCCGAGAACGACCTCGAACGGTCGCTGTTCGAGCGACTCATCGAGACGTATCCCGACGCGAGCGTGCTACTCGATCGACAGTATCGCATGAGCCAGCGCATCCAGGCGTTCTCCTCGGCCGCGTTCTACGACGGGGCGCTCAGACCGGCGACGCCTGCGGTGGCACGACGGAGCCTCGGGGACCTCGCCGACCTCGATGCGCTTCCCACGGGGCTCGACGGCGGGGTCGCGGTCGTCGACCCCGATGGGACGCGGGACGGCAACCGAAACCTCGCCGAGGCGCGTCGGGTGGCCGAGATAGTCGACGCCTACCGGGCCGCCGGCGTCGACGCCGACGATATCGGCGTGATCGCTCCGTTCCGCGCACAGGTCGCCGAGATTGGTGGACGCACGGACGTGACCGTCGACACGGTCGACCGGTTCCAGGGCTCTGCAAAGGAGGTGATCGTCGTCTCGTTCGTCGCCACGAGCGCCCTCGACGGACCGATCTTCGAGGACCACCGCCGGGTGAACGTGGCGCTCACCCGGGCAAAACGCCAGCTCACGCTCGTCTGTGACACCGACGCGCTGGCAAGTGACCCATTCTACGCCCGGATGCTCGAGTGGGCACGACGGTGAGTCGAGGTGGAGGCGCCGCAGCCGTCCGATTCACTCGGCGGCGTCCGGGTCGGCTTCGGTGACGATTCCCGGCTCCGTGCTCGCGATGACGATCATCCGGTCGGTGAGGTCTTCGATCGTGTTCGCGAGCTCGTCGAGTAAGATCGCGAGCTCGCGGTAGACGAGCGGCGCGTCGATCGACTCGTCGGCGAAGGCGGTCGCGATGGCATCGTTTCGACGCTCGTCACAGGCGCTCTCGAGGCCCCGGATCGTCTCGATGTCGTCGACGAGCGTGCGGGTGACGTCGCTCTGGGTGAGCCCGCGGACGAAGTCACCGACGACCGACTCCAGTGCCGCCGTCATCTCGACTATCAGGTCGGCCATCTCGCGCATGTCGGCGAACGGTTCGACGTCGGCCGGCGGGCGCATCATCACGACCTCCTGGACGATGCGCTCTGTGTGGTTCGCGACCACGTCGAGCGTCTTGTACAGGTCGATGAGTGCCGACTCGTTGAACGTGATCCGGGTGTTGAGCAGTCCGATGTCGTCGGGACCAGCGTTGGTTATCACGGCGGTCAGCTCGCGAACGCGCTCGTCGCACTCGCTCTCGATACTGCCGATCTCCGCGACCGTCTCTGCAGGGTCGTCCGTCGTCTCGTACGCCTCGAGTGCGACCGGGAGGAGGCGGACGCAGTCGTGGATCCGCTCGAGGTACGCGTCGGTCTGTGTTTCGAGTCGCTCGCCGAAGTCGCCGTCGGTAGCCATACACGACGTGACAGCACCCATGGGTAAAACGGTTCGTCGAGGGAGTGGCGCGCAGCCGTCGACAGCCTAGATACGAGTCGACGACTACTCGCGTTCGGCGCGCTGATGGGCGGCGTAAAACAACGGTACGAGGAGTGCGCCGGCGACGCCCAAGCCGAGCGCGAGCGCGACGATATCGCCGGCCGTGAGTCCGTCTCCGCGCTGTCCGTCGGTCGACGCGGCCGTCTCGTTCTCCGCAGTCGCGGTCCCGTTCGTCCCGTCGTCGTCCATCCCGTCGTCCGTCTCACCACCGTCCGCTCCGTCGCCCGGTGTCACGAGCTGGTCGTCACTCTCGCCGATCGCGACGACGCCTTTCATCCCGACGGCCTGATGTGGCGTACAGAGGTACGCGAAGACGTCTCCACTGGTGGCGTCCGAGAAGGTGTACTCGAAGGTGTGGCCGGCCTCGCCGACGGTTTCGCCGCTGTCGAAGGGGCCGTCGTCGGCGACCACGTTGTGTGCGCCGCCCGCGCCAGTCCACTCCCACACCACGGTGGTTCCCGGGTCGACCAGGATCGCTGCCGGCCCAAACACCAGTCCGTTTTCGCCTGCCCCGACGGCGACGGTGACCTCGTCGCGACCGCGGTAGTCGTGTGTGCCGTCGTAGTTCGGGACGTCCGACAGCCAGTCGCCGTACTGAGCGCTCACCGAGGCCGGAGCCGCAGCGAGGCCCGCCGCGGCAGCCGCACCGACACTCCCCGCGCGGAGAAATCGGCGACGGTCGAGTGATGCGCGGGCGGCCGAGGGCGCGTCGGAGTTCGAATGCATGCGTGGAGATGAGACGGTCGGCATCTTCAACCACGCGATATACCGCGCCGTCTCACCCGTCGTCCCCGTACCACCCGTCGGTTCCGTCTCGCTCGTTGCCTTCCCCACGGTCCTCGGGCGCGGGGGCGTCGGCTGTAGTCAGTCGTCGGCTGCGGGGGCGTCGGCGGTCGGCGCCTCGACCGGCCGATCGGTTTCTTCGCCCTCGACATCGAACGGGTACGCGCCCGTCACACAGCCCAGACAGAGGTTCGCACGCGAGGCGTCGAGGGCCGCGGCGACCGCGTCGATAGAGAGGTACGCGAGTGAATCGGCGCCGACGGCGTCGCGGATCGCCGCCGGCGACTGATCCGCGGCGATGAGCTCCTCGCGGGTCGCCATGTCGATGCCGAAGTAACACGGCGCGACGATCGGTGGCGCACCGATCCGAAGGTGGACCTCCTCGGCACCGGCCTCTCGCACCAGCTCGACGAGCTGCGTCGAGGTGGTGCCACGGACGATGGAGTCGTCGATGATCGTGACCGACTTCCCCTCGACCGTCGAGCGAATCGGGTTGAGTTTCAGTCGGACGGCACGCTCGCGCTCGTCTTGGGTCGGCATGATGAACGTCCGGCCGACGTACCGATTCTTCATCAGTCCCTCTGCGAACTCGATGCCTCCCTCTCCTTCTGGGCGGGGCGCACCGTCGGCGTCCGTCTCGGCGGCCGCGTCGGCGTACCCGGAGGCGAACGCCCGACCGGAGTCGGGCACGGGCATCACCACGTCGGATTCGACGCCGGACTCCTCCCAGAGCTTTCGGCCCAGCTCGCGGCGGACCTCGTAGACGAGCGATCCGTCGATGACGGAGTCGGGTCGGGCGAAGTAGACGTGCTCGAAGAAGCAGTGCGCGGTCGACTCGGGCTCGATGAGTTGGTACGTGTCGTAGTCGGAACCGTCCGGTTCCAAGACGACGAGTTCACCCGGCTCGACGTCGCGGACCAGCTCACCGTCGAGGGTGTCGATGGCGGCGGATTCGCTGGCGAGGACGTAGCCGTCCTCGAGTTCGCCGAGACACAGGGGGCGGTTGCCGAGCGGGTCGCGCACGCCGAAGACGGTGTCGTCGTGTGAGATGGCGAGCGAGTACGAGCCGTGGATGCGCTTCATCGTGTGTTTGACCGCGCGAACAAGGTCTTCTTCGAGGAGGTTCCGCGCGAGGTCGTGTGCGATCACCTCGGTGTCTCCGTCGGAGGTAAACGCGTGGCCCGCGGCCGCGAGCTCCTCGCGGACCTCGTCGGCGTTCACGAGGTTGCCGTTGTGTGACAACCCGAGCGAGCCAGATTTAAACGAGACCGAAAACGGCTGTGCACAGCTTTTGTCCAGGCTCCCGGCGGTGGGGTAGCGAACGTGACCGATGCCGGTCGAGCCCGCCAGCGATTCGAGGTCACCGGGGTCGAACGCGTCGCCGACGAGTCCGCGCTCGACGTGCGTGTGTTGTTGAAACCCGTCGTGGGTGACGATCCCCGCCGACTCCTGTCCGCGGTGTTGGAGCGCGTACAGCGCATAGTACAACGGTCGCGCCGCAGAGCGGTCAGCGAGAGAGACGCCGACGATACCACACTTCTCACGCGGTTCGTCGCCGGCGAGGTCTCCACCGGATTGCATGGGTCACGGTGCGCGTGGCGGCGATAAAAACCCTCGTGTTCGTGGCGTACCGTCCCGCTCTCTCACCCACGAGTGTGCACGTTTGTGGATCTACTCGAGGGAGAGGTCGACGGGGGTCTCGGCGGCGAGGTTGTCGCTCACCGGACACCGGTCCTCGGTTCGCTCGAGCCACTCGCGTTCGGTCTCGTCGTCGACGGGGTCGCCTGCCGCGTCGGTCAGATCGGCCCGAATCGACGCGGTGATCTGCTGGTACCCCGCCCGTGAGTCGACGTCTGCGCCCTGGAACCGCGCCGGGTCCAGTTCGCCGTCGACGTCGACGACGAGCGACTCGACGTCGAGGTCCATCTCCGCGGCGACCGCGTGGCCGACGATACTGAGACACCCACCGAGTGCGCCGAGGAGGTACTCGACCGGGTTTGGCCCCTCGTTCGTCCCGCCGAGTGACTCTGGCTCGTCGATCACGTACGCGAAGTCGCGCGTCTCGACGCGGACCCGCGTGCCGGCTTCGAGTTCGGTGTGCGTGTCGAACGTCACGGACTGCTGTCCTGATTCGCTCATACATCACCGTTCGTTCGGGACACACTTCAGCGTCGCCAGAATTCTCAGTGCCCGACGACGTGTGTGGCCGCAGACCGAAGAGATGCCCAGAAGGCTGTACATACTATTCAGGAATCCCGTGGGCGGTTCAGGACATGAGCCGGCCACCGCTCACCGCGTCACCGTCAGGCACCACCGATGACCGACCGAGGGTTGAACGCGTTTGCGACAGCGAGGAGGTACAGCATCTCCTCGAGATACTCACCGACCGGCGGTGTCGGGCGATCCTCGATGCGACGAGCGATACGATCCTCTCGACGCGTGAGATCGCCGAGGCGTGCGGGTTCCCCCTCTCGACGACGTATCGAAAAGTCGAGTCGCTCACCGAGGCGGACCTCCTCGACGAACGCGTCAGGGTCAAGTGCTCGGGTCGACACCCCAGCGAGTACGTTCGAATCGTCGAGTCGCTAGCCGTCTCGGTCGGCGAGAGTGGGCAGATAGACCTCTGGCTCTCCCGACGCGCACCGCCCCGGTGGCGGGCACCGCGGGATGAATGACGACGAGAAAAACAGCGACTCCACTGGGGGCCGAGCAGGTCGACTAGTCCGCCGATTCCGTGATCTCGACGTGCGTCTCCTCGCTGTCGGGCGCTGCCTTGGGGATCGTCATCGTGAGGACGCCGTGCTGTAACGACGCTTTGATCCCGTCCGAATCGATCGGCTCGGGGAGCCGCACGGACCGGCTGAGCGAATAGTGTTCGCGCTCGCGCCGGAGATACGTCTCCTCGTCCGACTCGGTCGCCGTCTCGCGGTTGGCGTCGATAAAGAGGGTCTGGTCGTTCGCGCGCACGTCGATCTCGTTTCGATTGAAGCCCGGGATGTCAGCTGTGACGACGAACGTCGAGTCCGACTCGGCGACGTCTAGTGACATCGCGTGCGGTCCAAACTCGCCGAACGCGCCACCGTCTAACGAAGGCCATTGCCCGGCGATCTGATCGAATTGGTCGTTCAGCTGGCGGAGCGTCTGCTCGAGTGATCCGAACGGTCGGTCGCGGGGTGTCATCGGAGTATCACCGTTCTCGAGTACGCACCGACCCGTAGACAACGTTCCCGAACTTTCCAGTCGGCGAAAACATCGGCGAGTGCGGCCACGCAGCCGTCGATTGTCGCGAATCGCAGGCGGTATCGTTATCGGTCGGTCGGTCCGGCGGCTGGGCTCTCGACGGCCAGCTCGATCGGGAGTTCGCGGCGTCTCCGTTGCCGTCGTCGTCGGTGAACGAGTGCGGACACCCCGAGTGCGGCGCCTAAACCGAGTGCGATGACCGAGGCCGGAACGGCACCGAAGACCGGCGCGTCGAGCGACGTCAGCCAGTACAGCGTACCGCCGCCGATGGCGAGCGTTCGATAGTGCATCGTCCACGGGTACGGCTCGTCGGTCGGTCGCGTCAGGTACGGGTCTATCGTATCCGCGCGGTCGGTGGACCTGACGAGTCCGGCTTCCTCGTCGTAGTCGACGAACCCCATCTGTGCGAGCTTCGGCAGGTGCGTCTGGTACACCGAGACGTAAGCGCGTTTCCGCTGTCGCTGTGTCACCGAGCCAGGCTCGACGTCGTGTTCGGCCGCGGCGATCTGTTCGGAGAGCTCGTCGACGGTGACCGGCGGGTCGTGGGTCCGGAGGTACGAGAGCACCATGCGCCGCCGCGCGTTGCTGAGGGTAGCAAACACCTGGTCGGGCGTCGGGTCGTCTGTGTGCATGTGAGACGCGTCGCGTGGTGCCACCTGCCCGGCGGCTGCGACTCTTGATCGACACCACCGACTACGGAGTCATTGTAACGAGTTCGTTACTGGGTTGGCTCGGCGGCCGTCCACAACCGGGCGAGCGTCGACGTTGAGCCGGCTCGCCGTCGGCTCGGACGAACGCTCACGCCACAGGACGGCCGACACACGGCGACCCGCATGCACCGTCGTAGGCAGTAAATAACAAGCATTGTTTCTGGGTCATCGAAGCGACATGGGAGACACGAGCGGCACGGTGGACCGTCCGCGTCGGCGAAGGGAGAGTGTACTTCACCGCCCTCGGAGCCGAAGACAGCGCTCCGAGGCGGCGGTATCGGCGAGCCACACGAGCCGGTGTAGCGCCCCGGTGTCCCTCGCCCTGCGCCGTCTGCCGCTCGTCCGGGCGGTCGTCGAACGGCAACCGGGCCACGAAATGATTATGTACTCCCAAGTAAATGGCAGTAAACAGAACATTCAGACGAGTATGAACGTACCGTGCGAACGCTCCCGTAGACACCCACTGCCGTACTCACGCCACCACAGATGCCACCCCAGATGAACGACTCAGCTACCGAACAGACGGAGACGAAGCGTACTCGAGAGCCCGAGACCGGTGAGACCGACGAGGCGTCGGACGATGCGAGTCGTGGCTCCGACGCGCTCCCCTCGCTCCCACTCGACCAGGTGTTCGAGGTGTTGAAGAACGAGCGGCGGAGGCGAGTGCTCGAACGCCTCGCGGAGTCGGACGGCGCGCTCGACCTCGGGACCCTCGCGGAGGAGATCGCCGCCCTCGAGAACGACAAAGACGTCCGACAGATCACCTCGACCGAGCGAAAACGGGTGTACGTCGGGTTGTACCAGTGTCACCTCCCGAAGATGGACGACTTCGGCGTCGTCTCCTTCGAGAAGTCCAGAGGGACGATCGAACCTGGGCCACACATCGACGCCGTCCTGCGGTATCTCGAGACACCCGACACGGCGTCGCCACCCGACGATGAGCGCACGCCACTCGTCCTCTCGGCCAGTGGAGCGGTCGCGCTCGCCGCTGCAGTAGTGACCGACCCTACGACGACGTTGCCGGTCCTCGACGTCGCGGTGTGGGGTCTCATCGTCGCCTTCGTCGTCCACGTGGCCGTTCGACTCTACACGGTTCACGCCGGGGACACGTCGGAGCCGCGCAGGAGCGAGGCGGACGCGACGAAGACCGCTCGAACGTGACGAGGACCGCCTGAATCGCGGTCGTTCGCCCTTGCAGACGCGACCTCCGCTCTCTTCTGACGTCTACCGGCGAGTGACGGGCAGTGTCTGTGCCGCTACTCCGACGTCCCGGCACTCGACGTCTCACCAGGTGCCGGTTCGTCGGGAACGAGTAGCTCGGGGCGTCGTTCGTACGACGGCGTGGCTAAGAACTCGGCGATCCGTTCGTGGTCGCTCTCGGTTAGGTGGTCTCCCATCGACCCGCCGGTAGACACGAGGAGAGTATAGTTATGAAATTGATACGATAGCGGTAGACACGTGACTACCGTACTGACGGCGCCGTCACAACACCTCGATAGCTCGCCAGAGGTTCCCGCGGGCGTGGATCGGCTCGAGCCGAACGCAGACGAGTTCCTCACGGGACAACTGTGATAAGTCGTTACACACCGCTGGACGGGCGTAGTCGACGACCTGAAACGTCCGGTGGCCCGCACACGACTCAAGTGTCATCGCGTCGTGTGCGTTCATCCGATACCGGACCGTACACGGGGCGACCGTGGTCAGTCGAGGGCCGTCCAGAGTCGTTGGGCGCGATGCACAGGGGGCCGCCGCGGTCGCCTCCCCATTCGCCGACGATGGTACCATACCAGCCAATCGGCGGTCAGGGACGTTACTAGCCGTCCACTACTGCACGGTTGCGCCGGATCTGTGGCGTCGGATCGCGTCGGAGGCCGCGAACGGCCCGTGAGGTGCTCGAACGGGTGTCGAGCGGACGCCCACAGCCGCGTGAACGCGCGAGGAGGGGTCCCGGACGACACGGGGGGGTACCGCCCGGGACTGAAACGCGGAGGCTGGATTTGCGTGGGGAAGGGGTGTGTAGCAGCCGACCAGCACACTCCACCGCTTTCGACTGCTACGGTTACGCCGACGGCGAGGCAGGTCATAGTTATCGACGCCCTACGCGGTGACGATCCCCAACCGTCCTCGCATCTCGCTCGACGGCCTCCTCCGGCGCGAGACGGTCGCTCACCGGTGTGTCGTCTCGTCGGCGTCGGCTCACGAGTCGGTCGTGGACTGCCAGTCGCGGTTCACGGTCGCTCGTGGACGGTCGCTGTGGCGCTTCGCGGCGTCTCCCTGTGAGAGTTCGCGCCGAGGACGGCAGTCGAGACAGCCGTGTACTTCTCCCTCCAGCCCGAAGACGCGGACGAAACTGTGGCTGACGGCGCTCCCACATCGGCTACATCGGTGACTGCTCTCTCGGTCGGGATCCGACATGTCTCCTCTCTCGCAGACGTCCCTCGTAACTAAGCGCCCACTACTCGGCACGTCGCGGGCGTGTCGGCCACGTCTCGAACGGGTACTTCCGATCGTCGTGCGCGTCGTGGCGGGCAGGAACCGGGCTGTTCATCTACCACACGAGCGTACCGTCGTCCGATGCACGATCGACGGTACGACGGCCTCCTCTTGGACCACGACGGCGTCCTCGTGACACTGTGCTCGCGGTCGACCTTGCGGACTGCCGCCCGCGGGGCGTTCGCCGACGTCGGCGTCGACCGTCCTCCCACTGCCGACGTCGACGCGATCACGGTCCGGGTCTCACCGACCGACCTCCAATCGGTCGCCGGGCGGCACGCGCTCGACCCGAGCCGACTGTGGCGTGCGCGCGAAGACCGAATCGAGGCGGCGCTTCGATCGGCCGTCGAGACGGGCGAAAAGGTGCCGTACGACGACGTGGCGTGTCTCAAGTCAGTGTCGGTTCCCCTCGGCGTAGTGAGCAACAACCAACAGCGGATCGTCGAGCACGTGCTCGAGGCCCACGGACTCGACCACCTCTTCGAGACGGTACACGCACGTCCGCCAACGCTCGCAAGCCTCGATGACAAGAAGCCCGCGCCGACGTACCTCGAGGCCGCCGCGGGACGGCTCGGTTGTTCGAACCCGCTTTTCGTCGGCGACAGCGAGACCGACGTCGTCGCCGGACGACGAGCCGGCTTCGGCACGGCACTGTTACGCCGGTCGCACAACGCAGCCCGCGACTTCGACGTCGACCCGACCGTCGACGCCTCGAGTCTCGACGACGTCGTCGCCGAGCTCTGAGCGGCACCCGACGGGAACGAAACGCCGCGGCAGCGACGACTCAGTCTCCTCGTCTCGTCCCGACACTTCTTGTGTGAAGCCGCGGAACTTCGTCGGGAGTCGGGCTACCCGACTCGGTACCATGGACATCGACGAGTTCACCACACAGCACGCACCGACGACGTCCGAACAGCCGTTCGAACTCGAAAACGAGTACACCCTCGACGTAGCCGTCGACGGATCGATCGCTGCCAAGGCCGGATCGATGGTCGCGTACGACGGCGATCTCTCGTTCACCGGTCGCGCGAGCGCATCGGGCGGCATCACGGGGTTCCTCAAAGAGGCGGCGACCGGGGAGGGGACGCCGGTGATGACCGTCGAAGGGACCGGCAACGTCTACCTCGCAGACGACGGCAAGAAGGTGCAGGTGATCACACTCGGAGCCCGTGACTCGATCACGGTAAACGGCGAGGACGTCCTCGCGTTCGAATCGAGTGTCGACTACGACATCAGCACGATAGACAGCCTAGCGGGCTCCTTCGCGGGCGGCTTCACCAACGTGTACCTCGAGGGACCGGGCGCCGTCGCCATCACGACTCACGGAAGCCCGGTAGTATTTGAGCCTCCCGTCACCACCGACCCGAGTGCGACCGTCGCCTGGAGCCGAACGACACCGAACGTCGAGGTGAATCGGAGCCTCTCAGACATGGTCGGCCAGGAGTCCGGCGAGCGGTTCCAGATGCGCTTTGACGATACAGACGGGTTCGTCGTCGTGCAGCCGTACGAAGAACACGGAGGGCCGTAGTCGACGCGGTAGCCGGTCGAGCGTCGGTGACACGCCGCTCGCGGGTGGGACGGTCGGTCCCGTTCAATCGAAGCGGTGGATCCCGGCCGTCGTCACCTCGACGCCGTCGTCGGTGATCAAAAGCGTGTGTTCGGCCTGACTCACGAGGGCGTCGTCCGCCTCCTTGAGGACGGGGTAGCCCTTGATCGCGTTTGCCTGTTTGAGCCGGCGAAGCGACATGTTCACCCGGTCGCCTTCGAGCCACCGCGCGGCGAACGGGAGGTCGTCGAACGCCTCGATCGCCTCGAGCGTCTCTCGGGCGCGACGGTCGCGGACGCTCCGGGACTGTTCGAACTCGTAGATTTCCTCGTCGGTTCCCTCGCCGACCTTCCCGCGGCCGTCGGTCGCGAACGGCTCGATGGCGACGGCCTGGCCGGGCTCCAACTCGACGGAGCGGTCGACACCGCGGTTCGGTACGGTCGGTCCAGTGTGTGCGTCGTAGCGTTCGACGCCGTGTCCAGAGAGGTTGAGCACGGGCGTGTAGCCGTACCCGCGGATCACCTCCTCTATCGCCCGGCCGACGACACCGACCTCGACACCGGGTCCCGCCTCGTCGACCGCGGCCTCGAGTGCCATCTCGGCCGCCTCGACGAGCTCCGGGGTACCGGTGTGGTCGACGGTGACCGCCGCGTCGGCGATGTAGCCGTCGACGTGGACGCCGACGTCGAGACACACCATCTCCTCGCCGAACTCGGTCTCGTCGTCGCGAGCGGGCGTGGCGTGTGAGGCCTCGGCGTCGACGCTGAGGTTGACCGGAAACGCCAGTCCTGCGTCGCTCTCTCGGACGAAGTCTTCGACCCACTCTGCGACCGCGAGCTGTCTCCGGCCGGGTTCTACCATCGACCGCGCCTCAGTCACTGCCTCCGTCAACACTGCACCGGCCGTTCGATAGCTCTCGACCGCGTCGTCGTCGAGGGGTCCGTGAGTCATACCGCGTGGTTCGGTGAGCGCCCGCAAAGAGGTTGCGGGACCACGCGGTGGGACCGAGACCGCGGACGCTATCTTTCTTCGAGGAGAGAATCCCGCCGTTTACGGCGGGAGTGAATCCGACAATCCCCTACAGCCACGTTCTGCTGCTAATACGGATATTTATGTAGCGTCACGTCATCGTATGACCTGCACCGA
>Ga0209917_1000742_pt1 | contig 13573 bp, 13 predicted proteins | sample SalPon2_C_H2O_MG_FD_185710 | JGI IMG/M metagenome (GOLD analysis project Ga0209917, IMG submission 185710) | Salt pond water microbial communities from South San Francisco under conditions of wetland restoration - Salt Pond MetaG R2_C_H2O_MG... | ecosystem: Environmental > Aquatic > Non-marine... | reverse complement strand
CAACGATGAGCGACAGCAAGGAGCCCGTAGTGGGTGTGAAGCTGTCGCCGGGCGAATTTGAATCAGGGAGTGACCAACGGGAACGACTGAGATTCACATTCGTGCCGGCCCATTTTCACCCACCGTTCATCCGTCGAGTGACTGCTCACCGACGACGCACCCCCGGCAGCGACGCGTGCTGTCGAACAGAGTATTTTTGAGTGCTACCCGGTAACGAACACCTATGTACTGCGCACTGACCCCCGGCCGGCACCCATCTCTGCGATGTTGCCGACGGTAATCGCCATCTCGTTGGCGGTATCAGTGCTCGTCTATCTGGGACTGTTTGGCTTTGCCGTCTCTCAGTACCAATCGTCCCGACAGCAACAGCAGACTGAAACTATCAACCCCCACTCGTTTAGTGCCAAAGACCAGCCCGAAACGGTGTATACGACCGCCGAACTGGAGCAGTTTGGCGTGCTCTGGCAGGGCGAGTACGGCAAGTGGCGGTCGTCGGACTACAGCGCCAACGACACCGCGTACACCTATGTTCACGGTCCCTACTGCCCCCATGATAAGCACGCTCTCGGGATTCAAACGGAGTCCAAATGGGTTATTCTGACCGAACACGTCTGGGCCTGCGATGCCTGCGACCGCACCTACCCCTACCCCGATGATGAACTCGGCGACGGGACAATCATTGAGCGAGCGATGCATCGGCGGATCAAACGCAAACGGCAGGCAACCCAGTCAGGGTAACAGCCTATTTATCCGACACGACCGATAGCCGCCTGTATGCCCTCCACACTCATCGCCCGCGCTACACAACGCGTGTCACTCCGGATGCTCCTGGTGTATCTGCTTGTGGCTGGTGGCGTCATTGCTTTCACCGGCAACGTCGCACTCGTTGCCGGGCTGGCGACCGCATTTTTCATCACTGAAACCCGCCAGATTCTCAAAAACGCCCCCGGTATCGACGATCGCTGGGTGACTGTCGGCCTGGCGGTGGTGGTACTTGCTGTCAGTCTCGTGTGGCTCATCGCCGAGTTTCGCCAGCCGGCAGCACTTCGGACGCTGTGGGCTCCTGTCGTGGCCGTCATCGGTGGGCTTTGGCTGCTGTTGGATGCCCGTGTCGACCTCGTTTACAACCAACCGCGTGGCTCGTCCGATTCTGTCGATAATCTTGATTCCGGTGTGTTCCTCCTTCGGATGCTGCGTGTCAATCGTATCGCCGACACGCTGGAATCCGGCCCGAAGACGGTTCCCGAGATCGCTGCTGCTTCCGATCTCACCGAGCCGCAGGTTCAAGCGGCGATCGAACTCGCAGGCGACGACGGGCCGATTGTCCGTATCGACGACGCCACTGAACCAGAATCATCGACCGACCTCTCGGACGACGCGCCGCGGTACGCACTCGATACGCATCAACTCGGCGCGACCGCGCTCGTCCGACTGGCAGTCGGCGGGCTCGCCAACCTCCTCCGACGGCTGGCGCGACCGGTTCTTGGCCCGGCCTGACTCCCTACCGCTTGCCGAGTGCCGTCTCAAAGACTCGCTGGGCGCGTTCGTAGGCCGCATCGCGGTCGACGATCGGATCCGGGTACTCGGGGGCGAGTTTGTCTCGCCGCTCGGCCGACAGCGTCGGCCACTCAACGATCGCATCGCTGTCGACTCCGCGGAGTTCGGGGACGTACTCGGTGACGTAGTCGGCGTCGGCATCGTACTTTGACAGTTGGGCGACGGGATCGAAGATCCGGACGTCGACGCTGTCGGTACCGGTTGAGGCGATCCACTGCCAGTTGGCGTAGTTGTTTGCGGGGTCGTGATCGAGGAGCTGTTCGGCGAAATACCGCGCGCCGATCCGCCAATCGATCAGGAGGTGTTTGGTACAAAACGACGCAACGTTCTGTCGGGGCCGGTTGTGGATATACCCCTCCTGATTCAGCTGTCGCATCCCGGCGTCGACGAGCGGATACCCTGTCTCGCCGGCCTTCCAGGCGGCGATCTCGTCGGGATCGTTTGTCCAGGCGATCCGGTTGGGGAGCGATTTGTAGTTCTCTGTCAGCAGCGTCGGGTTGTAGTGCAGCAGATGGTAGTTTTGCTCCCGCCAGGAGAGCTCATACCGGTATTTGTCGATGTTGCGAGCGGCATCCCCCTCGGCGGCGTCGTATCGCTCCGCTGCGTCGGCCCACACCTCACGGATGCCGATCATGCCGGCGGCGAGGTACGGTGAGAGCCGCGAGACCGCCCCGACCGGTCGCTCCACCGCGGCCTGCATGTCGTCGCGGGTGTCGTTGTAGGCCGCGATCCCGTCGGCCAGAAACGAATCGTAGCGATCCCGGGCGGCAGCGTAGCCAGCCGGTGGCCGATCGCCCTCGGCTGCAGCCGACTCCGGGAGTTCGTCGTCAACGGTGGCGTCATCGCTGATCGACATGTCATCGATGGTGGTCGCGTCGTCGATGGCGGCCAACGCATCCGTCTGGACGGTCGCTGGCATCGGTTTCGGCTCGGCCTGCCAATCGCTGTGGAACTGGCTGTGATTCGGATACGACGGGGTCAGCGTTGCGGGATCGACGAGCGTGAGATCGATCACACCCGCTGTCGATAGCTGTTCGTCGATCCGGTGTTGCTGATGTCGTCGCGCCGGCCGGTAGTGGTGATTGTAGTAGACGGTGTCAGCGTCGTGACGTTCGGCTACCGACGCGAGTGTTGTCGCTGGTGTGCCCGCTCTGATGAGGAGATCGCTGCCGAGTTCGCGGTAGCGGGCTTTGAGTGCCCGAACGCCGTCGATGATAAACGCGCGTTGTCGCCGCCCGAGTCGCCCAAGCATGTCGTGATCGACGACATACACCGGCAGCGTCGTGTCGTCGGCTGTTGCTGCCGCCAGCCCGCGGTTATCTGGAACCCGAATATCCCGCCGGTGCCAAAAGAGGTGCATACCCAGCTATCGGGTTCCAGCGAGATCAATCTGTGTCCCGTCGCTGGGATCACCGATTGTCTTTGTCTGCGATGAAGTTGGTCTCGGTTGCCCGGATCACGAGATCAAAGGAGTCATTGAGGAGGCTGAGCGTTGAGTTGTCGTGGTCGGTGGGATCCAGCGGATAGTAGGCGATTCCGCCGACCGTTTTGAACTGATTGGTCAGGATCTGGAGGAATTTGAAGGCGGGCTTTTCGCCGAACTTGTCGATGATCTCCGAGAGGATGTCGAACTCGACGGTGATCCGCCCCTCCGAGCGGCCGTGTTCGTCGAGCACCTGTGAGATCGTATTGCCGAGTTTCGAGAGGCTAAGCCGCTTGCTGAGCTTGACGATCTCGATCGGCACATCGGAGACATCCAGCCCGGCGATATCCTCGGCCGGGTTATCCTTCGTTGTCAACACGACTGTCAGCGCCGGCCAACTGCCGAGTTCTTCCCGCAGCAATCGGAGTCTGGCCGCCGGATTCGTCGTCACAAGGATGACGATATCGCCCGGTGCGAGAAAGTGGATCCGGGCGTTTTTGATGCCCGGACTGCCCTGTGGTGCTTTCACAAGAATATTGCCCGACCGGTCGATGTCGTCGGCGACGTGGACGCCCGACTCGATGAACTGGTCTTCGTGTTCGAAGAGGTGGTCTTTGAAATGCTGGATCGTTTTTTCCTCGTCGTAGCTGATCTCCGATCGATCACAGTAGGGACACTCCCAGCTGACGCCCGGATCCTCGTGCGACAGATAATCCTGGTGATGGTCGAAGAGATGCTGCTTGATCTCCTCGGCCATCGGCTCTCGCTGGGCCCCCCACACTGTGTAGGCAGCCTGCCGAGACCGCCACCGATAGACCATAGGGTTGGTGCGACGTATACGCAAATAAGTCTGGGGATACTCCCCAACAAGCCCCGCAGTTTCGCGGCTACCGCAGCCGCGTCCGGAAGGAGACGATCTCGGGGCCGTCGTGGCGACGGTGACACCGCCCGTAGCCACTCGTCGGCTCGGCGATTGAGACAGCAAACCGCTCGGTGAGTTCGGTGACTGTCTCTCTGTACAGCTCGTACAGCTCCACTGGGAGTGCATCAACCGTGTTTGCGCTGGTCTCAAAGGACTGCTCGCGCCACGCCGAGGCATGTGCTGGCGTCATCGACGCCGTCACCTCATCGAGCGGGACGTACAGCGTGACACAGAGCGCGTCGTCGCCCGCTGCCGCTGGATGCACCCGAATGATGGTGTCGCTGTCCCGGTAGACCGTCCGTTCGGTCTGTGGGATCGTTTCCGGAATCGTTGCGCCCTCGCCGGTCGGCTTGTTCGGCCCGGCTGTCGGCGTCATCGTCGGCTGCCCGGTGCCGTGGAGGTTTGTTGAACTCATACGTCAATCCTTTCGCTCTTGCAGGTGTAACAAGTAGTCAATGAGTAATAAAATTTTGGGCGAAAACAGTAATGATCGTTCAGGTATTCTCGCTATACAACTTGAAATGGCTACTACAAGCTAATATATTAGTACAAAACAGATATTCTCTATTGCGCGCTATGTGTGTTAGTTGTCACCACAACAGGTCACCATACCCGATCGCAACCGCTCCTCGGTAGTCGACGGACAAAACCCCAGCATCGGATCGTACCGGCTGGCGTCGGTTCAGTCCGCGCTGACGACGAATCGCTCGGCGGCTTCGTCGATGCCGGCTGTGGTCACCCACGAGACACCGATGGTCAGCGCCGCTCCCAGTGCCATCCCAGCGAGGGCAACGTCCCAGCCACCGTACGTTCGCGCAAACAGCGCGACCGTGACGCCACCGATATCAACCGGCACTGTCGGCACGAAGACGTGACTCAGGTACAGCAGTTGGCTCCCGGCAATCCCGGCGAACATCCCGAGCCGTGTTGTCTTTGGCCAGTAGAGGGCGACCATGACCGGCAGCGTGAGCTGGGCGAAGCCGCCGAAGGCGGTACTCCCGACCTGGATCAGCGTCCCCGGCCGGGTGAGACTGGCGAGGAAGGTTCCGGTTGCGAAGGCGACGACGCCGCCTCTGGCGAGCCATGCTTCCCGGTCGGCTGTCACCGCAGGTTCGACAAACGGTCGGTACAGATCCCGCGTGAAGTACGACGATCCGGACAACAGCATTGAGTCCGACGACGACATCATCGCTGCCATCGCGCCGGCAATGACGAGCGCGGCGAACCACGTCGGGGTGTACTCCCTAAGTAACACTGGCAACACGTTTGCGCCCTCAGGCACACTGACGCCGAGGCCAGCCGCCCATGTCCCCAACAGGAACGCCGGCACGAACAACAACAGCACCAATACCGGCCACAGCGTGAATGAGCGTTTCAGCACCGTTGCCGATTGGGCGACGAAAAATCGCTGGTTGATCTGCGGAAACATCGTCACCCCGAAGGCGATGACGACGGCCGTCGAGATGATATACTGCGGGGTGTAGAAACTGCTCCCCAACGCGAGGAAGGTCGGATTGTTCGCCTCCAGCCCGGCAGCCGCGGCAGCCGGCCCACCGATCGCCGACAACACCCACGCGACAGCGATCCAGATCACACTCAGCATGAACAGCCCCTGAATGGTATCTGTCCACGCCACCCCGCGCATCCCTGCAAGCCCGACATAGAGGATCATGAACACGGTGATCAGCGCGGCTCCGCCCCAGTAGGGCACCGCGCCGTCGGTGAGGCCGACCAACGCCTCGCCGGCACCCATCTGTTGGAGCATCACATACGGAAAGAGCCAAAACAGGCTCACCCCCGCCACCAGCCCGCGAAGTTGGGTTGAGCCGAACCGATCCCCAAGCATCTCCGGCAGCGTGACGTAGCCGTGTTGCTGGCCGATGAGCCACTGTTTGTAGCCGATGAGATACCACAGGATCGCAAACAGAATCCCGTCCATCGTCCCCATCACCAAGATCCACTCTGGGCCCTGGGCGTACGCGAGGTTGGGCCCGGCGAAGAAGGTAAACGCCGACAACAGCGTCGCAAAGGTTGTAAACAGCAAGACGAGCGTGCCGAGCGATCGGCTCGCAAGATAGTAGTCCTCGGCACCCGCGCCGGTCAGACGGTAGGCAACAAGGCCGACAAGCAGGGCGACAAGCAGATAGCCCACGACGACCAGCACCTCGACCGATGTCGCCGCTGTCGACAGCCCACTACCGGACAGCAGGGCTGGGTTAGGCATCGACGCCTCCCAGATATCGATCCCACCCATGGTGGGTGAAAGCCGCAAAGACGGCGGTTGCGACGATCATCCAGCCGATATGCCACCACAGCCACAGCGGCAGGCCACCGATTAGTTGGCTGTTGCCCCAGAGAAACCACGGCACCGCGCCGGCGACGACGACAGCGAATGCGAGTAACCAGCCAGCGGCACGTAGCGACGGGTTCATTTGTATCATTAGTATGCTCCAGATGCCCCTAAAGATTACTACCTCTCCGCAGAGCTGCTGTTTGAAGACAAATTTTATTCAACGTAGGGCGACACCAGACGAATGACACCTCACCATTTCGACGTGCAGGGTTTCTATCGGCTGTCGGTGCAGCCAGCGGTGACGACAGGTATTTCAGATCGTAGCGTTTATATATGGTATCAGCGGCACCACGCTACTCGCGGTCGTCGCTGGAGTGTTCCCATGGATGACACAACGAAGTATCTGATTCACGCCCGGATCGCCGCCAACGGCATCGTCGAGCGAAGCGATGTCGTCGGCGCGGTCTTCGGCCAAACCGAGGGGCTGTTGGGCGATGAGTTGGATCTCCGTGACCTCCAGCAGTCCTCGAAGGTTGGCCGGATCGACGTTGAGATCACCTCCGAAAACGGCCAGTCGTTCGGCGAGCTGACGATCGCCACCAGCCTCGGCAAGGCCGAAACCGCGATCTTAGCGGCCTCACTGGAGACGATCAACCGCGTTGGCCCCTGCCGGGCCGACATCGAGGTTACCGCCATCGAGGACATCCGGGCGGCCAAACGCCGGGAGATCGTCGACCGCGCCAAGGAGCTGTTGGCGACGGCCTTCGACGAAACCGGTGTCTCCGGCGCTGATCTCGTCGACGACGTGCGGGATTCCGCCCGCGTCGCCGATGTTGTCGACTACAAGGGATTGCCCGCCGGCCCAGCGGTCGAAAGCTCTGATGCGGTGATCGTCGTCGAGGGTCGGGCCGATGTCCGCCAACTGCTGGCCTACGGGATCAAAAACGCGATCGCCGTCGAGGGTACCGATATCCCCGATGCTGTCGCCGATCTCACCGCCGAGCGGACGACGACCGTCTTTGTCGACGGCGACCGCGGCGGCGAACTCATCCTCCGGGAGTTGCTGCAGGTCGGCGATGTCGACTTCGTCGCCTTCGCGCCGCCCGATCAGTCGGTTGAGGATCTGTCCCGCGCGGCCGTGGTTGATCGCCTCCGGCAGAAGGTCATCGCCGACCGGCTTCGCGGCGCGCCAAACGTCCGGGAGGCGATCGCCGACATCATCGATGAAACCGCCGACGAGCGACCCCGGTCGGCCGACGACCACCTCCCACCGGACGACGATGACACCGAAGTCGAGGTTGTTCCGACAAGTTCCCCTGCGGCGTCGCCGTCGCCGCCGTCCGACCAGCCTTCTGCTGGGGCGTCATCCGGCGTTGCCGAGGACACTGAGTCGCACACGACTGACGGAGCCGCCACAGTCGACGCTGCTGCGGCCGTCGACGACACGGTCACGGCCGACGCTGACGCCGCGACGGCCGATGCCGATGCAGCAGCACCCGCTTCCGACGACGCGGCCGCCACACCGGATGCGATAGCTGACCCGCCGACTGACGCTGGCTCCGCCACGAGACCCGCGTCGCCGGCGGATGACGACGCGGACGATGACACCGTGTCGGCTGTCGACGATGAGCCCTCGGCTGATGACGCTGACGAATCTGCCGACGCCACCGATGCCGATGACGACGCCGAACCGTTGACCCTACGCAGCCACGTTGCGGCGGTCATCGACGCGGAGACTGGCACCGCTCGACTCCTCGATGCCGACTTTGGGGTCATCACCGAGACTGAGCCAACAGCACTCATCGAGGCGATCGAATCCGCCGCCGACCCGTACGCGCTGGTCGTCGACGGCGAATGCAGCCAGCGACTGCTCGATGTCGCTGCCCAACACGGCCTTGATCACATTGTCGCCGCCAGCACCGGCGAGTTCGTCAAAAAGCCGATCGGCACGCGGGTGGTAACCGCCGCGGAACTGCAGCCACCAGAGCCGGAACTGGAAGCCTAATTCTGGGCTGGATACCACAGCGTCAGCCCGGCGGCATCTTCGAACTGCTCGTCGCTTCGAGCCTGTGTCTGAAACCCGACCGCCTCATAGAGCGATCGTGCCGCCGTGTTGTCGACTGCGACATGGACGGTTATCGGCTGGCTGTGTTGGTCGAGTAGAGTGGCAAGCAGTGCTTTCGCCCGCCCCTCACGGCGATACGCCGGATCGACAACAAGCTCAGCAATATGGGTTGGTTCGCCTGTCACTGCGAGTAGATACCCAACGGCCAGATCAGCATCGTTGACAGTGACTACCAGCCCAAACGACTCACCGATCGGTGGTGACGTGTCGTCGGTTGCGGTGGCAGCCGTGTTACGTGCTGTGTCCACTTCTGTAAGTGCTGCGTCCAACAGGGTTGGTGCCGGCTCGGTAAGTTCTGCTTGCAGGGTGCGAATCCGTGCCGCATCGGCGGCTGTCGCATGGCGGATCGTCGATCCCATCACAACAGGATGACCGCGAGGGCGACGCTGACGCCGCCGCCGGTCAGCGTTGCACAGAAGTTCACCAGTTGGTTGCCGAGTCGGTCGCCCTCGATGGTTGCCCCCAGTATGCTGTCGGTCGTGATGCCGGCGAGCCCGCCGGCGGCGACGACGGCAGCGGCGAGACCAGTGGCCGACCCTCCCGGGCCAAGCGGGAGCGTCGCCGTTGCCAACGCGCTGATGCTACCGATGCCGACGAGCCCGGCGAGTTCGCCCTGCCACGTCACCGCGCCGTCGGTGCCGGGCTCGACGCGCTCGAAGGTCGTGATAAGCCGCGGGCGGTCGTACAGACAGCCGATTTCACTCGATAGCGTATCGCCGAGGGCGGTCGCCAGCGAGCCAGCAAAAGCAAACGGGACGGCGAGGCTGACGATCGCGGCCGGCTCGACGAACTCCCCGGCAGCGGCCGTGATGACCGCCAGCAGGGCAACCCCCGAGTTGGCAAGCACGTTGCTCATCCCGCGAGCCCCGTCGTTGTCCTCGGCGACACCGCGGGCGGCCTTCCGGTCATAGCGAAACTTCGAGGCTAACCCGCCGATCGCAAAGAAGGCGATCAAGACGGCAAACCAGCCGAAGCCGCCGAGGACGATCGTCAACACGCCAAGCAGTACCCCGGTCAGCATCCCGGAGACGGTGGCCGTCCCAAGCCCGTAGGAGATCCCACCGAGGGCGACGGTCACGATGACGGCGGCGATCAACTCCGTGGTTGGGACTGTCCCAACCAGTGTCGCGACAAACCAACTGGCGAGGCCCACTGATAACACAACGACCGGATCGTCGCGTTCGTACAGCAGCTCCCGGAGAAGTGCGGCGATCAACCCACCGATCACGGCCAGAACGATCACCGCCGACCATGCGACGGCCTCACCGTTGACGACCGCGACGACGAACTGGCCGGCGATCGCTGCCGGAATCCCGCCGGCGAGAAAGCCGGCGACGGCGAGAAATGGATCGCTACTGCGGGTGCGGGCGACCTCAGTCCCGAGGTTGCCGACGCCGAGTACCAACAAGGCGGCGACAAAGATCTCCGGTGGGAGGCCAGCCTGCGGCAGTGCCAACAGCAAGGCCAACCCAGCGGCTGCAAAGCCGAAGCCGGCCAGCCCGTTGAGCCGGCCGTCCTGGCGATCACCCGGTCGGGCAAATAACTCGAAGACGGGGCCGTCGTCGATGAGTGTGGCCGCGGCCACGCCGATGGCGGCGAAGGGAACCGCTGTCGCCGCGCCGGCAACCGGGGCCACAAGCGACAGCGTGGCCACGAGGGCGAACGCGCCGGCACGACGAACCCGTGATGTCACACCACCGGGTATCGCTGACGGCCACTTAACGCTCCCGACATGTCGAATCCGGCGTGTGGCTCTCTCACACGGCCGGTTCGTGCCACCGCAGTTTTTTGCACCACCGACCCGAACCGACGACAGTGCTCTACGAGGCCTATCTTTCGTTGCGGCTTCGCCGGGGGTCGAACCCACCGCCGGAACACGTCGCCGTCGTCATCACCGAACGCGACCTTCTCGAACAGGGGGCCTACGAGACGCTCCAAGAGTTTTTTTCGTGGGCTGTTGAGTACGGGGCCGACCGGATCACCGTCTCCGTGAGCGTCCTTGATGAGGCTGTCATCCCAACGCTCAGCCGGGAACTCACCGACTTAGCGACACCGCTGCCGCTGGCGGTACGTCGCCCCGGCGACACCGAATCCGTCGACGCCCCCATTCAGGTGAGTATCGGGCTCGGCGGGAAACGTGAGTTCGCCGAAACCGTCCGCCAGCTTGCCGAAGCCGTTGACGACGGCGACCTCGAACCCGAGGAAATCGAGGCCGACGACATCGACAGTCGGCTCGTGTTCCGCGATGAGCCCGATCTTGTCATCAAAACGGGAGCCGAGCGGCTCTCGGATTTCATGATCTGGCAGTCCGTCTACTCCGAACTCTACTTTACTGACGTGAACTGGCGGGATTTCCGCAAGCGCGACTACCTGCGCGCGCTGCTTGATTACGCCGATCGCCAGCGACGGTTCGGCAAATGACAGTTGGCAGGCGGTTTAGTCAGCAGGGTCGAGGGTCGCATCCGCCCCCGTCGACTCCGCGTCATCGTCGGCTGGCGTCGCTGTCTCAAGCTCCTCGGCAACGGCCCGACGACCGGCCTGCGGCAGTTTTCCGCGGAGCCGACTCACCAACTCGCTGGCCTCTTTGAGTTCAAGACTGCCGACCGCACCCGCCAGCGCGACGGCGCGGTCGATCTTGCTTTCCTGCCACGACTCCTCGCGGGCCTCGTAGGTGCGAATCCCTCGCAGGAAGTCGATCTTCGAGAACTCCGGCCAGTAGGGCGCACAGAAGTAGACGGCGGCCTCGTTGCCGTTGGCGTGCCACGGCAGGAAGTTCGAGGTGCGCTCGTCGCCGCCGGTGCGGATGATGAGGTCGACATCCCGTACCGGCTGGCGGTAGAGCCGTGCTTCGATCGCGTCGGGATCAACGTCGTCGGCGTCGAGATCGCCGTCGGCGACGGCAGTTGCGACCTCCCGGGCCGCCCGGAGCAACTCGTTGCGCCCACCGTAGGCGAGGGCGACGTTGAGTCGGAAGCCGTCGTAGCCGGCGGTTTGGGACTCTGCGTATGTGATGGCCTTCCGGACGCGATCAGGGAGGCGATCGATCTCGCCGATCGCTCGGATCGAGACCTCATTGTTGTGGACGCGGTCGCTGTCGGCAAGTTCGTAGAGCTTGGCTTCGATGATATCAAAGAGTGGCTCCCGTTCTTCGGGTGGTCGATCGAAGTTCTCGGTCGAAAATGCATACAGCGTTAGCTCGTCGATGCCGAGTTCCTCACACCAGTTGAGCACCTGCTCGGAGGTATCGGCACCCTCACGGTGGCCCTCCGGGGCCTCGTCGCCCTGTTTGCGGGCGTATCTGCGATTCCCGTCCTGAATAATGGCGACGTGGGTCGGCCCCTCACCGATCTCCCGGCGGAGCAGCCGCTCGTAGCCCCGGCGGAACTGACGGCTGAGCCACCCGTACATCTGTCTCTACCCAGCGGATGGGGCTATGTGTGTTTTTCTATCTCAGTCAAAAATTCGAATGGTTGTTGCTGCCGACGATTCGGTAGGCGAGGTCGTGGATAGTCTGGCGGCTTCACCGCCAGCACCCGAGCGACGTTCTACGAAAGTTGTTCGATGTTGTCGACAACGGCGTCGGCGAACTCGCTGGTGGCGAGTTTCTCGCCGCCCTCGATCTGCCGGTGAAGGTCGTAGGTAACCGTGCGGTCGACGATGGTCTGCTCGACGGCATCGCGAACGAGGTCAGCGGCGTCGTCCCAGCCGAGGTAATCGAGCATCTCCCGGCCGGAGAGAATCATCGCGGTCGGGTTGACCTTGTCCTCGCCTTCGTATTTCGGCGCGGAGCCGTGTACCGGCTCGGCGAGACAACGACCGTGGCCGAAGTTGGCACCGGGTGCGATGCCGAGGCCGCCGATCTGTGCGCCGGCAGCGTCGGACATGTAATCGCCGTTGAGATTCATCGTGGCGATCACCTCATACTCGTCGGTGCGGGTCAGGAGCTGTTGGAGCATATTGTCGGCGATGCGGTCGTTGACGACGACCGTCTCCTCGGGTGCGTCGCCGTCGTACTCCTCCCAAAGTTCGTCCTCGGTAATGACTGCCTTGCCGTACTCCTCCTCGGCGACCTCATAGCCCCAATCGCGGAACGCGCCTTCGGTGAACTTCATGATGTTGCCCTTGTGGACGAGCGTCACCGAATCCCGGTCGTTGGCCAGCGCGTAGTCGATGGCCTCGCGGATAAGTCGCTTCGAGCCGAACTCGGTGATCGGCTTGATACCGATGCCGACGGGGCCATCGTGGATCGTGTTGTCGAAGCCCATCTCGCCTTCGACGAACTCTTTGACCTCTTGAACCTCGTCGGTGCCGGCTTCCCACTCGATGCCGGCATACACGTCTTCGGTGTTCTCCCGGAAGGTGACCATATCCATCGCCTCGGGCTCTTTGACCGGCGATGGGACGCCGTCGAGGTGGTAGGTCGGCCGGACGTTCGCGTAGAGGTCGAGCTTCTTGCGGAGTGCGACATTCAGCGAGCGGAAGCCTGCACCGACCGGCGTCGTCAGCGGCCCCTTGATGGCGACGCGGTGCTCCCGGATCGCGTCGACGGTCTCCTGTGGAAGGTTTTCGTCGTATTTGTCGCGGGCGGAACCGCCGGCGTAGACGCGCATCCAGGCGATCGAGCGGCCGGTCGCCTCGGCGGCAGCGTCGAGTACCTGTTGGGCGGCCGGGCCGACATCCGAGCCGATCCCGTCGCCGTGAATGATCGGAATGATCGGTGTTTCTGGGACGTTCAGTTCCCCGGTATCCTCGTCGGCGAGCGTGATCTGCTCGCCTGCCTCGGGAACCTCAATCTTGTCGTAGCTCATAGACGGTGAAGGATTTTGGAACCAAAGTAAAAGGCCTGCCGTTCTCCGTGTCTGCCACAGAATCTGGGTAACACCGCTCTCGTTGTCGATATTTCGTCATTGTTGCTTCGCCCTTCGCGTTGCACCCGGATTCAACCATCGGATCCTACCGGGTCGAAACCGCTTTGCGCCCACCAACGAACACCCAAATATGAGCATTGGCGAACTCGATGCCGACGCCGTCGACAGCTACCGCGAGGCCGGCGCAATCCTCGCCGAGACAATGAACGACGCCCGCGAGATGATCGAACCCGGCGTCACCCAAATAGAGGTCGCTGAATACGCCGAAGACGCCATCCGCGAAGCCGGCGCGGGACTGGCGTTCCCGGTCAACATCTCCGTCGATGAGGAAGCCTCACACGCGACACCCGCTCGCGACGACGACACCGAGTTCGGCGACGAGATG